>Ga0184609_10000157_pt1 | contig 18135 bp, 17 predicted proteins | sample PLM1_60_coex_FD_133165 | JGI IMG/M metagenome (GOLD analysis project Ga0184609, IMG submission 133165) | Groundwater sediment microbial communities from an aquifer in East River, Colorado, USA - PLM1_60_coex | ecosystem: Environmental > Terrestrial > Soil > Riparian zone | place: USA: East... | reverse complement strand
CCGACCCAGACAGAACCGACCCAGACAGAGCCGACCCGGTGGCCGCAGCCCCGCAGCCGCTGCCGGACGTGGCCGCGCTGCTGGCGGCGGCGGTGACCGCGCTCGGCGGGCAGCGGCGCGACGGGCAGCTGGCGATGGCGCGGGCGATGGCGATGGCCTTGCGCACGGGCGAGCACCTGGCCGTGCAGGCCGGCACCGGCACCGGGAAGTCGCTGGCGTACCTGGTGCCGGCGATCCGGCACGCCGTCGAGCGGGATGGCACCGCCGTGGTGTCCACCGCGACCATCGCGCTGCAGCGCCAGCTCGTGGACAGGGATCTGCCGAAGCTGGCCAAGGCGCTCGAGCCGCTGCTCGGCAGGGCGCCGACGTTCGCGATCCTCAAGGGCCGCCGCAACTACCTGTGCCTGCACAAGGTGCACACCGGGCCGACGGACGAGCCGGACGACGCCGCGCTGTTCGACCCGTTCGCGGCGTCCGCGATGGGCCGGCAGGTCAAGCGGCTGCACGAGTGGGCGGCGACGACCGGCACCGGCGACCGCGACGAGCTGGTGCCCGGCGTCGGCGAGCAGGCGTGGCGGCAGGTGTCGGTCTCGGCGCGGGAGTGCCTCGGGCTCGCCAAGTGCCCGGTCGGCGCGGACTGCTTCGCCGAGAAGGCGCGCGCCGAGGCCGGCAAGGTGGACGTGGTGGTGACCAACCACGCGCTGCTCGCGATCGACGCGCTGGAGAACGGCATCGTGCTGCCGGAGCACGACCTCGTCGTGGTGGACGAGGCGCACGACCTGGTGGACAGGGTCACCGGGGTGGCCACCGCGGAGCTCACCGCCGGCACGGTCGCCGCCGCGGCCAAGCGGTGCGCCCGGCTGATCGACCAGGCGATCACCGACCGGCTCGCCGAGGCCGGCGACGGGCTGGCGATCGCGCTCGCCGACGCGCCGGCCGGCCGGTGGGAGCGGATGCCGGACGCGGCCGGCACGGTGCTCGCGGCCACCAGGGACGCCGCCGCGGCGTGCCGCACGGCGCTGGGCAAGAACAGGCGCGTGGGGGCTCCGGCGTGGGAGGCTGGTGCACGTCGGGGCCGACCGGGTGCGGGTGCCCCGCGAGGCGGAGACCCCGACAACGCGACCGCGCGCAAGCTTGCGCTGGCGCTGCTGGACGAGGTGCACGATACCGCGGTGCGGCTGCTCGCCGCGTTCACCGAGGACAGCCAGGCGGCGCGGCACGAGGTGGTGTGGCTGGCGGACGAGGATCGGCGCGGCCTTGTCGTCAGGGTCGCGCCGCTGGCCGTCGGCGGGCTGTTGCGCGACCGGCTGTTCGCCCGCTGCACGGTGGTGCTCACCTCGGCCACCCTCGCGCTCGGCGGCGCCTTCGACGTGCTGGCCCGGCAGTGGGGCCTGCCGCCGTCGCCGCAGCCGGCGCAACGGCCGAAGCCGGTGGCCGGCATGGCGACCGAGCAGCCGCCACCGTCCACGGTGGACGGTACGGACGGTACGGACGGCCCGCGGTGGACCGGCCTTGACGTCGGCTCGCCGTTCCACTACCGGCGCAGCGCGATCCTGTACATCGCACGGCACCTGCCGCCGCCAGGGCGCGACGGGCTGCCGCCGGCCTACCTCGACGAGATCGAGCGGCTGGTGACCGCGGCCGGCGGCCGGACCCTCGGGCTGTTCTCCTCGATGCGCGCGGCGCGGCAGGCCGCCGACGAGCTGCGCGAGCGGCTGGCCGTTGCGGTCCTGTGCCAAGGCGAGGACGCCACCTCGGCGCTGGTCGGCAAGTTCGCCGCTGACGAGTCGACGTGCCTGTTCGGCACGCTGTCGCTGTGGCAGGGCGTGGACGTGCCTGGACCGTCGTTGCAGCTCGTGATCATGGACCGGATCCCGTTCCCGCGACCGGACGACCCGCTGATGTCCGCGCGGCAGCGCGCGGTGGACGCCCGCGGCGGCAGCGGCTTCATGACGGTAGCTGCGTCGCACGCCGCGCTGCGGCTGGCCCAGGGCGCCGGCCGGCTGGTCCGCACCATGACCGACCGCGGCGTGGTCGCCGTGCTCGACCCGCGGCTGGCCACCGCGCGGTACGGCACGTTCCTGATGGCGTCCCTGCCGCCGTTCTGGCACACCACCGACCCAGAGGTGGTGCTGGCCGCGCTGCGCCGGATCGATTCGGGCCGGATCGATTCGGGCCGAATCGATGCGGGCAGAGTTGATCTCAGCGGAGTCGATCAGACGCGCTGAGTTACGCCATCCGGCGCCTTGCCGGCGCGCCGCGATGCGCGAAACGTCTAGTGGTCGTGCGAGATGTGCTGTGGCGCGCGTACGAACCAGCCGATGCTCCCGCCCTTGCGGAGCTGATGAACGTCATCGAAGAGCACGCCGGCGGGCACGCCAGTTACACCGCCGAGGAGCTGCAGAGCCTGATCGCCACGCTGGTGGGCGACCTCGCCTCAGACAGCACCATGCTGTTCGCGCCGGACGGTGCGCTGGTCGCGGCCGGGTTCACCACCACGCCACCGGAAGGCGGCTTCAAGCTCTACCTGACCGGCGGGGTGCACCCCCGCTGGCGCGGAAACGGGCTCGGCCGCCAGATCCTTCGCCGCCACCTTGCCCGCGCGGTCGAGATCCACCGGGAGCTCGGCCACGGCGTCGACTGGGTCGCCGAGGCGCCGCGCACCCCGACCGGCGACCGGGACGCGGCCCGGCTGTTCGCGCGCTTCGGCCTTGCGCCGGCGCGGTACTGGTTCGAGATGGTCGCGCCGACCTCCCAGGTGCCGGCGGCAGGCACGCCCGACGGGCTGCGCATCGTGGCCTACTCGGCGGCGCACCAGGCTGCCGTGCACGCCGCGCACATGGAGGCGTTCTCGGACTGCTGGGAGTTCCAGCAGCGCGACCTGGTGAGCTGGCTGGCGATCACCATGCGGTCGCAGAGCTTCCTGCCCGGCCTGTCACTGCTCGCGTTCGACGGTGCCGAACTGGTCGGCTACCTGCTGACCTACAACCACGCCGACCCGTGCCGGGTGTACGTCGGCGAGCTCGGGGTGCGGCGGCCATGGCGCCGGCGCGGTCTGGCCAGCGCGCTGCTGGCCGGCGTGCTTGACGCCGCGGCCGGTGCCGACGTCAAGGAGATCTCGCTCAGCGTCGACGCCGGGAGCCCGACCGGTGCGGTCGGCGTCTACGAGCGGGCCGGGTTCACCATCGAGTCCAGCACCGTGACCCATTCGATACCGCTCACCGACTGACAGCCATCGGCCTACCCGTGATGGAGCCGGATGGAGCCGGATGGAGCATTGCCACCGGACCTCCCGCACCCAAGAGTGGATCACGTCGATTACCGCCCGTTCTGGCCGCTGTGCCTGCCGGAGACGTGTCGCGCAGGTTCGGCCGGGACAGGCGAACCTGCGCCGGGATCCGGGAGGACACATGCAACACAGGTGGAGACGAGCCACCCTGGCCGCCAGCGCGACGCTGGTGGCGAGCCTGGTGACGGTGACCCCGCTCACCGCTCAGGCGGCACCCGCCGCCCCGCAGTTCACCACCCGCACCGCAGCGGCCTTCGACGTGTCGGCGCCGCTGCGGGACCTGGCGAAGGCGGGTCTCGGCGCCGCGGCCACCGGTGTGGCCGCCGAGCGGGCCGAGCGCGGGCCTGCTCCGGCCGCCGACGCCGGGTACGGCGGCGACGGCGCGCTGCAGGCCGGCGGCGCCGCCGGCACGGCGGCGGATCCGAACGAGCAGGTCTCGCCGCCGATCGTGAACTTCGAGGGCGTCGCGAACGCGGCGAACCCGATTTTCATCTCGCCGCCCGACCCGGACGGCGAGGTCGGCCCGAACCACTATGTGCAGGTGGTCAACGTCCAGTACGCGGTGTACACCAAGTCCGGCACGCTGCTGGCCGGTCCGGCGCAGATCGGCACGCTGTTCGCCGGCTTCCCGGTGACCGACTGCACCGGGTTCAACGGTGACCCGGTCGTGCTGTACGACCAGCAGGCCGACCGCTGGCTGATCACCCAGTTCACCACGCAGGGCCCGGAGTACTGGAACTGCATCGCGATCTCCACCTCGCCGGACCCGACCGGAACGTACTTCCGGTACGCCTTCTCGACGGGCGAGAACTTCCCCGACTACCCGAAGTACGGCGCGTGGCTGGACAGCTACTTCATCGCCACCCGTGAGTTCGCCGCCGACGACACGCCGTACATCGGGGCGTACGCGCTGGAGAAGAAGCGGATGCTCGTGGGCGACCCGGCCGCGCGGGCCGTCAGCTTCATCACCTCGCTCGGTGACACGCCGTACCTGCTCGGCGACGGGCTGCTGCCCACCGACTGGGACGGCAGCAGGCCACCGAAGCCCGGCACGCCGAACTGGTTCGTCGGGACGATGGACGACGAGGGCCAGTACGGCGCGCCGTTCGACGCGCTGAACGTCTACGAGTTCCGGATCGACTGGAAGCCGACGCCGATCGCCAGCTTCGGGCTGACCCAGCAGATCCCAGTCGCCGAGTTCGACTCGGCGTTCCCGTGCGCCCCGGGCTCGCGCAACTGCATCGCCCAGCCGGGCACTACGAACAAGATCGACATCCTGTCCTACCGGCAGCGGCCGACCTGGCGGCTGGCCTACCGCAACTTCGGCGACCACGAGTCGCTGGTGACAAACCAGTCGGTCGAGGCGCGGCCAGGCGTGGCCGGGGTGCGGTGGTACGAGCTGCGCCGGCCGGACGGCGCGACCTCGCTCGGCCTCTACCAGCAGGGCACCTACGCGCCGGATGACGGCGTGCAGCGCTGGATGGGCAGCGTGGCGCAGGACCGCGCCGGCAACATCGCGGCCGGCTACAGCGTGTCCAACGGCGTGGACGTCTACCCGGGCATCCGCTACACCGGGCGGCTGGCCGGCGACCCGCCCGGCGTGTTCGGCCGCGGCGAGCAGACGCTCATCGCCGGCTCGGGGTCGCAGCTGACCAGCGCGCGGTGGGGCGACTACACCTCGCTGCATATCGACCCGGCCGACAACTGCACGTTCTGGTACACCAACGAGTACTACGCCACCTCATCCACCAACCACTGGCAGACCAGGATCGGCTCGTTCCGCTTCCCGAGCTGCCGCTCGTGATCAGCCGTGATCAGCCTGACGCGGCCGGCATGGGGAGGAACTGGGCCCCGACCCGGTGTCGCCGTGCAGGGTGCGCCATACCTCGCGGGTGGCGGTGCGGACCGCGACCCGGCAGTCCCCAGCGGCCCAGGCGGTCAGCGTCGCGCCGTCGCCGGTGGCGTGCAGCAGCGCCGCGGCTGAGTCACGGCTGATTCACCGCTGGGTCATCGCGGCAGCCGCGGCGTGAGGTCGCCGGAAGCGGCGTCGGCCGACTCCACCTCCTCGCGGGTCACCCCGAGCACGAAGAGCACGGCGTCGAGGTAGGGGTGCGAGAGCGCGGTGTCGGCCATCTCGCGCACCACCGGCTTGGCGTTGAACGCGATGCCAAGCCCGGCCACGGAGAGCATATCGATGTCGTTGGCGCCGTCCCCGACCGCGACGCACTGGCCGAGCGGCACGTCGAAGTCGATGGCGAACCTGCGCAGCGCGTCGGCCTTGCCGGCGCGGTCGATCACGGGTTCCACCAGCCGGCCGGTGATCACGTCGTCCTTGGTCTCCAGCTCGTTGGCGACGTAGAAGTCGAGGTCGAGGTCGTCGGCAAGGCGCTCGACGATCCGGTCGAACCCCCCGGACACCGCGCCGCACCGGAAGCCGAGCCGCTTGAGCGTGCGGATGGTGGTCCGCGCGCCCGGGGTGAACTGCAGCTGTTCGGCGACCTCGTCCAGCGCGCTCGCCGGCAGCCCGGCCAGCAGGGCCGCCCGGGTGCGCAGCGACTCCTCGAACTCCACCTCACCCCGCATCGCCGCATCGGTGATCGCCCGAACCTCGTCGGCGTACCCGGTCCGCGCGGCCAGCATCTCGATCACCTCGCCCTGCACGAGCGTGGAGTCGACGTCGAAGACGATCAGCCGCTTGGCCCGGCGTGCCAGGCCGGCCCGCTCCACCGCGAGGTCGACGCCGGCGAGCACGGACATCCTGGCGAGCGTCGAGCGCAGCGTGGCGTCCGCCTCGTCGGTGTCCTCGGCCACCGACGCCAGCAGCTCCAGCCCGGTCACCGGGTAGTCGGCGACCCCGCGGATCGCGTCGATGTTCACCCCGATGGTGGCCAGCGCGCGGGCCACCTTGGCGAAGGCCCGCGCGGTGACCGGCTGGCCGAGCACCACGATGACGTGGGTCGAGCCGCGCCGGCCGGTGCCGACGAAGTCGGCACCGATTTCCACGTCGACGTGCATCCGCACGCTGGCCATGGCCTGCTCGACGGCCTCCTGAAGGCCCTCGGGGTCGCGGTCGGTGGCCACCAGCACGCCGAGCACCAGCCGTCCGCGGATCACCACCTGCTCGACGTCGAGCACGTCGACGCCGTGCCTGGTGAGCGCCGCGAACAGCACCGAGGTGACGCCGGGCTTGTCCGGTCCGGTGACGGTGATCAGGACGGCGGTGGCTGGCTTCACGAGGTCAACGTTATGGTGCCGCGGACCCGGTCCACGAGCCATGTCGACCGGGTGAGGCGTGGATCACCTGTCCAGTGGGTCCGGGTTCTGCTCGTGGGGCTGGGCGGCGTACGAGAGCAGCTCGGACGGCGCCGGAACGTTGTGGTGCTCGCCGATGCCGAAGTGCGCCTCCCGGCGCATGCGCTGCGACATGTGGGGATAGTGCAGCTCGAACGCCGGCCGTTCCGAGCGGATCCGCGGCAGCTCGTAGAAGTTGTGCCGCGGTGGCGGGCAGGTGGTCGCCCACTCCAGCGAGTTGCAGTAGCCCCACGGGTCGTCGACGGTGACCATGTCGCCGTACCGGTAGCTCTTGAACACGTTGTAGAGGAACGGCAGCGTCGACAGGCCGAGGATGTACGCGCCGAGCGTGGAGAACGTGTTCAGGAACGTGAAGCCGTCCTCTGGCAGGTAGTCGGCGTAGCGGCGCGGCATGCCCTCGTTGCCCAGCCAGTGCTGGACGAGGAACGTGCCGTGGAAGCCGATGAACGTGAGCCAGAAGTGCAACTTGCCAAGCGGCTCGTCCAGCATCCGCCCGGTGATCTTCGGGAACCAGAAGTAGATGCCGGCGAAGGTGGCGAACGCGATCGTGCCGTACAGCACGTAGTGGAAGTGCGCGACGACGAAGTACGTGTCGCTGACGTGGAAGTCGATGGCCGGTGCCGCGAGCAGGATGCCGGAAAGGCCGCCGAACAGGAACGTCACGAGGAAGCCGATGCTGAACAGCATCGGCGTCTCGAACGTGAGCTGGCCGCGCCACATGGTGCCGATCCAGTTGAAGAACTTCACCCCGGTCGGCACGGCGATCAGGAACGTGGTGAGCGCGAAGAACGGCAGCAGCACGGCACCCGTCGCGTACATGTGGTGGGCCCACACCACCACCGAGAGCCCCGCGATCGAGATCGTCGCCCACACCAGGCCCTTGTAGCCGAACAGCGGCTTGCGGCTGAACACCGGGAAGATCTCGCTGACGATGCCGAAGAACGGCAGCGCCACGATGTACACCTCGGGGTGGCCGAAGAACCAGAACAGGTGCTGCCACAGGATCGTGCCGCCGTTGTCGGGGTCGAACACATGCGCCCCGAGGTGGCGGTCGGCCAGCAGCCCGAGCAGCGCGGCGGTCAGGATCGGGAACGCCATCAGGATCAGGAAGCTGGTGGCCAGGATGTTCCACGTGAAGATGGGCATCCGGTACATCGTCATGCCCGGCGCCCGCAGGCAGACCACGGTGGTGATCATGTTGACGGCGCCGAGGATGGTGCCGAGGCCGGCCAGCACCAGGCCGGTGATCCACAGGTCGCCGCCGGTGCCAGGCGAGTGGATCGCGTCGGACAGCGGCGTGTAGGCGAACCAGCCGAAGTCGGCCGCGCCGCCCGGCGTGATGAAGCCGGACATCACGGTCAGGCCGCCGAACGCGAACAGCCAGAACGACAGGGCGTTCAGCCGCGGGAACGCCACGTCCGGCGAGCCGATCTGCAGTGGCAGCACCAGGTTCGCGAACGCGAACAGCATCGGCGTCGCGTACAGCAGCAGCATGATCGTGCCGTGCATGGTGAACAGCTGGTTGTACTGCTCGCTGGACAGGAACTGCAGCCCCGGCCTCGCCAGCTCGGTGCGCATCAGCATCGCCATTGCGCCGCCGACCATGAAGAACGCCATCGACGTGACCAGGTACAGGATGCCGATCTGCTTGTGGTCGGTCGTCCTGATCATCGCCAGCAGGCGGGAGCCCTTGGCCACCTCACGCGCCGGATACGGACGTGTGGCGATCGGCTTCGGTGCGACGGCCGTCACGGTGATGCCTCCTGCGTCGGCGCTGGTCAAGGTCGTCGGACCGATGGTAGACCGCCAGGCGTCCCGTCGCGCCCTCGGGTTGGTTCCCGCCGGGCTCAGCCGGTGACGTGGACTAGTTTGGTGTCGTCAAGGGGCGGGCGGTCGGCGCCGCCGGAGGGGTCGTCCTCCATGATGCGCACGGTGTAGTCGCCCGGGTCAAGGGTGAGGCTGAAGCTGAAGGCGCTGAACCGCTGGCCCTCGGCGGTCATGGTGAAGCCCGAGCGGATGAGGGCACCGTCGCGGCGCACCTCCCATGGCACGTTCGCCTCGAACGCGGACGCCTCGCCGCTGACCGTGAAGGTGCGCCCGACCTGCGTGCCGTGCGCCGGGTTGTCGATCTGGACGAGCGAGCGGGTGAGGTCCGGGTCGGCTCGCTGGACCGGCTGCGCCGTCGAGACGTGGCCCCACAGGTCGGGCACGGTGGCGCCGTCGATCAGGATCCGCACCGGGTCGGTGGACTGCAGCGCGCCCTGCACGGTGTAGACGAGCTGCTGGACGGTCAGCTCGGCGAGCTCGGAGCCGACCTGCGCGGATCGTGCCTCGCCGGACAGGTCGACCGTGATGACGCCGCCGGCATGCTGGACGGCGGAGCGCAGCCGGGTGCCGGCCGGCCAGTGCGAGCGGTAGTCGGGGTCGAATCCGGTGGGCCTGGCGAGCATCTCGCGCACGGCGTCGGACGGCGGGTCGGCGCTGGGTACGGCGTGGAACTCGCGGTACAGCCGCAGTACGGCAGCGGTGTCGGCGACGTAGTAGACGGGCAGCGCCCTGCTCGCCGCCGGGCTCGTCGACGCCGGGGTCGAGGCGGCCGAGCTGCCGGTGCTGGCTGGCGAGGAGGGAACCGCCGAGCCGGACGAGCCGGTGTCGGTGGGGCCGGCACACCCGGCGAGCAGCACGAGGGCCACGACGGCGGCGGTGCCGAAGGCGGCGCGAGCGACGGTGCGGGTGTCAGCCATAACTAGAAGACGGCGCGGGGTGGCCGAGGTTGCCGGCTACCCGGTCGGGATGCGGAACAGGCGCGGCAGCCGGCCGGCGAACAACACGTCGCCGCTGATCGACAGCCGGCGCCGGAGCAGCGACGGCAGCGCGCCGGCGCTGCCCGTCACCAGCTTGAGGAACACCACCGGGTCGGTGCGGACCGACACCCGTGGCCGGCCGGCCAGCTCGCCGACCGTGCACCTGCCGTCGCTGATGAGCGTGCGGTACTCGTCGAAGCCGCCGTCGCGCCGGCCGGTGATCTGCCACGCGACGAGCGCGTTGACGTGCGCCGCTCGCTGCGCGTCGAGGTAGGACGGCATCCGCCTGAAGATCTCCTCGAGCAGGATGTTCCTGACCGGGCCGCGCAGCCGCTCGCGCAGCTGCCGGTCAGGGATCTCGCGGACCAGCCTGGCCACGGCGCCGACGTCGACCTTGTTCGGGCCGCTGAGGTGCGCCATGCCGTCCGGTGCCGGTATCCGGATGAGCCGCAGCAGGTCCAGCGCCAACCACGAGTCTCCGGTGAGCTCGAGGTCACCGGCGAGCACCATGGTGGACGGGTCGCCGTTGCCGGTTGCGATCTTGAGGAAGCCGACGACGCCGAGCCGCAGCGTCACGGTCGGCTCGACGTCGAGATCCCGGCCGACCTTCACGACGCCGTCCTCGACGACCAGCGAGAACCGGTCGACCTCGTTGCCGGGACCGATCAGCTCCCAGCCGACGACACCGCTGATCCCCCTGGCTGCCTCCGCGTCGATGTAGTCGGGGAAGCGGCGGATGATCTCCTCGACGAGAATCTGCGGGATCATGGTGCGCCGTCGCCTCAACCCGTGTCGTTTCACTCAGTAGAGTGACCATACCAACACTGAGCGCAGTTGGGTGAGGCCGTTCGGATCACCCGCCGCGGTGACGTGGCTGCCTCCCTACGTGCCTGGCCCGCAGCATTGCGTGACCACGGCGGTGCTTGTCCAGACCGCCGGTGGGAGTTCAGCCGAATGGGCGGCGGCCGGTACAGCTAGGACGGCCGAAGGTGCAGGGCCATCCGTGGACACAACGCGACCGCCCGCCTGGCGTGCGGCTCGAGCTCGTCGGGCACGACCGGTCCGCCGCGCGGCATCGGGTAGCCCCACGGGTCGCGCTCCAGCAGCTCCGGCAGCAGCTCGACGCACACCCCGCGGCCGGCGCACGCGGTCCAGTCGACGTGCAGGCCGGCGCTCACCGCGGGCTCGCGCTGCAGCGGCCGTGCAGGTGCAGCCCTACCTCGGCCTCGAAGGCGAGCAGGCTGCTGCGGACGAATCGCGCCGTGCCGTCCGGGTGGTGGCACGCGCCGCGGCCGTCCACCAGGTCGGCGAGCCGCCGCAGTGCGGCCGGCTGGTCCGGCCCCGGGCTGCCGGCCAGCCGGCCAAGGCTGGCAGCCATCGCCGGCAGGCCGTTGCGGCACGGGCCGCACTGGCGCGCGCTCTGCCCGGCCAGGTAGCCGACGATGCCGGCGGCCGCGCGCAGCCCGCACGCCGAGCGAGGCAACGCCATGATCACCCCGGCGCCCGGTGCGCAGCCGTAGGGTCGCAGCCCCTCGCGGGACAGCGGCGCGTGCCGCGCCGTTGCCATCGGCAGCCACCCGCCGTGGTAGCCGCCGACGAGCACGGCCTGCACCGGCGCATCGGCGCCGCCGGCCAGCTCGAGCGCCGCGGACAGCGGCAGGCCGTGCGGCAGCTCGTACACGCCGGGTGCGGTGACCGCACCGGTGATCGTCGCCAGCAGCGTGCCCGGTTCGTCCTGGGTGCCGGTGCGGCGGAACCACCGCGCGCCGTACCTGGCGATCTGCGCGAGGTGGGCGAGCGTCTCGACGTTCTGCACGAGCGTCGGCCGGCCGCGCACGCCGCTGCGGTACACCGGGCGGGCCTTGTCGCGCGGGACGGCACGGCGGCCCTCGGTCGCGGCGACGACGGCGGACTCCTCGCCGGCGAGGAACGTCAGCGGCGCCTCGACCACCGCGACCGGCACCCGGTCCCAGGCCTGGGCGCGCCGCTGGGCCAGCGCGAACCGGGCCGCGTCGGCGGCCGGCCCCGGCTTGGCGTACAGGTACGCCGACCCCGCGCCGGTGGCCTCGGCGGCGAGCTGCACGCCGTCGAGCACCAGGTGCGGGCAGCGGGTGAGCAGGGTGGCGTCCTTCGCGCTGGCCGGCTCGCCCTCCGCGGCGTTGGCGACCAGCACCGGATCGGCGCCGGTGGCCATGGCGGCGAGCTTGCGCCAGGTCGGGAAGCCCGCGCCGCCGCGGCCGGTCAGCCCGGCGTCCTGCACGTCGGCAACCAGCCGGCCAGGGCCGTCGCGCCACGGGATGGGACCGCTGATGCGGCGGTGCTCGGCGAGGTCGGCGGCCGCGGCGCCGAGCAGCGGGCGTGCTGTCGGTCCTTCGACGCCGCCAGCCACGACAGGGTGGGCGATGGTGCTGGTCATGCTGCTACCTCCGATCGGGCGGGTCGAGCCGCCGCGGTGGTCTGCTGGTGACGCCAGGCCAGGCTCATGGCGACGGTGAGAACGCAGCCGGCCGCGACGACCCGCAGCCACAGCGAGCCGGCGTCCGAGCCGGTGCCGACGGCGTGCAGCACGGCCAGCGGCCAGGCCGCGTAGGTCAGCCAGTGCACCGCGCGCCAGGCCCGGAGCCCGAGCCGGTGCCTGGCCAGGCTGGTGACGACGATGGCGAGGATCAGGTCGAGCGCGGCCGTACCGAGCCCGAGCCACAGCGGCCGGTACGCGCCGCCGAAGGGCAGCACCAGGTCGACGACCCTGAGCTGGGCGTACGGGTCGAACAGCAGCGAGCCGACGTGCACGGCGAGGAAGCTGACCGCGAGCAGGCTGGCGTTGCGGTGCACCAGGACGACGGCGCTGCGCGGCAGGGCGGGCAGCGGACGGCCGGCGCCGGTCGCGACGCCGAGGCCGACCGTCACGGTCAGCAGCACGAGCGCGACGACGCCGGTGCCGCGGCCCAGGTACCACAGGGCCTCGGAGCTCAAGCCGGTACTCATGCCGGCCACCCGCCGAGGGTGAGCACGTCGCCGCGGCGCCCCACCAGCCTGGCCGGCACGCCGAGGCCGCGCAGCCAGCGGGGCGCGTCCGGCCCCCGGACCAGCGCGGCGGTGCTCGCCGTGTTCGCGTCGACGCAGCGGTCGGCCACCACGGTGGCGCTGCGCCAGGTGCGCGCGGCCGGCTGGCAGGTCCGCGGGTCGAGCACGTGGTGCAACAGCCGTCCACCGCGGCGCCAGGTGCGGCTGGCAGTGCTGGACGTGGCCATCGCGGCCCCGGCCGGCAGGATCACCGTGCACGCCGGGTCGTCCGGCTGGTCCTGCACGAGCACCCGCCAGCCCGGTGCGCCGGGGCCGGTGGGGGCCGGCCCCGCGGTTGCCAGGTCGCCGCCGAGGCTGACCAGCACGCCGACCTGCAGGTGGGTCCAGACCAGCCGGGCGGCCCTGTCGGCGGCGAAGGCCTTGGCGGTGGCGCCGAGGTCCAGCGTCACGTTGCGGGGCACGGTCAGCAGGTGGCCGTCGAGCCGCACCCGCCGCCACCCCGGGGCCGGCGCGACGACGACCGGGACGGCCGCGCCGTCCGGCGCGACGTCGGTGAGCGTGCGGTCGTAGCCGAGCGCGGCGATCGCCTCGCCCATGGTCGGGTCGACGGCGCCGCCGCTGCTCCCGGCTGCGCGCAGGGCTGCGGCGACCAGCTCGGCCAGCAGCGGGCTGACCCGGCCGGGCAGGCCGTCGGCCCGGTGCCTGGCCAGCTCGGAGTCCGGCCGGAACCGGCTGCCCGCCTCGTCCACCTGGCGCAGCAGCGACTCCACCAGCGCGCGGGCCTCGCGCAGCGCCCTGTGGTCGGTCACCACCAGCCGGGCCGTCGTGGTCCACACCGACCACTGCGCGGTGGCCCGGTCGACCGGCAGGGTGTCCAGCGTCGCCGTCATCGCGATCACGACCCGCCGGACTGGGCGTGCGCCTGGCCGGAGCCGCTGCTGGACAGCCCGGAGCCGGTCCAGGTGCTGCTGCCGGTCGTGTCGGTGGTGCCGCTGTCGGTGCTGCCGGTGGTGCTGCCGGTGGTGCTGGACGCCGCGTTGTCGGCGTGCGCAACCGCTGCGGCGACCGCGAGCGAACCGGTGAACCCGATCGCGGCGAGGAGTCCGGTTGCCACTGCGGCGCGCCGCAGGCCGTGCTCTCGGCTATTCATAACGGCCAGCGTCGGCGCCGTGGCTGTGCCTTTGCTGTGCAGCCGGTAGGCGCCGGCTGTGGCTCGTCCCTTCGCTCGGGCCGTCCCCGGCTCAGCCGCCGGCAGCGGACGCCTTGAGCTGCTGCAACACCTTCCGCAGCGCGGCAGCGACCGGGCCGGTGACCTCGGTGAGCTCGGCGATCCGCTGCTTGTGCTCGCGCCGCTGGGCCCTCGGCAGCACGGTGGACAGCTCGCCGGCCGCGGCCAGCGCCACCATGGCGGCGTCGCGCGGCTCGACCGAGGCCGCCGGCATGGTGGCGCGCAACGCGGCGCGGACCCGGTCACCGAGCCGGCCAAGGACCGGGGGCTCGCGCAGCACGACCCTGGTCACCGGCACGACGCCGAGTACCCTGCGCGGCTGCAGCTCGATCCAGCCACCGGCGGCCAACCGCTCGGCGACGGCGGCCTTCGCGGCGCCACTGTGCCTGCGCACCCAGTGCTGCCAGGCCCGCGGCCTCGACTGGCCGATCTCGTCCAGCACCGCGGCGAGCACCGGGTCGGACGGCAGTGGGGTCCGCGCGGCGGCCCGCGGCCGGCCGCCGGCGTCCTCGATGTGCCCGCCGAGCAGCAGCTCGGCCAGCGCCGCCGCCCTGAGCACGTAACCGAGCCGGCCGCGCGCCGTCAGCCGCGCCTTGGCAGGGTCGTACGCCAGGAGGTAGAGCCGGGCCGGCAGGGTCTTGGGTGGGTCCACGTCCTCACTCCTGTTCCGTGGTCGGCACCGGCTGTTCCGTGGTCGGCACCGGCTGTTCCGTGGTCGGCACCGGCTGTTCCGTGGTCGGCTCGACGGCCGGTGGCCGTCCACGCTTGGGGATCCGGCTGACGTTGCCAGGCAGCCGCCCCGCGCCGGCCAGCGCCTGCCGCAGCACGAACTCGATCTGGGCGTTGATGCTGCGCAGCTCGTCGCCGGCCCACCTGGCCAGCGCGTCGTGCACGGCCGGGTCCAGCCGCAGCAGGATCTTCTTGCGCTCCGCCGGCACGGCTCTACTGGTACCTGTTCGCGATGTGCCGCACCGCCGTCTCGGTCTGGATGCCGACGAACCTGAGGAAATCGTCCACCTCGAAGCTCGCCTGCGCCGTGTCGGTGACCTGCCACACCACCACGGCGGCGATGTCGATCGGGTTGCCGTCGGCGTCGTTGACCTTCAGCACCGCGCTCTCGTGGTTGCGGATCCTGGTCGACAGGATGCGCCGCGTGCTGAACGGCATCACCCAGCGCAGCCCGGCCGTGCGCACCGTGCCGATGTAGCGACCGAGGAACTGCACCACCCGCGCCTGCCCCGGCGCGACCTGGGTCAGCCCGGTCGCCAGCACGGCGCTGGCCACCGCGACCAGGATCGCCAGCCCGACGGCCAGCGCCCCCCGCGCCAGCATCACGATGACCACGGCTACGACCAGGCCGGCCAGCGCTGCGCCGAACACCGCCAGGCATGGGGCCTGCACCGCCGGCCGTTCCCTTACCCGCGGCGCCGGCATCTCCACGGTGACATCGTCGCTGATCTCCATGCGGCATCATATCATAGTGATATCACTTTAGATGGGCAGCACGCCGACGAGCTGCTCCAACCCGGCGAAGTCGTCGGGGTTGCGCGTCAGCAGCGGCAGCCCGTTGCTCGCGGCGGTTGCGGCGATCTGCAGGTCCATCCGTCTTGGCCGCGGGTCCCGCCCCGCTTGGCGGATCATCGCGGCCAGCACGCCGTACAGCTTCGCCGCCGCGGTATCGAACGGCAGCACGTGGAAGGTGTTCAGCACGCCGTAGAACCGCTCCGCTCGGGCCGCGCGCTGAACCGGGTCGCCCATGTCCAGTCCGTACGCCAGCTCCGCCACGGTGATCGCGGTGACGGCGCTCCGCCGGTCGAGGACGTCACCGAGATCGAGCACGCCGAGATCGATGACGACACACGTGTCGAGCACCACGCCACGCGGCTGGGTCATCCGGCAGGCCTTCGCCGCTCCCACGGATCCTCGAGTGGATCATCGGCGGCGAAGAATGCGTCCGCCTCGGCGATGTCGCGTTTCCATGCCTCGCCATCGACGGGCGCCATCTGCCGGAACTTCGCCTGCACCTCGCGCAGCGTCAGCCGTCGGAGTGGCTCCCGGCTCGCCTGGTGCGGGATGAGGTCGGCGACGGGCACGCCGTTGCGGGTCACCACGAAGCTCTCCCCCGCCATCACCCGCTGGATGATCTTGGCATTGTCGTTGCGCAGCTCGCGCTGACCGATCGTCTCCGCCATAGCACAACCGTAGCACTGTTAGCTCATGTGGGCGACGACGGTGCTACGGCCTCGGGACGAAGGCGGCGCGGCGGGCGGCGCGGCGAAGGCTGGCGAGCACGGTCGGGCCGGCGAGCAGGATCAGGACCGCGGTGGTGACGGCGCGGCCGATGTCCCAGCCGAAGGAGGTGGCCAGGGTGAACGCGACGAGGCGCCGCAGGTTGTCCGCGACCGCGTCGCCGGGCACGAAGGACACCGTGGTGCCGGGGCCGAGGGTGAACGGCCAGAACGACAGGTTGAGCAGCACGCCGTACGCCAACCCGGCGACGGCGCCGTATGCGGCGAGCATGGCCAGCTCGGCGCGGCCACGTGCGGCGCGCGGCAGCAGCCCGGCGCCGAGCCCGATCCACGCGCAGCCGAGCATCTGGAACGGCAACCACGGGCCGACACCCGCGGTCAGCAGCGCGGACGCGAACAGGGTCGTGTTACCGAGCACGAACCCGAAGCCGGGGCCGAACACCCGGCCGCCGAACACGAGCAGGAAGAACACGGTCTCGATGCCGGCCGTGCCGGCGCCGAGCGGCCGCAACACGGCGCCGACGGCGGACAGCACGCCGAGCATGGCGACCGCCTTGGAGTCCATGCCACCACCGGAGATCTCGGCAAGCACGACGGCCAGCACCATGGTCAGCACGAGCGCGAACACCCACGGCGCGTCCCTGCCGTGGGCGATCGTGGAGTCCGCGGTGACCACCAGCGGCCAGCAGTACGCCGCGGCGCCCGCGACCGACGCCAGCACGAGGGCGAGCACCGCGCGCGGCCGGATCAGGACGGCGTTCACCGCGTTCGGGGTGGTCAGGGCGTTCACCGGGTGCCACCGGCCAGCGCGCGCTCGACCTGCGCGACGGTGAGCCACTTCTGCGGCGCGAGCACCTTGGCCACCTGCGGCGCGAACACCGGCGAGGAGGTCACCACGTCGGCGACCGGCCCGTCGGCGATCACCTCGCCGTCGGCGAGCAGCACGACCCGGCCGGCGTACTCGGCGACGAACTCCACGTCGTGGGTGGCGAGCAGCACGGCGGTGCCCTCGGCGGCCAGCTCGCGCAGCACCGCGGCCAGCGCGGTCTTGGCCGGATAGTCCAGCCCGCGGGTTGGCTCGTCCAGCAGCAGCACGGCGGGTGCCGCGGCCAGCGTCACCGCAAGTGCGACCGCGAGCCGCTGCCCCTCCGAGAGGTCGCGCGGGTGGGCCTGCCCGTCGACGCCAGGCACGATGCGGTCCAGCAGCGCGCGGGTTGTGCCGGCCGCGGCGCCGGTCTCGGCGTCGGCCTGGGCGCACTCGGCGTGCACGCTGTCCCGGTACAGCAGGTCGGCGGCCTGCTGCGGCACCAGCCCGACGGCTCGGCGGCGACTGGCCGGCTTGAGCCCGGCCGGATCCACGCCGCCGGCGAGCACCCCGCCGCCGTGCCGCGGCCCGGTGCCCTGCAACGCCCACAGCAGGCTGCTCTTGCCCGACCCGTTGCGCCCCATCAGCGCCACAAGCTCCCCCGCGGCGACCTCCAGGTCAACGCCCCGCACCGCAACCCACCCCGGATACCGCACCACCACGCCCCACGCCCGCAGCCCGCGGTCCCCGCCACCACCCCCCGAACCGCCATACGCGGGCTTATCGCGGTTGCCGGCGCCGGCGGAACCGCGATACGCGCGCTTATCGCGGTTGTCGGTGCCGGCGGAACGGCGATACGCGGGCGTGTCGTGCGTGGGGGTGGCGGCGGGAAGCGCGGCGGCGAGGCGTTCGCGGAGGGGGGCGGCGCGGCGGCGGGCGTCGCGGACCGACACCGCCGGTGGGTGCCAGCCGGCCAGCAGGCCGAGCCGGACCACGGGCGGGGCCACCGGGGAACGGGCCAGCACCTCGCCGACCGGGCCGGCGACCGGGGCCTGCCCGCCGCCGGGAAGCCACACCACGCGGTCGGCGAACTGCGCGACGCGCTCCAGCCGGTGCTCAGCGACCAACACGGTGATGCCGAGGTCGTGCACGAGGCGGTGCAGCGCGGCCAGCACCTCCTCGGCGGCGCCGGGGTCCAGCGCCGAGGTGGGCTCGTCGAGCACCAGCACGCGCGGGTGCGCGGTGAGCGCGGCGCCGATCGCCACCCGCTGTTGCTGGCCGCCGGACAGGGTGGCCGGCGCGCGGTCCCGCAGGTCGGCGAGGCCGGGCAGGTCGGGCGTCTCCGCGACCCGCCGGCGCATCACGGCCGGCGGCAGGCCGATGGACTCCATGGCGTACGCCAGCTCCTCCTCGACGCCGTCGGT
>Ga0184609_10000156_pt1 | contig 18170 bp, 15 predicted proteins | sample PLM1_60_coex_FD_133165 | JGI IMG/M metagenome (GOLD analysis project Ga0184609, IMG submission 133165) | Groundwater sediment microbial communities from an aquifer in East River, Colorado, USA - PLM1_60_coex | ecosystem: Environmental > Terrestrial > Soil > Riparian zone | place: USA: East... | reverse complement strand
CGCCAAGCCCGCTCGTGCTCGGTGCGGTCGGGCCACCATGCCTGGCAGTCGGCGAACTCCTCGAACCGCATGGGTTTGGTCTTGGAGTACTTCTTGCGCCCCTCGGGCGGCGGGATCTCGTAGAACCACACTTCCTTGGTGCGGCCGGTCTTGTCGAAGAACATCAGGTTCGACGGAATGTCGGTGTAGGGCGCAAATACGCCGTCGGGCAGCCGCACCAGTGTGTGCAGCTTGCACTCAGTCAGGAGTTGCTTCTTGATCCGGCCACCGACGCCGTCCCCGAACAGCAGCCCGTTCGGGACGACGATGCCGCAGCGGCCGCGGTCCTTCAGCTGCCGGGTCACCAGTTGCAGGAACAGCCATGCCGTCTCGGCGGTCTGCATGCCGGCAGGGAAGTTCGACTGGATCCCCTTCTCCTCCTCACCACCGAACGGAGGGTTGGTGAGGATGACATCGACCCGGTCACTCCTGCTGATCTGCGTGATGGGTAGGGCCAGCGCGTTGCCCCGGGTAATGTTGGGCTGACCCACCTCGTGCAGGACGAGGTTCATCATTCCGAGCAGGTACGGCAGCGGCTTCTTCTCGATGCCGCGAAGGTTGTTGTGCAGCTCCCGCCGCTGTTGGGCGGTCTCTACTTTGGGCGCCAGGTGTTCGAGGGCCTCCACGAGGAACCCGCCGGTACCGCAGGCCGGATCGAGGACAACTTCGCCGAGCCGCGGTGCGACCTGTTGCACCATGAACCGGATGACCGGCCTCGGGGTGTAGAACTCGCCAGAATCACCGGCGGCATCCCGCATCTCGCGCAGCATCGATTCGTAGAGGTGCGCCATCGTGTGGATGTCATCGGCCGACGCGAAGTTGATGTCGTTGACCATGTTGACGACATCGCGTAGGAGATAGCCCGACAGCATGCGGTTGTTTGTTTCCTTGAACACGGCGGCCAGCACGTCGCGGGGATCATTGGCACCGGTTCCGGCGAGCTTTCGCAGGTAGGGCAGGAGCCTGCCATTGATGAAATTGACCAGCGCCTCGCCGGTCGGGCCGTTCGGGTCGGCGGCCCAGTCACGCCACCGGTACGGCGCCTCGATGGCGGGTCGGAAATCGCGTTCGGTGACCTCTCGGTTCTGCTCGAGACCGTCGAACGCGTTGAGGAACAGCAGCCAGGCGAGCTGCGGAATGCGGTCGAGGTCGCCGTTGAGCCCGGCATCCTTGCGCATGGCGTCGCGGGCGGACTTGATGGTGGCGGCCAGCCTGACCTGGGGTGAGGACGGCTGAGCTGCCTTTGTGGATCGCGCCATGGCGGTCAGATCTCCTGAGTCGGGAACATGTCCGCCCACAGCCGGCGGACGAGGGCGACGGCCGTGGCGAACGAGCGGGCGTGTAGATCATGATCGGCCGCGAGCCGGCGATAGCGGTCGGGCCACGACTGCGGCAGCGGCGGCAGCGTCGCCGGCGGTGCCAGGGCGTCGCGCTCGTCCCATACCCACCTGACCGCGGCCACCAGCCTGGCCGGTTCGAGCAGGTCGTGCTCGATCAGGATGACGAGATCGGCGAGATCGCGGACCCGGGTGTTCTCGCGGTCGCCGAAGTCCCGACACATCGCGTGAAGCTTCTCGGCGGCATGGCGGTGGACATCGATGATCTCGATCACGGTGGCCGGGATGCCCGCGAAATCGAGCGTGTTCGGCATAGCCACCCGGTCGGTCAGATCGAGCTCGTGAGGCCGTGGTGACACATCGAGGTGGGTTCCACCGAACGGCTTGTTGGCCAACTGCGCCGACACCCGCACCCGCCAGGTCAGGTAGCCACTGCCATCCTCGCGCAACGGCGTCGGCGGTCCAGGCATGATCACGAAGCCGTCGCCGTCCTGGTCCGTGCCGAGAGCCTCGATCAGCCGGTCGTGCAGCTCGGCGGCGTCGACAAGATCATCGCGGAGCCCGAGATCGATGTCTTTGGTCAGCCGAGCGGCGTCACGCAGCCGAATTTCGAGCGCCATCCCGCCCTTCAGCACCCAGCGTCCTGGCTCTGCGGCCGCAAGGCGCGCCACGATGCGCTCCAGAAGGACGCGGCGCCGCAGCCGATCGAGCACGACCCCGGTCTCCTCGGAGCGGGCTCGAAGGCGCCGCTCGAGGGCCATGCGCATGGCCTTGGGTGTCCGGTAGGTCACGATGCCTCGATCCGTCGCAGGGCCCGCTCGATGTACAGCGCCGCCCTGGCATCGATTGTCTCGGCCAGAGTTCGGAGTTGGCGCATCGATACCAGACCGCGCTCGCGAGCCTCGGCGATGGCCCGCGCCAGCTGGTCCTCATCGACACCGGACGCCGCGACATCCACCAATGACCGCGCCGGGGTCGTGACGCGGAACCCGGAGCGGTCCACGACATCGCCGGCGGGCAGGTCGGCGACGTGCAGGCGCACCGCGTCGTCGCGCGAGGTGAAGCCGGGCGGCACCGTCAGGTCGACCTGGGCCGACTCGAACTCGCCGATCCCGTGCACCGACAGGGCGGTCTGGTGTGAGACCACACCGCGACCACGGGACCACAGCGTCCACCGGGCCAGGTCGTCGTGTAGGTCCGGCACCCACTCGGTAAGACGGAAGATCCCACGGTCGATCCGCTGCCAGTTGCCCGCTCCGACGTGGTGGGCCTGCGCCTGGTAGGAGTACCCGATGCCCTTCGCCTGGGCGGCGGTAAAGTACCCGCCCTGCTCGGCGGCCAGAGCGAACAGGCGCCTTCGCAAGTCGCGTCGGTCAGCAGGCACCACAATACTCTATCAAAACTTGAGTTCCGTATCCCGCTAATCGACATAACACAAGTTACGGTTGAGTATCAGGCAACATAGATGAGATCGTCAAGCTTCGCCACTGCCCGCTTCAGCGCGTCGATCGAACCGAACCGGGCGGCGATCTCAGCGGGCGAACCCAGCGATGCGAGCGGCGGCACCTGCAGCACCCCGAGGTCGTCAAGCTGCCCGGTGCCGTGCTCGGCGTACTTGTCCAGCAGGTAGTCCAGCACCTGGCGGGCGGCAGGTTGGTAGGTGTCGAAGAAGTCGGCGTGCTCTCTGTGTACCCGGCGGACCCGATCGGCACGGGTGGCCAGGGGCTGGTTCCAGGCGAGGTGGACGAGCACGTCGAGCGGGTCGGCGTCGCGGAGCGAGCTGCGTTCGAGCAGCTCAGCTGGGTCGATGCCGTACGAGTGCAGCGCCTCGACCACGTCCTGCCGGCCGACTCGGGTGGCCCACCGGGAGCGCAGCTGCGCCGCATCGGGAAAGAGCGCCCGGACGGTCTCGGTAACGAAGTCGCGGTACTCCACAAGGCGCAGCCGATGGGTCTCGGGATCGAGGTGGTAGATGGCCTGCGCCGTGACCCACACCTCGATGCCGTCCACGTAGTACTTGGTGGTCGGCTCCTCGTCGAGGTCGCCAGGGTCGATCGCCCCGCCGTGGCCGGTGTTGTTGCCTTCTTCCTCGCCGGCGTCGAAGACCGGCTCGGGCTCCTCGACGACTGTATCGGTGACGGTGTCGCCCCGGTCGTCGATCTCCTCCTCGACGACAAGTTCCGGCGGTCCGTCGAAGGTGGGATCGCTGAACAGCGCCGTGGCACCGGAGTAGTCGATGATGTCGAACGAGAGCTTGTCCTCGTCGGGGAACAGCCGGCTGCCGCGGCCGATCATCTGCTTGAACAGCGCCATCGACCCGACCGGTCGGAACAGGACGATGTTGCGGACGGTCGGCAGGTCGACGCCCGTCGACAGCAGCTGCGAGGTCGTGGCGATCACCGGTACGTCCTTCTCGACGTCGGCGAAATCGCTGAGATGAGCCTTGCCGATCTGACCTTCGTCGCTGACGATCCGCACCACGTAGCCGGGATGCTGGGCCGTGAGGTCGGCGTTGGCGTTGTGCAAGGCCCGCCGCATCTGGTCGGCGTGCTCCTGGTCGACACAGAACACGATCGTCTTGGCCCACCGGTCGGTACGGCGCAGGTGCTCGGTGATATGCCTGGCGGCCGCCTCCGTTCGGGTCAGCAGGGACACCACGCGCTCGAAGTCCTTCGTGGTGTACAGACCCTCGGGGATCTCCTTGCCGAAGAGATCGAGCTGCCCTTCGGTTGGCGCCCAGCCGTGGGCATCGGGACTGAGCACGACGCGGCGGACCCGGTACGGCGCGAGGAACCCGTCGGCGATGCCCTCGGCCAGCGAGTACTCGAACAGCGGTTGGCCAAAGTAGTCGTAGGTGTCGGCCGTCTCGTCCCGCTTCGGCGTTGCCGTCATACCGAGTTGGGTCGCCGGCGAGAAGTAGTCGAGAACGGCCCGCCACGACGACTCGGCTCGGGCGCTTCCTCGATGGCACTCGTCGACGATCACCAGGTCGAAGAAGTCGGGCGCGAACTGTCGAAATATCCCGTTTGGATCCCTGCCGCTGTCGGCCAGCGCCTGGTAGAGGGCGAAGTAGATCTCACGTCCGGCTTTGGCCTTGCCCTGTAGCTTCCAGATCGGCGTGTCGCTGCCGGTGCCGAAGGCCGGTTTGAACTCGCGCTCGATGGGCTGGTCGACGAGGACGTTCCGGTCGGCCAGGTAGAGAATCCGAGGATTGCGGTCCGGCCGCCAGCCGCTCCTCCACAGTTTCCAGACGACCTGCATCGACACGAAGGTCTTGCCGGTACCGGTGGCCAGCGTCAGGAGCAGGCGCTTCTGGCCGGACAGGATTGCCACGACCGAACGGTTGATGGCCGCGCGCTGGTAGTAGCGCGGCTCCTTGACGGTGCCGTCGTGGTTGCGCAGCGACCGGTTGAACGGCAGCAGCAGCCCCTCGGCCACCGAATCGTCGACGAGGCCCTGCCACGCCCGGTAGCGGTACCAGAGGGTGCTCGGCGATGGGAACTCAGTCATCCGGTCGGTCTCCCGGCCGGTGTCGCGATCGTCCTCGACGATGCCCCTGCCGTTCGTGGAGTAGGAAAACGGCACATCGAGCAGTTGGGCATAGATCTTGGCCTGCTGGAGCCCCTTCCCGGCGATGGCGTACTCACGCTTGGCCTCGACGACAGCTATGGGTATGCCGGGCCGGTATTCCAGAACATAGTCGGCCCGCAACGCCACTGCTCTGCGGTGTTTCTTGCCAACGGTGATGACTCGCCCGTCGGTGATAGGAAACTGCTCGACGATCTGGTCGTCGTTCCACCCGGCTGCTTTCAGGAGCGGCAACACGTAGTCACGGCACGTGTCCTTCTCCTGTGGGCCACCAGGCATGCAACGAATGTACCGGTGAACAGGCACACCAAAAGGAGCCTGCCGACACGCCTTCGGCGTCATCGTCGGCCTCCAGCTCGCCGGCTGCGGGCGCCACGGTGGCTCGCCACGGCGACCTGGCCGTCGCGGTCGTAGGCTCGCTGCCATGCCGGGAACCCACCCACTACGTCGCCTCGCGCTAAGGCGCAGCCTGCAGGCAGCCGAGCTGGACGCGCTGCTGGTCACCGACCTGCTCAACGTGCGCTACCTCACCGGGTTCACCGGGTCCAACGCCGCGCTGCTGGTCGCGGCGGACGGCGACGGCGAGTCGGTGTTCTGCACCGATGGGCGCTACGACACCCAGTCCCGGCAGCAGGTGCCCGACCTGCGGCGGGTGATCGACCGGCGGTGCGACCTCGCGCTGGCCGCCGCGGCGGCGGAGGCCGGCTACGCCAGGCTCGGGTTCGAGAGCCACCGGGTCACCGTCGACGGCCATACCGCGCTGGCGGGCACCGCCCCAAAGGTCGAGCTGGTCCGCGCGCCCGGCATGGTCGAGGCGCTGCGGATGGTCAAGGACGACACCGAGGTCGAGGCGTTGCGGATGGCCTGCGCGGCCGCGGACCGGGCGCTTGCCGACCTCATCGCGCACGGTGGCCTGCGCCAAGGGCGTACCGAACGCGAGGTGGCCCGCGAGCTGGAGGAGCGGATGCTCGACCACGGCGCGTCCGGCCCGTCCTTCGACTCGATCGTTGCTGCCGGCGCCAACTCGGCCGTGCCGCACCACCGGCCGACCGACGCCGTGCTGCGCCGCGGCGACTTCGTCAAGCTGGACTTCGGCGCGCTCGTCGACGGCTACCACTCGGACATGACGCGCACCGTCGTGCTCGGCGAGCCGGCCGACTGGCAGCGCGAGGTCTACCAGCTCGTGGCCACCGCGCAGGCCACCGGCCGAGCCGCGCTGCGACCGGGCGCCGGCGTGCGGGAAGTCGACGCCGCGGCCCGCGAGGTCATCGACAAGGCCGGCCACGGCGAGGAGTTCGTGCACGGCCTCGGCCACGGGGTCGGCCTGGAGATCCACGAGGCGCCGACGCTGTCCAAGCTGGGCGACGGTAAGCTGGCCGCCGGTATGGCGGTCACCGTCGAACCCGGCGTGTATCTCCCCGGCAGGGGCGGGGTCCGCATCGAGGACACCCTCGTCGTCCGGGATGACAAGCCCGAGCTGCTTACCCTGACCACGAAGGAGCTCGTGGTCGTGTGACGACCGTATGAACACAGGAGACCGACCAGTGGCCACCACCAACGACCTGAAGAACGGGCTCGTGCTCAACCTCGACGGCCAGCTCTGGACCGTCGTGTCGTTCCAGCACGTCAAGCCGGGCAAGGGCGGCGCGTTCGTGCGGACGACGCTGAAGAACGTGCTGTCCGGCAAGGTGGTCGACAAGACCTTCAACGCCGGCGTCAAGGTCGACACCGCCACGGTGGACAAGCGGGACATGACCTACCTGTACCCGGACGGCTCCGACTTCGTGTTCATGGACACCGACACCTACGACCAGATCCACGTTCCCGGTGACGTCGTCGGCGACGCGTCGAGGTTCATGCTGGAGAACCGGACCGTGATGGTCGCGACGTACGAGGGCGCGCCGCTGTACGTGGAGCTGCCGACCTCGGTCGAGCTGGTCGTGCAGCACACCGACCCCGGCCTGCAGGGCGACCGGTCCACCGGGGGCACCAAGCCGGCGACGCTGGAGACCGGCGCCGAGATCCAGGTGCCGCTGTTCCTCAACACCGGCGACAAGGTCAAGGTCGACACCCGCGACGGCCGCTACCTCGGCCGGGTCAACGCCTGAGCGGATGGGTGCCAGGAGCAAGGCGCGAAAGCGGGCGGTCGACCTGCTGTTCGAGGCCGACGCCCGCGGCCTGGACGCCGTCGAGCTGCTGGCCGACCGGGTGGGCTCGCCGGACGTGCCGCCGATCAACGACTACACGGTCACACTGGTGGAGGGGGTGACGGCGCGCCGCGAGGAGATCGACAAGCTGATCGCGGAGCACGCCGAGGGCTGGTCGCTGCAGCGGATGCCGGCGGTTGACCGCGCCGTGCTCCGGCTCGGCGCGTACGAGCTGCTCTGGGCCACCGACGTGCCGGCGGCGGTGGCCATCGACGAGGCCGTCGAGCTGGCCAAGACGCTCTCGACCGACGACTCACCGCGCTTCGTCAACGGAGTGCTCGCGCAGCTGCTCCGCGAGGCGGCCGGGCCCGACAGCGATCGGGTGGATGGACCAACGCACCAATAGAAGCGCGTAGATGGTCCATCCACCCCGAAAGTGCGGTCAGTCCTCCTTCGCCGGTCGGGCTTCCGGCGGGAGCACACCCCAGTCGATGAGCTGCTCGGTGAGCTCACCTGGGCTCATGTCGTAGATGATGGACAGCGACCGCAGGTCCTCGGCTCGGATCGAGAGCACCTTGCCGTTGTAGTCACCGCGCTGGCTCTGGATTGCCGCGGCGTAGCGAGCCAGCGGGCCGCCCTTCTCGGCGGGGAGCTGTTGCAGCCGCTCCAGGTTGATCACGATCTTGGTGGCCGGCTCGGCTCCGGACGGCACGCGGCCCTCCGGCAGCAGCTCCGGCACCGGGACACCGTAGAAGTCGGCCAGCTCGGCCAGCTTCTGCACGGTGACCGCCCGGTCGCCCCGCTCATAGGAGCCGACGACCACGGCCTTCCAGCGTCCCCCCGATTTTTGTTCGACGCCGTGCAGGGACAGGCCCTGCTGCTGGCGGATGGCGCGGAGCTTGCCCCCCAGCGCCTTGGCGTAGTCGCCCATGTGGCGGTTCTCCGTTCGGTTCGCCCCGTCGGCTGTGTGGCGGGTGCCGCCGGGAGCACTCAGTATACGGAGAGTAATGCTGCGCTGCGTGACCGTCTCAGGTCAAGCGGTCGGGTGTGCTACGGCCGAGGGAGATCAATGAACCACCCGTACGGCTTATTTCGCCGTGACGGTCGACGTGCAGGTCGGCTGATAGCGTTACGCAGAGCCTCGGGGTTACCCCGAGGTACCGACATCCTTTAAGACCCGTCCGGTGAGGCGGGGAAGGAGGTCGACAGTTGCCCGCTGCGGAGCGTCGCGAGCGCGAGTTGCTGGCCCCTGCCGATGTGGCGCGCACCGTCGCTCGGATGGCCCACCAGGTCATCGAGAAGACCGCGCTGTCCCCCGAGACCGCCGCCGACGTCGTGCTGCTGGGCATCCCGACCCGCGGCGCGCACCTGGCCCGCCGGCTGGCCGCGCTGATCGCCGAGTTCGCCACGGTCGAGGTGGCCAGCGGCGTGCTCGACGTCACGCTGTACCGCGACGACCTGCGCCGCCGCCCACACCGGCCGCTGGAGTCCACCGCACTGCCCGACGGCGGCGTCGACGACCGGCTGGTGGTGCTGGTCGACGACGTGCTGTTCTCCGGCCGCACGGTCCGCGCCGCGCTGGACGCCCTGCGCGACCACGGCCGGCCGCGGGCGGTGCAGCTCGCCGTGCTGGTCGACCGCGGGCACCGGCAGCTGCCGATCAGGGCCGACTACGTCGGCAAGAACGTGCCGACGTCGGCCAGTGAGGAGGTCGGCGTGCTGCTGACCGAGGTCGACGGCCGGGACGCCGTGGTGTTGAGGAGCGTGGCGTGATGCGGCACCTGCTGGCCACCGCCGAGCTCGACCGCGACACCGCCGTCGAGCTGATGGACACCGCGGACAAGCTCAAGCAGGCGCTGCTCGGGCGCCAGGTGCGCAAGCTGCCGACGCTGCGCGGCCGCACGGTGGTCACCATGTTCTATGAGAACTCCACGCGAACCAGGGTGTCGTTCGAGATCGCCGGCAAGTGGATGAGCGCCGACGTGGTGAACGTGTCGGCTGGCGGCTCGTCCGTCGGCAAGGGCGAGTCGCTGCGGGACACCGCGCTGACCCTCGAGGCGGCCGGCGCCGACTGCGTGATCGTCCGGCACCCCGCGTCCGGCGCGGCCCACCGGATGGCGGCGTGGCTGCCGGGCACCGCGGTGGTCAATGCCGGCGACGGCACCCATGAGCACCCGACCCAGGCCCTGCTGGACGCCGTGACGCTGCGGGAACGCCTCGGCGGCGTGCCGGGGCGGCGGGTCGGCATCGTCGGCGACCTGCTGCACAGCAGGGTGGCCCGCTCCAACGTGCACCTGCTGCGCCTGCTCGGCGCAGAGGTGGTGCTGATCGCTCCGCCGACCCTGGTGCCGGCCGGCGTCCACCGCTGGGCCGCCGGCGTGGCTGTGTCACACGAGCTGGACGCCGAGCTGCCTACCCTTGACGCGGTGATGATGCTGCGGGTGCAGGCCGAGCGGATGCAGGGTTCCTTCTTCCCGTCGGCCCGCGAGTACTCGATCGGCTACGGCCTGAACGCCGCGAGGATGGCGCTGCTGCCGGAGCACGCCGTCGTGCTGCACCCTGGGCCGATGGTGCGCGGCATGGAGATCGCCTCCGCGGTCGCCGACTCGCCGCGCGCCGCGATCACCGCCCAGGTTCGCAACGGGGTACACGTCCGGATGGCCGTCCTCTACTACCTCCTCGGCGGAAGCGAGGCAACCGCGTGACCCGCCGCCCCGTCCGCCCCGCCCGCCCCGCTGGCGCGATAAGCCCGCGTATCGCGGTTTCGGCGGCGCCGCCGGCGCCGGCGGCGCCGGCGCACGATGCGGTGGTGGTGCGGGGGGTGCGGCTGTATGGGGAGGGCGGGGCGGTGGATCTGCTGCTGCGGGACGGGGTGATCGCGGAGCTGGCGTCCGGCGTGGACGGCAACGGCGCGCGGGTGCTCGACGGCGGTGGTCTCGTCGCGCTGCCTGGGCTGGTCGACCTGCACACCCACCTGCGCGAACCGGGGCGCGAGGACGCCGAGACGATCGCGACCGGCTCGGCGGCCGCCGCGCTCGGCGGCTACACCGCGGTCTTCGCGATGGCCAACACCGACCCGGTGGCCGACACCGCGGTGGTCGTCGAGCACGTGTGGCGCCGCGGCCGGCAGGTCGGCCTCGTGGACGTGCACCCCGTCGGCGCCGTCACGGTCGGCCTGCGCGGTGAGCGGCTCGCCGAGCTGGGCGCGATGGCCGCCAGCGCGGCCGGCGTGCGGGTGTTCTCCGACGACGGGCGGTGCGTGGCCGACCCGCTGCTCATGCGCCGTGCCCTGGAGTACAGCACGGCGCTGGACGCCGTGATCGCGCAGCACGCCGAGGATCCGCGGCTGACCGACGGCGCCCAGGCGCACGAGGACGAGGTGGCCACCCGGCTCGGGCTGGCCGGCTGGCCGGCCGCCGCCGAGGAGTCGATCATCGCGCGGGACTGCCTGCTGGCGCAGGCCGCCGGCGCGCGGCTGCACGTGTGCCACGTGTCGACCGCCGGCAGCGCCCAGCTCCTGCGCTGGTTCAAGGCGCGGGGGACCAGGGTCACGGCCGAGGTCACCCCGCACCACCTGCTGCTGGACCACTCGCGGCTGCCCGGCTTCGACCCGGTGTTCAAGGTCAACCCGCCGCTGCGCGCGGCGGCGGACGTCGAGGCGCTACGGCGGGCGCTGGCCGACGGCGTGCTCGACTGCGTCGCCACCGATCATGCGCCGCACGCGCCGCAGGATAAGGACTGCGAGTGGTCGGCGGCCATGCCGGGCATGCTGGGGCTGCAGACCGCGCTGTCCGTGGTGGTGCACACCATGGTGCGGACCGGGCTGCTGGACTGGCGCGGCGTCGCCGCGGTGATGAGCGAGCGGCCGGCTGCCGTCGCGGGCCTCACCGACCAGGGCCGCCCGCTGGCGGTGGGCGAGCCGGCCACCCTGGTGCTGGTCGACCCCGACACGTCCTGGACGGTGCGCGGCGCCGACCTGGCCAGCCTGGCGAGCAACACGCCGTACGAGGGCATGCGGCTGCCGGCCACCGTGGTCACTACCGTGCTGCGAGGTCGGGTCACCGCTCACGAGGGTGAGGTACTGCCATGAAGATGCTGTTGACGCTGGTCGTGCTGGCGGTCCTCGTGCTCGTGGTGATGTCCATGGTGCGCAGCTGGCAGCACCGGTCCTCCTACCGCAGGGCGGTGATGCTCGCGCCGTTCCCGAGGCCGCCGGAGGAGCTGGCCGGCCCCGACGGCGCCGCGCTGCTGCCGGCGGCCACCGGCGTGTACGCCGGCACCTCGATGGCCGGCGACTGGCAGGACCAGGTGGAGATCGGCGACATCGGGGTGCACGCAAGCGCCACGCTGCACCTCTCCGGCGCCGGCCTGCTGATCGACAGGGCCGGCGCGAGGCCGCTGTGGATCCCCACCGGGTCCCTGCGCGGCGTGCGCACCGGGCGCGCGCTCGCCGGCAGGGTGCTGAGCGGGGACGGCCACCTTGTCTTCACCTGGCAGCTCGGCGGCCACCTGCTGGACACCGCGTTCCGCGGCGAGGAGGAGAGCTATCCGGAGTGGCTGGAGGCGCTGCGCCGGCTCGGCGAGAGCCGGGCGCGGGCCGAGGACGTGGTGGACGGGGACTTGCTCGACGGCGGCGTGCCCGACAGGGGCGTGCCCGACAGGGGTGGGTCCGACAGGGGTGGGCCCGACAGAGGCGCGCCCGGCAGGGGGATGCCGGACAGGGGCGTGCCGGACAGGGGCGTGCCCAATGGCGGCGTGCCCAATGGCGGCGTGCCCAATGGCGGCGTGCCCAATGGCGGCGTGCCCAATGGCGGCGTTCCCAATGGCGGCGTTCCCAATGGCGGAGCGCAGGTGTGAGCAGTCCCGCCGCCGCCCCCGCCGTGCTGGTGTGCGAGGACGGCCGCAGCTTCCGCGGCGAGGCGTACGGGGCGCTCGGCCGCACCGTCGGCGAGGCGGTGTTCGCCACCGGCATGACCGGCTACCAGGAGACCCTCACCGACCCGTCGTACCACCGGCAGATCGTCATGCAGACCGCGCCGCACATCGGCAACACCGGCTGGAACGACGAGGACGGCGAGTCGGGGCGGATCTGGGTCGCTGGGTACGTCGTGCGCGACCCCGCCCGCCGGGCCTCCTCCTGGCGCGCGACCCGGTCCCTCGACGACGAGCTGACCGGGCAGGGCGTCGTCGGCATCGCAGGCATCGACACCCGCGCGCTGACCCGGCACCTGCGCGAGGCCGGCGCCATGCGCGCCGGGATCTTCTCCGGGGACGCCGTGGGGTCGCGGGAGGACATGCTCGCCCAGGTGCTGGACAGCCAGCCGATGGCCGGCGCCGACCTCACCGGCGACGTCAGCACCCCGGCGCCCTACGTGGTGGCGGCCGAGGGGGAGCAGCGGTTCACCGTGGCCGCCGTCGACCTCGGCATCAAGTCCAACACCCCGCGGATGATGGCAAGGCGCGGCATCACCACCCACGTGCTGCCGGCGGCGTCCACGGTGGACGACGTGCTCGCGGTGGCCCCGGACGGCGTGTTCCTGTCCAACGGGCCGGGCGACCCGGCCACCGCCGACCGCACGGTGGCGCTCACCCGCGAGATCCTCGGGCGTGGCGTGCCGCTGTTCGGCATCTGCTTCGGCAACCAGGTGCTCGGCCGCGCGCTCGGCTTCGGCACGTACAAGCTGCGCTTCGGCCACCGCGGCCTCAACCAGCCGGTGCTCGACCGCGCCACCGGCAAGGTCGAGATCACCGCACACAACCACGGCTTCGCGGTGGACGCCCCGTCCGAGCACGCCGTCGACACCGCGTTCGGCCGCGTCGAGGTCAGCCACCTGTGCCTCAACGACGGCGTGGTCGAGGGCCTGCGCTGCCTGGACACGCCGGCGTTCTCCGTGCAGTACCACCCCGAGGCGGCGGCCGGCCCGCACGACGCCGGCCACCTGTTCGACCGCTTCGGTGCGCTGATGCGGGGTGCACGGTGAAACGGTGTGCCTCCAAGTACCACCATTGCGGCCGAAATGGGCCTTTAACTACAGCCATTGCGACGGCCGGAAGCACCGCCTGCCCGGCGCGCACCACAACCACGGCGGCATGCCATGCCTAGGCGCACCGACCTGCGGCACGTCATGGTCATCGGCTCCGGCCCCATCGTCATCGGGCAGGCGTGCGAGTTCGACTACTCCGGCACCCAGGCGTGCCGCGTGCTGCGCGAGGAGGGCCTGCGGGTCAGCCTGGTGAACTCCAACCCGGCCACGATCATGACCGACCCCGAGTTCGCGGACGCCACCTACGTCGAGCCCATCACCCCCGAGTTCGTCGCCAAGATCATCGCGGCGGAGCGGCCGGATGCGCTGCTGGCCACCCTCGGCGGTCAGACCGCGCTGAACGTCGCCGTCGCGCTGCACGAGCGCGGCGTGCTCCAGGAGTACGGCGTCGAGCTGATCGGCGCGGACATCGAGGCCATCCGGCGCGGCGAGGACCGGCTGAGGTTCAAGCAGATCGTGCGCGACGTCGGCGGCGAGGTGCCGGACTCGGCGGTGTGCCGCTCGATGGCCGAGGTCCGCGCCGCAGCCGAACGGCTCGGCCTGCCCGTCGTCGTCCGGCCGAGCTTCACCATGGGCGGCCTGGGCTCCGGCATGGCGCACACCGCCGACGACCTGGAGCGGTTCGCGGACGCCGGCCTCGCCGCGAGCCCCGTGCACGAGGTGCTGATCGAGGAGAGCGTGCTTGGCTGGAAGGAGTTCGAGCTCGAGCTCATGCGCGACCGCAAGGACAACGTGGTCGTGGTGTGCTCGATCGAGAACATCGATCCGATGGGCGTGCACACCGGCGACAGCGTCACCGTGGCGCCGGCGATGACCCTGACCGACCGGGAGTACCAGCGCATGCGCGACGTCGGCATCGCGGTGCTGCGCGCCGTCGGGGTGGACACCGGCGGCTGCAACATCCAGTTCGCGGTGCATCCACGGACCGGCCGGCTGGTCGTCATCGAGATGAACCCGCGCGTCTCCCGGTCCTCCGCGCTGGCCTCCAAGGCCACCGGCTTCCCGATCGCCAAGATCGCGGCCAGGCTGGCCATCGGCTACACCCTCGACGAGATCCGCAACGACATCACGGGTGAGACCCCGGCGTCCTTCGAGCCGGCGCTGGACTACGTCGTGGTCAAGGTGCCGCGGTTCGCGTTCGAGAAGTTCCCCGGCGCCGACCCCACGCTCACCACCACCATGAAGAGCGTCGGCGAGGCGATGGCGCTGGGCCGCAACTTCACCGAGGCGCTCGGCAAGGCGCTGCGCTCGATGGAGACCAAGGCCGCGGGCTTCTGGACGACGCCGGACCCGCCGGGCGCCGAACTGCACGACGAGCTGGAGGCGCTGGAGATCCCGCATGACGGCCGGCTCTACACCGTTGAGCGCGCGCTGCGGGCCGGCGCCACCGTCGAGCAGGTCGCCGAGGCCTCCGGCATCGACCCGTGGTTCGTCGACCAGGTCGCCTCGCTCGTCGAGCTGCGCGCCGAGGTGACCGAGGCGCCCGTGCTGGACCAGCCGCTGCTGCGCCGCGCCAAGCGAGCCGGCCTGTCCGACCGCCAGATCGCGGCGTTGCGGCCGGAGCTGGCCGGCGAGGACGGGGTGCGGACGCTGCGGCACCGGCTCGGCGTCCGGCCGGTGTTCAAGACCGTGGACACCTGCGCGGCGGAGTTCGCCGCCAGCACGCCGTACCACTACTCGGCCTACGAGTCCGACGCGGAGAACGCCGAGTCCGAGGTCGCGCCGCAGCCCGACCGTCCCAAGGTGCTGATCCTCGGCTCCGGCCCGAACCGCATCGGGCAGGGCATCGAGTTCGACTACTCGTGCGTGCACGCCGCCATGTCGCTGCGCAGCGCCCCTACCAAGTCCGGGGCCGGTTTCGAGACAGTGATGATCAACTGCAATCCGGAGACGGTGTCCACCGACTACGACACCTCCGACCGGCTGTACTTCGAGCCGCTGACCTTCGAGGACGTGCTGGAGGTGGTGCACGCCGAGCAGGCGTCCGGCGCGGTGGCCGGGGTGATCGTGCAGCTCGGTGGGCAGACCCCGCTCGGGCTGGCCCGCCGGCTGGCCGACGCCGGGGTGCCGATCGTCGGGACCCAGCCGGAGTCCATCCACCTCGCCGAGGACCGTGGCTCGTTCGGCGAGGTGCTGCGCGCGGCCGGGCTGCCGGCCCCGGCGTACGGCACCGCGACGTCCTTCGCCGGCGCCAAGCGGATCGCCGACGAGATCGGCTACCCGGTGCTGGTGCGGCCGTCGTACGTGCTCGGCGGCCGCGGCATGGAGATCGTCTACGACGAGCCGACGCTGGCCGCCTACATCGAGCGGGCCACCGAGGTCACCCCGGAGCATCCCGTGCTGGTCGACCGGTTCCTCGACGACGCCATCGAGATCGACGTCGACGCGCTGTGCGACGGCGACGAGGTGTACCTCGGCGGCGTCATGGAGCACATCGAGGAGGCCGGCATCCACTCCGGCGACTCCTCGTGCGCGCTGCCACCGATCACCCTCGGCCGCAGCGACCTGGAGGCGGTACGGCGCTCGACCGAGGCCATCGCGCACGGCATCGGGGTGTGCGGGCTGCTCAACGTGCAGTACGCGCTCAAGGACGACGTGCTGTACGTGCTGGAGGCCAACCCCCGCGCCAGCAGGACCGTTCCGTTCGTGTCCAAGGCCACCGCCGTGCCACTGGCCAAGGCGGCGGCGCGGATCATGCTCGGAGCCAAGATCTCCGAGCTGCGCGCGGACGGCCTGCTGCCGGCCTCCGGCGACGGTGGTCAGGTGCCGGAGTCCGCCCCGGTCGCTGTGAAGGAGGCCGTGCTGCCGTTCCACCGGTTCCGCACCAGGGAGGGGCACGGCGTCGACTCGCTGCTCGGGCCGGAGATGCGCTCGACCGGCGAGGTGATGGGCATCGACGTGGCGTTCGGGCCGGCGTTCGCCAAGTCCCAGACCGCGTCGTACGGCTCGCTGCCGGTGCGAGGCAAGGCGTTCGTCTCGGTGGCCAACCGGGACAAGCGGTCCATGATCTTCCCGGTTAAGCGGCTCGCCGACCTCGGCTTCGAGGTGCTGGCCACCTCGGGCACCGCAGAGACCCTTCGCCGCAACGGCATCCCGTGCACCGTGGTGCTCAAGCACTTCGAGGGCCAGCCCAACATCATCGATCTCATCAACGCCGGCGAGATCCAACTGGTGATCAACACGCCGTACGGCAACTCAGGGCCGCGCATCGACGGCTACGAGATCCGCACCGCGGCCGTCGCGGCCGACATCCCGTGCATCACCACCGTGCAGGGCGCGGCCGCCGCCGTCCAAGGCATCGAGGCCCTGATCCGCGATGACATCGGCGTCCGCTCGCTGCAGTCCCTGCACGCCGCCCTCCGGGGCACATCGTGACCCCCGACAACCGCGATAAGCCCGCGTATCGCGGTCCCGGGGACCCCGACAACCGCGATAAGCCCGCGTATCGCGAAGTGGCGGCCGAGCGGGCGCGGCCCGCGTACCGGTTCGGGGCGCGGCTCGCCGCGGCGGTCGCGCAACGGGGAGCGTTGTGCGTGGGGATCGATCCGCATCCGGGGTTGCTGCGGGACTGGGGGCTGCCGCTCGACGCGGCCGGGGTCGAGCGGTTCGCATTGTCCACTGTGGACGCGCTCGCCGGCACGGTCGCGGTGCTCAAGCCGCAGGCGGCGTTCTTCGAGTCGCACGGTGCAGGCGGCGTCGCCGCACTCGAACGGACCATCGCGCACGCCAGGCAGGCCGGCGTCATCGTCGTGCTCGACGTCAAGCGCGGAGACATCGGCTCGACCATGGCGGCCTACGCCGCCGCGTACCTGACCGACGGATCGCCGCTGGCAGCCGATGCCGTGACGCTCTCGCCGTACCTCGGCTTCGAGTCGCTGCGGCCGGCGCTTGACGCGGCGGCCGCCGGCGGCCGTGGCGTGTTCGTGCTCGCCAGGACCTCCAACCCGGATGGCGCAGCCGTCCAGACCGCCACCATCCACGGTGGACGCACCGTCGCACAGTCCATTGTGGACGCCGCGGCCGCCGAGAACATGGACGCCGAACCGGTCGGGGATGTCGGCGTGGTGATCGGCGCCACCGCGCCGCACGGGCTCGACCTCACCGGCCTCAACGGCGCCGTGCTGGCCCCCGGCCTCGGCGCCCAGGGCGGCACCGCCGGCGAAGTTCGGGCGAATTTCGGTGACGCGGCGCCGCTGCTGCTGCCGTCCACCTCGCGCGAGGTGTTGCGGCACGGCCCCGACCCGGCCGCGCTGCGCCGCGCGGCTCAGGCCGTGCTCGCCGAGCTGCGTCCAGACGGGTTGGGAACCGCCAAAGGAGCACAGTTTCTGTCACAATAGCTAGCAACCGAGCCGAGCGATTGCAACCGTGTGGTTACGCTGGGCCCCCCCGCTTGTGGGTGATCATCTGAGGTCGGTACCGTGCGCCCCGCACCAAATCCTTACCATCCCTTACTGACGGAGGAGACCGTGGCCCTTCCGGAGCTGACCGAGGAGCAGCGAGCCGCTGCGCTGGAGAAGGCGGCCGCCGCCCGTCGCGCGCGGGCCGAGCTCAAGGACCGGCTCAAGCGTGGCGGCACCACGCTGGCTCAGGTGCTCAAGGACGCCGACAGCAACGACGTGCTGGGCAAGATGAAGGTCTCCGCGCTGCTCGAGGCGCTGCCCGGCGTAGGAAAGGTCCGCGCCCAGCAGATCATGGAGCGGCTGGAGATCGCCGCGAGCCGCCGGCTACGCGGGCTCGGGGACCGGCAGCGCAAGGCGCTGCTCAGCGAGTTCAGCGGCGAGTGATCCACATTTGGGCGCCGAATCCGGTCCCCACGGACCGGCTCCATTGAGGTGAGGTGAGTTGAGTCAGCGCACCGACAAGCACGGCGCTCGGGTGAGCGACGCCCGGCCGGGGTCGGCCACGGTTGGTCGGCCCCGACTGGTCGTCTTGTCGGGGCCATCCGGGGTCGGCAAGTCCAGCGTGCTGGCCGAGCTGCGGTCCCGGCGGCCGGCGGTGCACTTCAGCGTGTCGGT
>Ga0184609_10000153_pt1 | contig 18311 bp, 17 predicted proteins | sample PLM1_60_coex_FD_133165 | JGI IMG/M metagenome (GOLD analysis project Ga0184609, IMG submission 133165) | Groundwater sediment microbial communities from an aquifer in East River, Colorado, USA - PLM1_60_coex | ecosystem: Environmental > Terrestrial > Soil > Riparian zone | place: USA: East... | reverse complement strand
TCGGAATGACAAACACTCAGGCAAAGAACCGCTCGGGTGAAAGCATGGGCTGCGGTTTGCAGATGCGTGCCACGCAATGTTCCCAACTTTCATGACCGCTCAGGATTTCGATTTCGACGCGCAGAAAACAAATCGGTACCTTCATGTTCGTTTCGGGCAAGCGCGGCATGCGCACGGCGTCTTTCTCCGTCGTAACGATCATCGCCAGATCACGGCGAATGCAACGGTTGATGAACGTCGTTAGCTCCGCTTCGGTATAATAGTGATGGTCGATGTAGCGTTTTGCAAGATCGACGTGTGCGCCAAGTTTTTTTAATGCGCCTTCGAAACTTTCGGGCGCAGCGATGCCGCAAATCGAGCCGATGAAAGCATCGCGCAGGCGCTCGAGCGGCAACTGTTCGCCAGTAAAAACATTCTGAAGATAGAGCGGTTTATGCGCACACTCGATAATCTCGGCGGTGCGATTGTAACGCCGGATACGTTCGATGAGCGTCTTATTAGACTCCCCCGTATTCTTAGTGATAAAGATATAGCTCGCGCGGCGCAGATTTCGCGGAGCCTCGCGCAGAGTGCCGCGCGGGAGCAGGAATTCATTGCCAAAGGGTGCCTGTCGATCCACCAGCACCATGTCGAGCCGATGTTTGAGATGCAGATACTGCAATCCGTCGTCCAGCAGCAAGGTATCAACATTCCATTTGTCGATAGCAAACCGACCGCTCTTTACACGATCTTTGTCTACCAGCACAATCACATCCTTCAAATTGTGTGCGAGCATGTACGGCTCATCGCCGGCAGTTAACGAATCGAGCAGTAACGATTTTCCGTCCGAGACAACACGCGGGGGGTCGGCGTCTCTTCTGCGCAGTCGATCAAGCCACCTTCGTTTGCGCGGCACGCTCTTGTAACCGCGGCTCAAAATGGCAACCCGCCGGCCACCCGCCTGCAGAGCACGCGCAAACTTTTCGACGATCGGCGTCTTGCCCGTGCCGCCAACGGTGAGGTTGCCGACGCTGATAACAAGGCAACCAAGCGCCCGCTCGCGGAGAATTCGTTTCCTGTAAAAGTAGAGGCGCAGCTGAACGAGGCGTTCGTAAATGAACGACAGCGCATAGAGAATTTCACGCAACGCCGTGGCCCGAACGCCGCGCCGGCGCTCAAGCACGACGTCGATCCCGAACTGTTCTAAATTTTCAAGCCGGCGGCCCATCTCAATTGCGGGTTGCGGATTGTGGAGTGCGGAGTGGCAAGATACGTGCGCCTTGGTTATCAGCGCGTGTGATGAGTGTGTGCGCCGATGTCGATCCAGCAGCACGCAACATCGCAGCCGCTACTTTCTTCGGCGAACGAAGTGTCACAGCAGCGATTGTCGATCCACTACCGCTAAGGAACGCGCCGAGCGCGCCAGCTTTTTCCGCAGCGGCAATCGCGTGCGGCAGGAATGGAATCAGCCTTTTCCGATACGGCTGATGAAGATGGTCCACAAAAGCGCCGCGTAAATTACGATAATTGCCCGACGCGAACGCGGCTGTAATCGCGCATGCATTTGCGCAATTTTCCACAGCAGCAGTATGCGTAATTCGTGACGGCAAAATCCGTCTGGCTGCCGAGGTTTTAAGTTCGACGTCCGGAATCAAGAGAACGAAAGATAACAGTGCCGAAACGTCGAAGCGCTGAATAGTGGGGCGAACACCCCTTTGCACAACAGTGAACCCGCCAAAAACCGCCGGCGCGGCGTTATCGGGATGTCCTTCTAACCTGGCGCATAGTTGAAAGATCGACAAGCGATCAAGGGGACTGCCAGTAAGAGCATTCAAAGCGCGCAAAACGCCAAGTCGCAATGTGACGCTGCTGCCTAAACCGCGAGCACAGGGAACGTTGCCTGTGATTGATGCAGAAAATGAGAATGGCGCGCGGCGAGTTTGATGAAAAAACAAATCTGCTGCCTCACCGACAATAGCCTGTAGCCGGGATTTTGCGCCTCTCGTCACAGTCACATCATTATGGATGCGCAGCGCGGCGCCGAGACAATCAAAGCCGGGGCCGAGATTGGAAGTACTCGCCGGGACGCGAACGGTAACTTTTTGCATAGGTCGGCAGTCGCGTGGTGCGCGCGACGACGCTCCAGAATGCGGAGTGTAGCGACGCGTGGTCTGGGCGGCAACCGATCCGTTGCGCAACGCCGATTTGCAAAGTATGGCATTAAGAGCAGAAGCGGCCGACGAAAATGAATTCTGGCTGGATTGACGCCACCCTGCTTCGCGATTTCCAGGCGGAAGGAACGGATGCCCATCGGCTTTGCACGATTGACGATGGTTGGGTGGAACGTTTCGGACGCAACATTCTCATCTCGTTCAAAAGAGTTTTGGCGCGCGAACGCCTGGTCCAGGAGCTACAGGCGTGGGCGAGTACGGTCTCCTTCGAGTTTGGGCGGGTTTTCGCCCGGTTCATCCCTCGCAAAAACGAAGACCGCGAACCTCCGCGTCTCATATTCGGCGATCCGGGCGAAAATTTGCAGACGATCGCCACCGAGCGACATTTCAAGTTTGGGATCGACTTCGGTGCGGGCTATTCCGTGGGCTTGTTTGTAGATCAAAGAGAAAACCGGCGCTACGTGCGCCGCATTGCGCCGAAGCGACTCCTGAACTGTTTTGCCTATACGTGCTCCTTTTCTGTTAGCGCGGCATCCGTCGGAGCGATCACCCTCAACGTCGATCTTTCAAAGAAATCTCTGGCGCGAGGTCGAGAAAATTTTGCGCTCAACAGTCTGCCAACCATTGATCATCGCTTCATCGCCGACGATGTGATGGCGGTATTGCCCCGGCTTGCGCGCAAGGGGGAGAAATTTGATGTGATCATTCTCGATCCGCCAACCTTTTCGCGTTCGCCCGGAGGAAAGTCGTTTCACGTTGAGAACGATTTCGAGAAATTACTCGTTGACGCCCTCGAACTGGCGGAGCGAGACAGCCACGTCCTGCTTTCGACTAATTGCTCCACTCTGCGCGAACACGCGCTGGAAGTAATGGCCCGCTACGGCCTCAAGGCAGCACGGCGCGCCGCCATGTTCCATCGACAGCCTCCCCTGCCCGATTTTCCACCGGGCGTGGGCGCAAGTTCGATTTGGCTGACTTTGCGTTGATAAAGGTCGATGCGCGCAAGAAACGATCAGAATACGAATCATTAAACGAAATGGACCATTCATCTGTTGAAGTAGTCGCTGAGTTCCCGGAACGCGGAGTGCATTGGGTAAAAGAACAGGTCGAGACAGTCCTCAGTGAGACTGAGGATTACGTGCGTGAGAAACCAACGGAGTCTCTCCTGTGCGCGCTTGCAGTGGGATACATTCTGAATCGGTTGCCGATTGGGCGAATTCTGGGCGGTCTCTTTCGCCTCCTCGTCGTTGCATTGAGACCCGCGATCTTAATTTACGGGGCCACCAAGCTCTACCAGTCGGTGCAGGAAGAGGAATCGTCGAATCGTTAAGTCAGTCCGCGCGGCTTTAGCAATTCACTCTTTTAATCTTGAGCGTCTTCGAGTGTAAAACCGATCTTTAGCGTCACCTGCCAATGACTGATCTTGCCGTTCTCGATGTATCCGCGGGTCTCTGCCACCTCGAACCAGCGCATGTTACGAACCGTTTTCTCGGCGCGTGCCAGCGCGTTTTTTACCGCCTCCTCGAATCCCTTCGGCGAGGAACCAACCAGCTCAATTTTTTTGTAAATATGATCAGACATGTGGCCATATTTCCCGAGGAAGCGACTGAAAACAATAAAAAGCGTGTGTCTCATGAACAGGTGCACGAGAGGAGGCTCGCATAGCTGCTCGTCCAGCGAGCGATTCGGCCTGAATGGACATTTTGCTTTACAAAAGCATCCCTCTTTCGGCAGGCTCGCGTTGTGGGAAAATCGTTTGGTGCTTGCTTACTAGTCTTGATCGCTCTCTCCTGGGTCCGCGCTCAGGATCAAGAAAGCAAGCTAGTCGATCGCCTGCTCAGGCCGAACACGACTCTGCGCAATAGCGCAGAGAACAAAAAATTCATTGCAGACGGGGTATCCATACATAAACAGGCAACCGTTGGTACGTTTTATATCCAGAAAAAATCCAACTCGAAAAGCTTTTCCGGAACACGCGACTTTTCAGCGCGACAATTCAATTCTCAATCTTTCCACGATACGCGCAGCGCATCCGGGATTTCGTCAGGACAAGCAATTGGACCTTCCCGACCTGCATATGCAACACGAACTGCACTCGGCACCCGTGATGCCGCACAATCCGACAAAAAGGTCGCCAGTCGTTCATATGCAGAGAACCGGCCGTTCCTTGATCAAGGTAAAAGTCAAAAGTCGCTAGACAGGCAGAATGCACCGCTCACAATCGAGCAGGTGCGCGAGTTGCTGAACAAAAACAAGTAGCGCGCCAGCCCGGTGCGCTATTCTGTGATTGACCATGCAACCGGATGAAGCTCTCGCGTTTTTAAAACAAGGGGCCGCGCAGATCGTCAGCGAGAATGAATTGCGCGAGAAACTTGCGCTCGGGCGACCGCTGCGCGTGAAACTGGGGGTCGATCCAACTACCCCCGACATTCATCTTGGCCACAGCATTGTTTTACGAAAGTTGCGGCAGTTTCAAGATCTCGGTCACCAGGCGATTCTGATCATCGGTGATTTCACGGGAATGATCGGCGATCCGAGCGGGCGCTCCGTCACAAGGCCACAATTGACCCACAAGGAAGTGGCGGTAAATGCCGCAACCTACCGTGAGCAGGCATTAAAGATTCTTGATCCGGCGCGCACGGAGACGGTCTGCAATGGTGACTGGTTCCGAGCGATGTCGTTCCAAGAGGTCATTCGCCTGAACAGCCGGGTGACACTGCAACAAATGCTGCAACGCGAAGATTTCCGGGCACGGATCGACAGCCAGCAAGCCATCCGCGCGCACGAAATTCAGTATCCGATTATGCAAGGCTGGGACTCAGTGATGGTGAAGGCCGATGTCGAGCTCGGTGGAACGGACCAGCTTTTTAACATCTTGATAGGGCGCGACTTCCAAAAGGAGGAAAGCCTTCCGCAGCAAGTCGTTTTTCTCCTCCCGATTCTTGAAGGCCTGGATGGCTCCAAAAAAATGAGCAAAAGTCTCGGCAACTTTATCGCGATCAACGAGCCAGCGGCAGATATGTTCGGGAAACTGATGAGCATCTCCGATGAGCTGATGGCGCGCTATTATCCATTGTTGCTCGGCCGTTCGCCGGCAGCCGGGGCGCATCCGCTCGAGGCCAAAAAGCAACTCGCGTTTGAAATCGTGCAAACCTATCACTCGAGCGCTATCGCCAAAAAAACGCTCGATGAGTGGAACACGCGTTTCAGCAAGCGCGAGTTGGAACATGCCGACCTGCCGGTGTTTTCACCGGCTGCTGCGGCGAAGCTGGAACCCGTTACGCTCGTTCTGGATGTCTATCGGGAGGCTTTTAAGGTCCGAAAATCCCGCAGCGAAGCTTCCCGCCTGATTAAACAAGGAAGCGTGGAGCTCGATGGACTTAAAATTGGCGACCCGAGAGCAATAATTAAACTTAAGCCCGGCCAAATTCTTCGCCTCGATAGAAAGCACGCCGTACGAATAGGCTAGAGGCATCCTGCGAACGGCAAAAGAGCCACCGCCAGCATTGGCTACGTGGCCCTTCGAATTTTTCGTTTTCTCAGGCTGCAGCCGTCTGCAGCATCGGCATAACACGCGCATGCTCAAGGTAGCTCGCGGCGATGCCTTCGAAGTGTGCGCGAATACTACGCAGCTCGGCAGTGACGAAACTATCGACAAAATGTAAGCGCCGATCCAGCCAGGCAAACAGCTTGTTTTTGATGTCGTAGTGAACCGCCAGCGTGACCTCCGTGCAGTTTGGCCGGATTTCAGCAAAATCAACGATGCCCATCAGGGCAATATTCCCGCCCACCGACTCGAACGCGTACTGATCCGGCGAATCGCCATCGACCGACAAAAGGACCGTGTGCGCCTCAAAGCGAAACGGGCCGCGAAAGCTGAAATCGACCGTTTTAGATGAAGTCACAGTTGCTCGTGTGACCATGAGGAACTGCCGCCGATATGATTGGATACTGGCCAGCCGGGATTTGCACTCTGCTAAAGGCTGACTCATGTGTAGGGTTTTTTGTAAGAGCATAGGATTAATGTTTTATTGCGTTAAGTTTAAGCAATAGCGATGCCATCATGTTTCCCGAGGCGAAGTCCGCTGAAATGACGCGCAATTGTGTTCGGTTTTTTTACACTCCTGTATCAGGTCAACACGCTAAGATCCCTTGCCGAATCAAGCATAAGTCGCCAGTCAACGGGCAGTTCCATCAGATTTTCACCTAATCCAGCCAACAGTGGGAGGTTAAGAATTCTCTTGAGAACATCGGCATTGGTCAAAGCGGCTATATCGCCTCCCACGGGAACGCCATTCAATACGACACCGAGGCAAGGCAGGTTGTAGTCTGCAACGCTTCGCACGGTGAGCGCTGTGTGATTAAGGCAGCCAAGCCGGTTCTGCGTTACCACGAGGACGGGCAACTTCATTTCGGCAGCCAAATCGCTCATGAAATAATCGGGCCGAATCGGCACCATCCAGCCACCCACGCCTTCGACGATGACGTGCTCAACTCGATCCTCAAGAGCGCGAAATGCAGCAAGAATTTGCTCGATGTCGATGTTCGCCTCTTCCACAAAGCTGCCAACAATCGGCGCCGCCGGCGTCTGCAACCAAACAGGATTGATGTCGTCGATTGTTAGACTGTCACTGCCCGCCGCCAGGAGAAGTTCTGCGTCCCGACGATCTCCGCAACAGATCGGTTTCATTCCCGCGCAGCTTGTTCCCGCCGCGCGTAACAGACGCAAGAGTTGGATGGCAGTGTGCGTCTTGCCTACGCCGGTATCCGTTCCGGTAATGAAAAGACTCACGCGACCTGCTTTACCTGCTCCGAGGCGGTCGTCGCGCGATTGGCGTCGATCGCTTGCATCATCGACCGAAAAATCTTCGCGCCATCCACGCTGCCCAGGCGCGCATCGGAGGCGCGATCAGGATGCGGCATCAAGCCGAAGACATTTCGCTCCCGGTTGCAGATGCCGGCAATGTTTTCAATCGAACCATTCGGATTCGCTTCGGGAACAATCCGGCCTTGGCTATCGGCATAGCGCAAAATCACCTGCCCATTGGCGTTAAGGTGGCGCAAAGTTTCCCCGTCCGCGAAGAAACAACCTTCGCCATGCGCAACTGGGAAGCGGAGAAGCGTCCCTTTCGGGCAGCCATGTGTGAATGGCGAGTCATCTACTTCCACGCGCATTGTCACCATGTCGCAGACGAATCGCAGCGAGCGGTTTCGCACGAGCGCACCGGGCAAAAGACCGGCTTCGCACAGAACTTGAAACCCGTTGCACGTGCCGAGCACAAGCTTGCCGGCGTGCGCGTCACTGATTACTGCGCGCATAATGGGCGAAAAGCGCGCAATAGCACCGCAACGAAGGTAATCGCCATACGCGAATCCACCCGGCAGCACGATCGCGTCGAAGTCATCGAGCGACGTTTCCTTGTGCCAGACATATTCAGCGCGCAAGCCGCCGAGTCCGTTAATCGCCGCAAGGCAATCCTGATCGCAATTTGAACCGGGAAACTGAATAACGGCGAATTTCACTGTCGATCTAACGTCCGGCGGCGCGCTGTTCAGCGTGATAATCATTTACCACCAGGCACGCGTGAATGACTCCTGGAATCCAGCCAAGCAAAGTCAAAATGATACTGAGGAAGAAGCTGGCGATGCGACCGGTCATAAGCACCGCAAGTGGCGGCAGCACCACGCAAAAGAAATAACGCAGCGCCTTCATTTCTGCAGCTCGTAATCTTCGATCACCGGATTCGAGAGCAAATCGCGGCAAAGAGTGTGCAGGCGCGCCTCAAGTTCGCCATTTCTTCCATCGACATCGATCTCCATGTATTTGCCGATCCTGACGCTGCGCACCTCTGGCATTCCAAGATGCCGCATCGCATCACGCACCGCGTTCCCTTGCGGATCGAGCACCGCAGCCTTCGGCATCACGAGCACTTTCACTTTCATTCCCTCACCATATTTGCAGCGCACCCTGCGAACAAGCGCAATCCCGCAGTCATGCGTCTCGAACAACGTCGCTGGCCTTTTTATCTTCCCGCAAACCAAGAAAAACTGGAGCGCGCAGTTTTCCGTCTCGGGTCCATTCGGCAAATTTGATCTCGCAAACGAAAACCGGGTTTACCCAATGCATCTTGCGCATCATGGAAGGGGTGATTCCCAGCACCCATTGTCCATTTTGCTTCGATGGCAGATCGACAAATGGACAGTCACTGCGTTCTTCGGCCCGGAATTTTTTGTGCAATATCGATAACCATTCCACAGTGAAGCCGGTTCCGACTTTGCCGGCGAAAACCAGTTTTTTGTTCTCGTAATAACCAACCAGGATCGCACCGAAATGTTTGCGTGATCCTTGCGGCGGCGTGTATCCACCGATGACGAATTCTTGTTCGTTCACGCACTTGAGCTTGATCCATGCACCGCTTCGGCGCCCGGGTTCGTAAACGGAAGCGCGCCGTTTGCCAACGATCCCTTCCAGACCGCGATGCTTCACTTCATCGAGCAATGTTTTTGCGTCTAGGCCAATCACGCCTGAATAACGAATTGGATCGCCTGCGTCGGCGCAAAGCTTTTCGAGAACATTTTTGCGCGCCTCCAATGGCAGCCCGATCAGGCTTTTACCGTCGAGCTGGAGCAGGTCGAACGCGTAGAAGTAAACGGGCGATTTCCGCCCTTCCATCTCGCGTGCTTGCAAAAGTTGAAACGAGGAGCGGCCCTCCTCGTCGAGCGCAACCACTTCGCCGTCGATCACGCATTCACGTGCAGGCAAGCTCTTTACCGCCTCGGCAATCTCCGGGAAACGTCCGGCCAATTCATTCTTGTTTCGCGACAGCAGCGAAACCTTTTTGCCGGTCCTCACCGCGATCAGCCGGATGCCGTCGAACTTGAGTTCGTAAATCCAATCGCCCGCGGTGGGAGGGGTCTCCACCACGCGCGGCTTCATCGGATCGATAAAACGCGCTTTTGACGCGGGCAAATCTGCTTGAGATCCGACAACCGCCGGACCCGGCCGTCCGTGGGGGTCGTCAGGGGTAATTCGTCGGCGCGCCGGCCGGTCGCGCCCTGCCACTGCCGCTTTGATACGCGCTTTCAATGTCGATGCGGAACTCGCATCTTTTTCTTCACGATTCGATTTCCATTCGGCATCCCTGTCTTGCGCGATTTGTTTCATCGTGCGGCCAGTCTTGACCGATTTATCTTCGAGTTTTTTGGAGATTGGTTTGGCGTTGGCGCCCGTTTTCAAAATCAACCACTGGTTCTTTTCGTTGTCGCGGCCACGAATGCGTACCAGCGTCCATTCGCCCCTGGCTTTCTTGCCGTCGAGGACCAGATGAAGTTTGCCCTCCTGAAACGATTTCACGGGCTGCTCGCCGTAAACATAGTAAGTGCCACGGTCCCAAACCATCACGGTGCCGCCGCCGTAATTCCCTTCGGGAATAATGCCTTCGAAGTCTTCGTATTCGATCGGGTGATCTTCGACTTCTACTGCCAGATGTTTTTCAGCTTTCTTCCAGGGAAGTCCTTTCGGCACCGCCCAAGACTTTAAGACGCCTTCCATTTGCAGCCGGAAATCGTAATGCAGACGGCGTGCATCGTGTTTCTGGATGACGAAACGGGATGCGCCTCGCACCGCTTTGGGCAGCGGTTTGCCGCCCTTCGGTTCGGCCGTTTTTCGAAAATCGCGCTTCGCTTTGTACTCGGCCAGTCCCATCGGTCCAAAATCTAGCGACGGTCATGGACCACCGCTACCGGAAAGCGCCCCCGGAAACTTTCGTGGTCGCTACAGAACACCTACGCGTCTGCTGGAAGCGGTTCGCCTACGAGGTAACGGGTGAAACGCCGAATGACGATGTTCTCGCCTAGTTCGGCAATCTTCGATTTCACCAGGTCATCAATCGTCTGGTCTGGGTTCTTAATGAAAGCTTGCTCGAGCAGGCAGACAGTGCTGAAAAACTTGTCGAGCTTTCCCTCGACAATTTTGTTCAGGACGTTCTCCGGTTTGCCTTTGACCTGCGCCTTGTAAATCTCGCGTTCCGCTTCGATGAGATTGCCAGGAACGTCGGCACGACTGACGTAAATAGGGTGCGCCGCGGCGATGTGTAGCGTGATGTCTTTGACGAACTCGCGAAAATTCTCGTTCCGGGCCACGAAGTCGGTCTCACAATTCACTTCCACAAGCACGCCGACCTTGCCTTGGAGGTGAATGTAAGAGGCCACGATGCCTTCCTTCGTCGCGCGCGAGGCTTTTTTCCCCGCGCTGGCGATTCCCTTCATTCGCAAGATCGCCTCCGCTTTTTCCATGTCCCCGCTGCTCTCCGCAAGAGCGCGCTTGCAGTCCATAAAGCCAGCGCTGGTCTTTTCACGGAGTTGCTTAACCAGTTGGGGGTCAATTTCCATGATGAAGTGGATCGTTAAATCGTCGAATCGTTAAATCATTGAATGGCTAAATCGTTCTCAAGTTACGAGGTAACAATGTAACGATTTTAACTTTTCAATCTCTTTACGCGGACACGCCTGCCATTTCGACTTGCTCGCGGATTCGAGCTTCGCCAGTTGCCGAAACAATCGCGTCTACGAGCTTTTGCAGAATCACGCGAATAGCGCGAATCGCATCGTCATTTCCAGCAATTGGATAGTCGATCGGGTCGGGATCGGCATTGGTGTCCACGATGGCGACCACTGGAATCCCGAGCCGTCGCGCCTCGTTGACCGCGTTTTGCTCGCGCGTCGTATCGATGATCACCAAGGCGTCGGGCAACTGCGACATCTCGAGGATCCCATCGAGATTGCGGCGGAGCTTGGCGGCCTCGCGATTAAGCGCCGCCAATTCCTGTTTGCCCATCTTCTTGTATTCCGGCGATTGCTCGATCTGCTCGATGTATTTCAAGCGCCCAATGCTCTTGCGAATGGTTGCGAGATTCGTCAGTGTGCCGCCGAGCCACCGCTGATTGACGTAAAACTGGCCGCACGCCAGCGCCGCTTCCTTTGTCGCTTCCTGGGCCTGCTTCTTGCAGCCCACGAACAAAATCTTTCCTCCGCGGCGGGTGACTTCCTGAAGAAACTCCGTCGCGCGCTGGAGCTGCTTCACCGTCTCATCGAGATTGATGATGTAGATCTGATTGCGCTGCTCGAAGATGAACGGCTTCATCTTCGGGTTCCAGCGCTTGGTCTGGTGCCCAAAATGCACGCCCGCTTCGAGAAGCTCAGGCACTAATTCTGTTGTCTCAGCCATAAAAAAATCACGCCGGACGAGCGGCACGGCGGATAACGAATATGCTACGGCGCCTCGCAGATCGCAAATTCAATTTCAGTCATCATTTCGCTCGCGAGGTCCGCTCTGCATATCGCGCCAGAACCCAGAGAAGATCTGAGAGGCGATTCAGGCAGCGCAAAATCTCCGGGTTGAAATCTTTATCATCAACCATAAACGCAGCGATGTGCCGTTCGGCGCGACGACAAGTTGCGCGGGCGAAATCGAGAGCCGCCGAGACGGACGTTGCACCGGGAATGACCCAGTCTTTCGGGTAAAGCGACTTATCTTTCTCAAGATCGACAATTACCGCCGTGATTCGGTCGACCATCGCCGCCGTGCTGAGATGAAAACCGTCTTTGACATAACGTTCTCGGTCCTGCGGAGTCGTGGCCAGCTCGCCCATGACAACGATCAAATCTTTTTGTGCGGCCAGGATTTCTTCCGAAAGAAACTTTTCGATTGAAATCGATCGGGCAAGGCCAAGCGCAGCAGTCAGCTCATCGACACAGCCGTAGGCGTCAACGCGCGGATCGCTTTTCGGCACGCGCCGGCCGTACATCAGCGACGTCTCGCCCTTATCGCCCGTCTTGGTTACGATCGACATGGCCTTTACTGGCAGGGCGACGCTGTGCGGAGCCGACGAATATTTCCCAGGACGACCATCACGGCTCGACAGAGTCTGGCCTTATCCAGAAGTGATCAGCCGATGGCTGGCTGCGGGCTCAGCTTCTTCGATCGCTGGCGCGCCAATTGGCTCGCCTTTTTCAACAAGCTTGATCTCGCGATGCTGGGGAAATCCAGTGCCAGCAGGGATCAAGTGGCCCATGATCACATTTTCCTTGAAACCGCGCAGCTTATCGACTTTACCAAGCGTGGCTGCTTCGGTCAACACGCGGGTCGTATCCTGGAACGACGCGGCGGAAATAAAGCTATCGGTTTCGAGTGAAGCTTTCGTTATCCCAAGGAGCACCGGTGTGGCTTCGGCCGGCTTACCGCCTTGCTCAACCACGCGCTGATTCTCCGCTTCGAAGTCGATTCGATCGACTTGATCGCCCCACAACAACGAAGTGTCCCCGGGATCGGTAATTTTCACCTTACGCAACATCTGGCGCACGATGATCTCGATGTGCTTATCGTTGATCTCCACGCCTTGCAGGCGATACACCTCCTGCACTTCGTTGACCAAATGTTCCTGCAGGTCCTGAGGTCCACAGACTTCGAGGATTTCGTGAGGAACAACAGGGCCCTCGGTGAGTTGCTGGCCTTTCTTTACGAAATCGCCTTTGAAGACAATGATATGTTTGGTGAGCGAGATCAAATGCTCTTCCTCCGCCCCAGTCTCCGGATCTTTTAGAATCAGACGCCGTTTTCCCCGGGCAGTTCCGGCCATCTCGACAGTTCCATCGATCTTGGCAATCTCAGCCGCGTCCTTCGGCCGGCGTGCTTCGAACAATTCGGCCACGCGTGGCAGACCGCCAGTGATGTCCTTTGTTTTTGCGACTTTACGCGGCGTTTTTGCGAGCAGCGCGCCCCCGCGCACCTTCTGTCCTTCTTCGACGATGACGTGGGCGCCGGCCGGAATCGAATAACTGGCGAGCACTTCCTTCTTATCGTCCACGATGATAATCTGCGGATGCAAATCCTCTTTGTGTTCGATAATGACCGTGCCCATGAGGCCGGTCGCTTCATCGACATCGCGCTTGATCGTGACCCCGGCGATCATGTCGCGGAATTCGACCTTGCCGCCTTTATCCGTGAGAATCGGCACGTTGTAAGGGTCCCATTGCACGAAAGTCTCACCTTTCTTAACCGAGGCACCATCATCTTTAGAGATCATTGAGCCGATAACCACATTGTAACGCTCAAGTTCCCGGCCTTCTGCGTTGTGCACGCCAATCGAGCCGTTCTTATTCAACACGATCCAACTGCCATCGAGAGCCTGCACTGTTCGCAGATCGTTGAATCGAACGGCGCCATCGTTTTTCGCCTTGATGATGGGCTGCTTGAAAGTTTGGCTGGCCGTGCCGCCGATGTGAAATGTCCGCATCGTCAATTGTGTTCCCGGCTCGCCGATTGATTGCGCCGCGATGATCCCAACTGCTTCGCCGAGTTTCACGAACTGGCCCGTAGCGAGATTGCGTCCATAGCACATCGCACACACACCGCGACCGCATTCGCAGGTAAGAACCGAACGAATCTTCAAGCTCTCCACACCCACGCGCTGAAGTTCTGCGGCGATCTTTTCGTCGATCAACTGATTCGCTTTTACGATTTTCTTCTTCTTCTCCACCGGGTCGGCGATCGTCTCGCAGCTGACGCGACCAATAATGCGCTGACCAAGATCGACAACTTCCTCGTCACCTTCGTAAATCGAGCGCACGACAATCCCATTTACGGTGCCGCAATCGTCTTCGTTGATAATCACGTCCTGGGACGCGTCCACCAGTTTGCGCGTCAGATAACCTGAATCGGCAGTTTTGAGCGCCGTATCGGCAAGGCCTTTGCGCGCGCCGTGAGTGGAGATGAAATACTCAAGCACAGTGAGGCCTTCACGGAAGTTCGACGTGATCGGGCGCTCAATGATTTCTCCCGAGGGTTTGGCCATCAAACCGCGCATGCCCGCAAGCTGCCGCACCTGCTGGCGGTTGCCGCGCGACCCGGAATCGACCATCAAGAAAACGGGATTCAGTTCCTTGCGACCCTCGTTATGTTCGAGGGTGCGGAACATCACGCTGGAAATTTCGTCTCCGGCATGCGTCCAAATGTCGATGATCTTGTTGTAACGCTCGCCATCGGTGATGATGCCCTTGCGATATTGCTGCTCAACTTGCCGGATCTGCTTGTAAGCATTTTCGAGCTCCGTCTGTTTCTCTTTCGGAATGATCATATCTGAAATTCCAATCGAGATTCCGGCCTTGGTTGCCTCGGCAAAACCAAGCTCTTTCAATTTGTCCAGCGTCGCGACCGTCTCGGCTGGTCCCGCGATCTGGTAACAGCGCCAAATGATGTCGCTCAGTTGTTTCTTGCCCGCAGCCTTGTTGAAAAATCCAAGCTGCTTCGGCCAAATTTCATTGAAGATTACACGGCCGGCCGTGGTCTCGATAACTTTGGCCTCAGCATTTCCGTAGATCGTTTGCCGGCCAGAATCAGGGTTCTTAATCCGGATACGGTCGTGCGTATGGATACTTCCTTCTGCCATGGCAAATTCCACTTCGGCCGCATCGGAAAATAGCGAAAGACGCCCGTCGCCATCGCTCTTGCCGGTCCGGCGCGGATTTTGCGTGAGATAATAACAACCGAGTGTGATGTCTTGCGAAGGCGTAGTAATTGGCTTACCACTTGAGGGAGAGAAAATATTGTTCGGGGCTAGCATGAGCATGCGCGCTTCCATTTGCGCTTCCACGGAGAGCGGCACGTGCACGGCCATCTGGTCGCCGTCAAAGTCGGCATTGTAAGCGGTGCAAACCAGCGGATGGATTCGAATCGCTTCGCCCTCGATCAGTTGCGGTTCAAAAGCCTGAATTGACAATCGATGCAGGGTGGGCGCGCGATTAAGCAACACCGGATGACCCTTGGTCACTTCATCGAGAATGTCCCAGACCTCAGGCGTCTGGCGCTCGATCATCTTTTTCGCGCTGCGCACCGTGTGGACGTAGCCCAGGTCCTTCAAGCGCCGGATGATGAACGGCTCGAAAAGAACCAGCGCCATCTTCTTCGGAAGACCGCATTGATGAAGTTTCAGCTCGGGGCCGATGACAATAACAGAGCGCCCCGAGTAATCGACACGCTTGCCGAGCAAGTTTTGCCGAAAACGTCCACCCTTGCCTTTGAGCATGTCACTCAGAGATTTGAGCGGTCGATTGCCCGCGCCCGTGACCGCACGACCGTGCCGGCCATTGTCGAACAAAGCGTCCACTGCTTCCTGCAACATGCGTTTTTCGTTGCGAATAATGACGTCTGGGGTCTTGAGCAGGAGCAGGTTTTTGAGCCGGTTATTGCGATTAATAACCCGGCGATAAAGATCGTTTAGGTCTGAAGTTGCGAAACGTCCGCCTTCGAGCGGAACCAGCGGACGCAAATCCGGCGGGATAACCGGCAACACATCGAGAATCATCCATTCGGGACGTGCGTGTGAATTCTGAAAGCCTTGAACGAGCTTGAGACGTTTCGCCAGTTTCTTGCGAATCTGTTTGCTCTTCGTGGCGCCCATCGCTTTTTCGAGCTCTTTGTTGAGCTTGTTGAGCTCGATCTCGACGAGAAGTTTTTTGATCGCTTCGGCGCCCATGCCGGCGACGAAATCTTCGCCATACTGCTCTTGGGCCTCGCGGTATTCGACCTCGTTTAAAAGCTGCGCCTTCTGTAGCGGCGTCTTGCCTGGATCGATGACAATGTAATCCTCGTAATAAATGACGCGTTCGAGCTGACGCGCGCTCATATCGAGCATGAGCCCGATGCGCGAGGGCATGCATTTGTAGAACCAGATATGCGAAACGGGCACCGCCAATTCGATGTGGCCCATCCGTTCGCGCCGGACGCGCGCGAGCGTGACTTCGACGCCGCACCGGTCACAGATCACCCCTTTATGCTTGATGCGCTTGTATTTCCCGCACGAGCACTCCCAATCGCGCGTCGGACCAAAAATACGCTCACAGAAAAGGCCGCCCTTCTCCGGTTTAAAGGTGCGGTAATTGATTGTCTCGGGATTTTTGACTTCGCCTTTGCTCCACGAGCGCATCGTATCGCTCGACGCAACGCCGATTGCGACTTGATCGAAACCCACGGGGCGTTCTTCGCCCACTAATTCACGCCAGGAATGTTCGTTCATGATTTATCCAGTAATTTGCTGATCCAAAATTATGCGACGTTCTCCAGAAAGCTGCTGGGCGCTTGGCCGCCGACCTTCACGTCGAGACCGAGGCTCTGCATTTCCTTGATGAGCACGTTAAAAGATTCGGGTGTACCCGCTTCGAGTGAATTGTCGCCTTTGACGATCGATTCATAAATACGTGTCCGGCCTTGTACGTCGTCGGACTTTACCGTTAGAAGCTCCTGCAGCGTGTAAGCCGCTCCGTATGCTTCCAATGCCCAGACCTCCATTTCGCCAAAGCGCTGTCCGCCGTATTGCGCCTTACCCCCGAGCGGCTGCTGCGTAACGAGCGAGTACGGTCCCACGGCGCGAGCATGGATCTTGTCCGCCACCAAATGGCCAAGCTTCATCATATAAATGTAGCCAACCACCACATCCTGATGGAAAGCATCGCCTGTGCGTCCATCAAAAAGCTGGGCCTTACCGTCTTCCTGCACCCAGGTAAAACCTTCCTTCTTCTTCGCATCATGGAGATATTCGCGAATCTTTTTCTCCTTGATTCCGTCGAACACGGGTGTCGCGACTTTGAATCCGAGCGCCTTTGCAGCAACCCCCAGGTGAGTTTCCAGAACCTGCCCGACATTCATTCGGCTCGGTACGCCTAGCGGATTAAGCACAATTTCAACCGGTGTTCCATCCGCCAGGAAGGGCATGTCTTCCTCAGGCACGATGCGCGCAACGACGCCTTTGTTGCCGTGGCGACCAGCCATCTTATCGCCGACGCTCAACTTGCGCTTGCTCGCAATATAAACCTTAACCTGCTTGATGATTCCGGGGTCGATATCATCGCCACTCTCTACCCGGTCCATCGCGCGCTCGTGTTCGAGCTCTAACTCCGCGAACTTGGGCTCATACGAGCCAATGATTTCGCGGATCTTATTGCGGATCGGGCTCGGATCGATCTCGATGTGATCGTGCACAATTGCCAGCTTTCGCAGCAGTGTTTTCGTGATTTTGCGATTGGCCGGAATGATTATTTCACCAGTCTGAGCGTTGACAACGTCGAGAGGAATTTTTTCGCCTAGCAGGATATTTGAAAGCGAATCGGTCAGTTGTTCGGTCAGCTCGTCTCTTTTCCGCTTATGTTCTTCACCGATCGTTTTGATCTGCCGCCTGGTCTCCGCCGGCGTGAGTTTTTCTCGCGAGACTTCGCGGCGCGAAGAGACCTTTACGTCCATTACGATTCCGTAAGTGCCCGAAGGAACGGTAAGCGAAGTGTCTTTGACGTCCGCGGCTTTCTCGCCAAAAATCGCACGGAGCAGACGTTCTTCCGGCGCCAATTCAGTCTCACTCTTCGGAGTGATTTTACCGACCAGGATGTCACCCGGCTTCACCTCCGCGCCCACTCGTACTACGCCGTCGGAACCCAGGTTGCGTAAAGCCTCTTCACTGACATTGGGAATGTCGCGGGTGATTTCTTCCGGCCCGAGCTTGGTGTCGCGCGCTCCTATCTCGAATTCATCGATGTGGATGGAGGTGTAAATGTCCTCCTTCACCACTTTCTCCGAGATCATGATGGCATCTTCAAAATTGTACCCGTTCCATGGCATGAACGCGACGAGCACGTTCCGTCCCAGCGCGAGCTCGCCATGATCGGTGTTTGGACCGTCGGCGATAATTTGACTGCGCTTCACATGCTGCCCCTTGCGCACGATCGGTTTCTGATTTACGCATGTGCCGGCATTTGAACGCATAAATTTGCGCAATTCGTAAACATGAATTCCCGCCTCGGGATCAGTCTTCAGCTTCTTTTTGCTCTCGGGCAGATGCCCATCTTTAGTGATAACAATCTGGTCCGCTGTAACGGAGACGACTTTGCCGCTCTCGGCCGCCAGGAGAACGGCATGTGAATCTCGCGCTACTTTTTCCTCCAGCCCGGTTCCCACGAGCGGCGCCTCAGAAACAATGAGCGGCACACCCTGGCGTTGCATGTTGGAGCCCATAAGGGCACGGTTCGCATCGTCGTGTTCGAGGAATGGAATCAACCCCGCCGCCACTGACACAAGCTGCTTCGGCGACACGTCCATGTAATGGACCTTCGACGGAT
>Ga0184609_10000151_pt1 | contig 18643 bp, 8 predicted proteins | sample PLM1_60_coex_FD_133165 | JGI IMG/M metagenome (GOLD analysis project Ga0184609, IMG submission 133165) | Groundwater sediment microbial communities from an aquifer in East River, Colorado, USA - PLM1_60_coex | ecosystem: Environmental > Terrestrial > Soil > Riparian zone | place: USA: East... | reverse complement strand
GAGGGTGGCGAGCGCACCGCGCGGCACATCCGCAACGTCCTGGGCCTGGAAGGCCGGGGCGCCACGGTGCTCGCCATGTCCGCCGACGTCGCCGACGCGCAGCAGATGCGGGCGGTCGTGGACGCGGCCGTCGAGCGCTTCGGCGGGATCGACGTCGTGGTCCACGGCGCGGGGGTCCAGGACGGCCGGTTCTTCAACTTCGCCCACCTCATGGACCGCTCCCAGTGCAACGCGCACCTGGCGGCCAAGGTCAAGGGCCTTCTCGTGCTGCAGGAGGTCCTCGGCGACCAGTGCCCGGACCGCCGCATCACCCTGTCCTCCCTCGCCGCCGTCCTCGGCGGGATCACCCTTGCCCCGTACGCGGCCGCGAACGCAGCCCTTGACGCCTATGCCAGGGTGGCTCGGATGTCGGACGCCGGCCGATGGGTCACCGTCGACTGGGACACCTGGAACGTCGATCCCTCGCGCGTCGAAGGGCACAGCGCGGCCGTCCTCGACTACGTGATGGCGCCGGCGGAGGGCGTCGACGTGTTCGAGCGGGCGCTGGCCAGCGCGGACCGGGTCGGGCACCTGGTCATCTCGACGGGCTCGCTGGACGCGCGGATCGCGCAGTGGGTCATCGGCGACATCCACGGGGCCGACGACGGCCTCGACGACGACCGGGAACGCCACCCGCGGCCCGACCTGAACAACCCGTACGTGCCGCCGAACGAGGGCACCGAGACGACGCTGGCCGCGATCTGGTCACGCTCGCTCGGCATCGAGCCCATCGGCGCCACCGACAACTTCTTCGAGCTCGGCGGCCATTCGCTCATCGCGATCGAGCTCACCACCCGGATCCGCAGGACATTGGACGCCGCGGTCCCCGTCACCGGTCTGCTGGAACGCCCGACGGTCCGCGAGCTCGCCGACCTGATCGACTCGAACCGTCAGGCGGCCGGCGAGGGACAGCCGGCATGAAGCAGCCCGAGTACCTGCGCGCCGTGCAGGCCTTCGTCCGCCGCGAACTGCTCGGCAAGGAGTCCTACCTCGACTCGCTCGCCGACGCGCCGCTGCCGCTCTACGGACGCTTCGCCGGCACCGGCCTTGCGAACTGGTGGCTGCCGAAGGAGGTCGGCGGGCTGGGCCTGTGCCTCGAGGAGAGCGTGCCGATCGTCGCCGAGCTGGCCTACGGTGACGCCGGAGCGGCGTTCACCCTGTTCCTGCCGGTGCTGGCGACGAGCATGGTCCAGTGGTACGGCAGCGAGGAGCTCAAGGACCGCCACCTCGGCCGCCTGGTGGCCGAGAACGGGTTCTGCGCGACGCTCGGCAGCGAACACGCCGCCGGCAGCGAGCTGGCCAGGATCACCACCACGGCCGGCCGGTCCGGCGACCGCATCGTGCTCAACGGGCAGAAGGCGTTCTCGACCAACACCGCGTTCGCGCAGTTCCTCGTCGTGATCGCCGGCGTCGCGGACGACCCGTCCGGTTACGTCGCGGTCCTGGTGCCGCGGGACACCCCGGGAATCCGGATCGACAAGCGGTGGGACGTCATCGGGCTGCGGTCGTCGGCGACCTACCAGGTCACCCTCACCGACGTCCGGGTCCCCGCCGGCAACGTGCTGCGCGGCAACGGCCTGCGGCTGCTGGAGATCGGCCTGAACGCCAGCCGGATCCTCATCGCCACCACGGCGCTCGGCGTCGCCCGCCGGGTGCGCGACCTGTGCATGGACTACGGCAAGACCAAGTCGGTGAAGGGCTCCCCGCTGGCCAACAACGCGGTGTTCGCCAGCAGGCTCGGCCAGTTCGAGATGCAGATCGACGTCATGGCGAACCAGTGCCTCGCCGCGGCCCGTGCCTACGACGCGGTGGCCGCCCGCCAGGACGCCGGCGAGGAGTTCCTCCGCATCGGCACCCTCAAGTCCGCCCTCACCACCAAGATGTTCTGTGGCCAGGTCGGCTGGCAGATCGCCTCCACGGCCTCCGAGATGTTCGGCGGCATCGGCTACACCCACGACACCATCATCGGAAAGCTGCTGCGCGACGTCCGCTACGTCTCGATCATCGAAGGCGGCGACGACGTGTTGCGCGACCTGATGTTCACCCGCTACGTGGTCCCCGTGTCGAAGAGGTCCTGACCACCATCGCTGCCCCCAACGAGAGCCGGCGCCGTCCCATGACGAGCGCCGGCTTTACGCTGAAAATTCCAGCGATCATGGGCGGCCGGCTGGGCCGCCCACCATCCCCGCCCCCGCTCACGCAGACTCTCGCCAGGTCCCGATGACCGACAGGCCACTGGCGGTGACGTGCGCGGCCGTGGCCCTGACCACCGCGGCGCTGTACCCGGGTGCCACGTCGAGCCAGCGGACCGGCCATACCGCATCGGGCAGGGAGCGTGACAGCACGGTCCCGTGCGCTGCGCCGCCTTCCCGGTGTACGAGCACGTCGGGCAGTCCGGGCAGGCCGACGCCGATCGCCTTGATGTAGGCCTCCTTGGCGCTCCAGAACTGGAAGTACTCGGTGCGGCATCCGGCCGGATCCGCCCGAAGCAGGCGATCGACCTCCGCGGGCTGGTAGAGGCGTCGGGCGATTGCGAGGCAGTCGAGGTCGGGCCGGATCCGCTCGACGTCGACGCCTACCCGCCAGGCCGGCGGTGTCACGGCCACCAGCGCCCACTCGCCCGAGTGGGAGAGGTTGAAGTCCAGTGGCGGCGGTCTACCCGGCAGCGCCAGGTACGGCCGCCCGGCGGGTTCGGTACCGAACCCGAGCAGCGCGGCGCGCACGCCGCACAGCCGGCCGAGAATGGTGCGCAAGGCCGCGTGCGCGATCATGAACCGGTGCTGCTCGGTGGGGGACGCGAGCCGCAGTGCCCGCTCGCGTTCGGTTTCGGACAGCAGCCGCCACCAATGCGAGTCGCCCGGTTGGTCGAGGTGGACCTTCCACACCCGAGGTTCGATCACACCCACCTGCGTAGCGCCTCCGAGATGTGCTTGATCGTCAGGGCCGCCTGCTCGAACACCGCGAAGTGCCCGCCGACGAGGGTGTGCAGCTCGAATGCTTCCGTCGTCTGTTCCCGCCATCTGGCCACCAGTTCCTGACTGGCCCTCGGATCGCCGGTGCTCGGCAGTGCCGTGATGGGCACGTCGAGCGGCGGCTCCGGGAGGTATCTGTGAGTCTCTTTGACGCTGAAGTCGGCGCGGATCGCCGGCAGGATCATCTCCAGCACCGACGGATCCGACAGCAGCCATTCCGGCGTCCCGCCCAGCCTGCGCAGCGTCGCCACCAGCTCCCGCTGTGCCATGTCGCGCACCGGCGGCCCGTCGTCGAACCGGGTGTGCGGGGCGACACAACCGGAGACGAACAGCTGCACCGGTCCCGGTTCACCCCGGCGGCGGAACTCCCGCAGCAGCTCGAACGCCACCAGGGCGCCGAGGCTGTGCCCGTAGACCGCGTACGGCCGGCGCCCCTGTGGATAAGTCGTGAGTGGCGAATGGTGCTCTGGCACCATTTGCCACTCACGAACGCCGTCCGCCAGGACGGCGTCGGCCAGCTCGCGGATCAGCGGCGCCATCCGCTTGTGCGGCGGCTCCCTGAGCCGGCCTTCCCTGCCGGGTAGTTGCACCGGCAGCACGGCCACCCCCGGCAGCTTGGACAGCCATGGCAGGTAGGCCGATGCGCCGCCACCGGCGTGCGGCAGGCAGTACAGCGAGAGCGCGGCCGGGGTGGCGCCGGTCAGCGTCTTGAACGGCAGCCACCGCCTGCCGAGGTCGCTTCTGGTCACGTCACTGATGGTCATCGCCGCACCTCACGCCGCGGTCTCGAGCCGGACGTACGGCGGCGGTGGCTGCACGCCGTCGAGGTCGGCCTCCAGCACGACGGCTGCGCCGTCCCTGCTCACCTCGGTGAACCCGGCGAAGGCGTAGGTGACCTGCATCATCCGGTTGCGGCCGGTCTCGACGAAGTCGGCCCGCACGGCGACGCCGGCCTGCGCCGCGAGCCGCATGATGTGGTTGAGCAGCACCATCCCGACGCCGCGGGACATCACCCGGCACGACATCAGCAGCATGCGCAGCCACCAGACCCGCTCGCCCTTCTCGACAAGCGCGAGCCCGATCTTGCCGTAGCTGCCGAACCGGTCGGTGAGGGAGGCGACCAGCAGCAGGTGGTCGGGCGATTCGCGCAGCGCGTCGAGCTCGTCGTAGGAGTAGGTGCGCCCGGTCGAGTTGAGCTGGTTGGTCCGCACCGTCAGCTCCTCGGCCCGCTGCAGGTCCTCGCGCCTGGCCGGCTCGATGGTGAAACTCATGCCGAGGCTGGCGAGGAACTCGTGGTTGGTCCCGACGAACTCGCCCTCCACCTCGTCCCTGGCGATCTGCGCCCGGTACATCTCACGCCGCTGCGCCGACTCGTCGGTGACGAACCGGGGCCGGAACTCCGGCCGGGCCAGCGCGTCGTCGAGCGCGGCGACGTCGACGCAGGTCACCTGCGGCACCCCGTGCGCCACCTCGGCCCGCTCGAACTCCTGGTCGTCCACGAACGCGAACGCGTCGAGCCCGAGGTTGAGCGCCTTGGCGATCTGGCGGATGGACTCGGACTTGGCGTTCCAGTTGATCTGCGGGTACAGGAACAGGTTGTCGAGCCCGAGCTCCCGCAGCTTCTCGACCGCGGCCTGCCTGTCGTTCTTGCTGGCTATCGAGTGCAGGATGCCCATCCGGTCGAGCCGCCGGACGTGCGCAACCACCGACGGCCGCACGGTGACCTCACCGTCCTCGAGCAGCACCCCGTCCCAGAGCGTGTTGTCCAGGTCCCACACCAGGCACTTGATCCGTCCCTGCACGGGTTTCACAGCACCATCTCCCGATCTGCCTGCCCAGCGATGGTGATCCGCTGGATCTCGTTGCTGCCCTCGATGATCTCCATGACCTTGGCGTCCCGGTAATAGCGCGCCACCGGGTAGTCCGGGCTGCAGCCGTTCGCGCCGTGGATCTGCACCGCCTCGGAGGCGTGCCTGGCGGCGGCGGTCGAGGCGAAGTACTTCGCCACCCAGGTCGCCATGATCGTCGCCGGGTCGCCGGCGTCCTTGAGCCGGCCGGCCTCGGCGCACAGCAGGCGAGCCGCCCGCAGGTCCGTGACCATGTCGGCCAGCTTCGCCTGGATCAGCGGCAGGTCCCGCAGCGCCGACCCGCCCACCTTGCGGCCCGCGGCGTACGCCGCGCACGCGTCGAGGCACGCCTGGATGATGCCGACCGAGCCGACCGCGACGCTGTAGCGTCCCAGGTCCAGCGTGCCGGTGAGCACCATGCCGGCGGTGAAGCCGCTGGGTCCGAGCAGCGCGTCTGGGCCGAGGGCGACGTCGGAGAACGACACCTCGGCGAGCATCGACGCCCGGGTGCCGAGCATGTCCTCGATGGGGCGAACCTGCACCCCCTGGCTGTTCCTCGGCACCAGGAACGCCCCGATGCTGGCACCGGTGCGGGCGAAGACAAGGAACAGGTCCGCCCGCTGACCAGCGGTGATCCACTTCTTGACGCCGTTGAGCAGCCAGCCGCCGCGCGCCTGCACGGCGGTCGAGGCGATCCCCGACGTGTCGCTGCCGGCGCCGGACTCTGACAGGCAGAACGCGGCGACCACGTCGCCACGGCACAGCGGCGGCGCCCACCGTTCCCGCTGGTCCTGGCTGCCCCACCGCTGCACGGCCCACGACACCATGGTGTGCACCGTGAGCAGGCTGCGGACGGAGGAGCAGCCGCGGCCCACCTCCTCGTGAACCTCGCCGAGGGTGACCATGTCCATTCCGGCGCCGCCAACCTCGGGCGGCAGGAACGGAGCCCACAGCCCCGCGGCCGCCATCCGGTCCAGCAGCTCCTCGGGTATGCGCCCCTTCCGGTCGTACGCGTCGGCGTACGCGGCGACGTAGGTGTCCACGAACGCGCGGGCCGTACACCGGTCCGTCACCTGGACCGCCTCCGGTGCGGCCCGTGCGGTGCTCGCCACCACCACCCCCTACGCTGCCGTGGCCAGCGACAGCCGGCTCACCAGCTCGGCCATCGAGTTCGCTGTACGGAAGTTGTCGATCCGCAGCTCGTCGTTCGGAATGGTGATGCCGAAGGTCTTCTCGATGAACATCACCAGCTCCATCGCGAAAAGCGAGTTGACGAATCCGAGCGCAAAAATGTCCTGCGACTCGTCGATCTCCGCCTGCGGATACCGGCCCCGTACAAAGGCGAGAATATTGTCTTTCGCGGTGCCTGACATCAATGACTCCTCTATCCGTTGTAGTTGTAGAAACCGCGGCCGGTCTTCCGGCCGTGCAGCCCGGCGTCGGTCATCTGGCGCAGCAGCGGGCACGGCCGGTACTTGCTGTCGGAGTAGTGCTCGTAGAGCACCTCTACGCTGTAGAGGATCGTGTCGACGCCGATCAGGTCGGCGGTCTCCAGCGGGCCCATCGGGTGCCCGAAGCAGCTGCGGAACACCTCGTCGACTGCCTCCGCCGTGGCGACGCCCTCGTACACGAGGTACGCGGCCTCGTTGAAGAAGACATGCGATATCCGGTTGGAGATGAACCCGCACGAGTCCTTGACGTCGACGGCCTTCTTGCCCATCGCGGTCAGCAGGTCCCTGGTGCGCGCGACGGTGTCGGGCGAGGTGTGGTAGCCGGGGATCAGCTCGACCGTTGGCTTGGCCGGCACCGGGTTCATGAAGTGCACGCCGATCACCCGGTCCGGCCGGCCGGTCACGGCTGCGACCTTCGTGATCGGGATGGCCGAGGTGTTGACGACGAAGACGGTGTCGGGGCCGCACTCCGCGTCGAGCGCGGCGTACACCTCCCGCTTGACGTCCCAGTCCTCCGGCACGTTCTCGATGACGATCTCCGCCTTGGCGGCCGCCGCGGCGCCCACCCCAGTGGTGATCCTCGCGAGCACCGCGTCCGGGTCGACGGCCGGACCACCCATGAATCGGCTCATCCGGCAGTTGTTCCAGATCTTCGCCAGTGCGTCGTCGAGGATCGCCTCGTCCTTGTCGACCAGGACCACGTCGTGCCCGGTCTGCGCCAGGTTCTGGGCGACCCCGACGCCCATGACACCGGCGCCAATCACGCCTATCACGGCCATGACCACTCCGCTCCGATCATTTGGGTTCGGCTCGTCTGTTGGTAGCTAGCGCCTGCGCCTTCTGGCGGCCGAGGTCTCGAGGCCGGACCGGCGCAGTTGGGCACGTACCTGGCTGCCGCCGTCGGACTCCTCCGGTGCGGGTGCCTCGCCCGACGACATCGCCTCGACGGTCCTGCCGAGACTGGCCACGGTCGGCGCCTCGTACAGGATGTGCGGCGGCAGCTCGGCCAGGCCGAACTTGCGGCGTATCGCCGCCACGATGCTGACTCCGAGCAGCGAGTTGCCGCCGAGCTCGAAGAAGTTGTCCAGCACACCTACCCGGTCCAGCCGCAGTGCCTCGCACCAGATCGCCGCGATCGACTTCTCGGAGTGCCCGGACGGCTCCTGGTACTGGGTCACCAGCTCGGGTCGAGGGTGCCGCTCGCCATCGCCACCCGCCGCGGCCGGCGACATCACCGCGTCAAGGTTGAACAGCGAGCTGCCCTTGACCACGGTCGGGAAGTCCTGGGTGGACACCACGACCCGCGGCTCCCGGCTGGCCAGCGCCCGAAGCAGGGACCGCCAGCCGTCGTCGAAGCCGATGCCGACGCGGGCCCTGTTCTCCCGGAAGAACGTCTGCAGCGCCTCGTCGTAGCCGGCAAGGCCCTGCTCCCAGGCGTTCCACGTCCACTCGCCCCAGCCGATCGCGAGCACCCGCCGGCCGGTGGCCGCGAGCTGGTAGGCGTAGCTGTCCAGGAATGCGTTCGCGGCGCAGTAGTCCACCTGGCCGGGGCCGCCGCCGGTCGCCGACGTGATCGAGGAGAACAGCGCCAGGAAGTCCAGCGCGACCTCGTCGGGTTCCCCGATCCGCAGGGCCTGCGCGATCGCCAGCGTGCCGGCGACCTTGGGCGCCAGCACCTGGTCCAGCTCCTCGGGGCGCTTGAACTGCATCAGGCCCATGCCAGGCACGCCGGCGGCGTGCAGCACGCCGTGCAGCGCCCCGAACCGCTCGATGGCCACCTCGACGGCCCGCCGAACGTCCCGCGGGCTGCTCACGTCGCCGGTGACGATCTCGACCTCGGCGCCGAGCTCGACCAGCTCGGACACCCGAGCCACCCGCCGCCAGGTGTCCTCGTCGACCCTGCCCTCGGCGTGTTCGCCGGTTCGGTCTGCCGAGTTGGCCAACTCGGTCGTCCGAACCGGCGAACACGCGGGGCCGGCGCCGGCGCCGGGGCCGCGGGCGAGGATGCCGGCCCAGGTCTCGCGTGCTGGCAGGCCGCGGCGGCCGAGCAGCACCAGCTTGGCCCGGCAGTCCCTAGCGAGGTGCTCGGCAAGGCCGAGCGCGATGCCGCCAAGCCCGCCGGTGATCAGGTAGACGCCACCGTCCCGCAGCGCACCGCCGCCTGCGCCATCGCTGCCGTTCAGGCCGTCTCGGCCGGCTCGGCCGTCCAGGCCGTCTCGGCCGTCTGGGCCGTGCGGGGATGGGGCGGCCATGGTCTCGTAGCCGGGCACCCAGCGGCGGCCGTGCCGCAGCGCGACCGTGCGGTCGGTCGGCGGCCGGCGCAGCTCCGCCACCAGCTCGGCGACCAGCCCGGCGAGCGGCTCAGCGGGCGCCGGCTGGCCCGCCGGGAGGTCGACCAGCCGGGCGGCGACCTTCGGGTACTCCAGCGGGATCACCAGGCAGGGTCCGGTCAGCGTCGCGCCGTGCGGGTTGGACACGTCGTCGCGCAGCACCTGCTGGGTCCCGGCGACGGCGATGTCGAGCGACCAGGCGTCCGTGCCGAGCTCGGCCGCCGCCCTGGCGAGCGCGACCAGCGTGTGCAGGCCATAGCGGACGGTGAGCTCGCCGGGCGCGGCGTCCAGCGTCCACAGGTGCACCACCCGCTCCAGCGCGGCGCCGGCGGCCCGCAGGTCGCGCAGCAGGGCGAGGGTGTCGTCCACGCTGTCCGGTCGGATGGTGTAGCCGTCGCCGGCGGCCTGGTAGGCGGCTCCCGGCCGCACCACGCTAACGGTGGCCCCGGTCGCCGCGACCTGGCGCCGCAGCTGCGCCACCACGTCGTCGGCGACGCCGTCGCGGGCGTAGACCAGCCACGAGGCCGGTGGTTGCCCGCTCGGCGCCGCGGCCGCGGTCTGCCGCCATACCGGCAGGTACAGCCACTGCTCCTCGGGCAGCTTAGGCAGGTTGGTGATCGCCTCGAACAGGGTGCTCGAGTCGACGGTCTGGCCAGGGGCCGGGAGCTGGACCGCGCCGGGGCGCGGCGTGCTGCTCGCCGGTGGGTCGAGCCAGTACCGCTGCCGCTGGAACGGGTAGGTCGGCAGCGGCACCCGGCACGGCAGCGCCGCTGGGTCCGTGACCTCGGCGTCCGGGTGCCGGCCGTGGTAGCTGGTCCAGTCGACGTCGACGCCGACCAGCCACAGCCGGGCGAGGCAGTCGGTGAGCACAGCGTCGCCTTGGCGGCCGTCGCTGCCACCGGGCAGCGCGTTCAGGATGAGCGGCCACCGTTGCGGCGGGCAGCCGGCTCCGCGCACCATCGCGCCGAGCGACTGGCCGGGGCCGATCTCCACCACTGCCAGCTCGGGGTCGGCGAGCAGCGCGTCGATGCCGGCGTCGAACCGCACGGTCGCGCACATGTGCCTGGCCCAGTACCCGGGGTCGCACACCAGGTCCGCGTCCGCCAGCTCGCCGGTGACGTTGGAGATGTACGGCAGCGCCGGCGGCTCGAGGCGCACGTTCGCCTTGACCCAGTCGGTGAGCTCGCCACCGAGCTCCTCGAGCATCCTGGAGTGGAACGCGTGTGTGGTCTGCAGCGGGCGGCACGGGATCTCGCCGCGCCGCAGCTCGGCGACGAACTGCTCCATCGGCTGCACCGGACCGGCGACGACGGTGACCTGCGGGCCGTTGACCGCCGCGACGTCCAGCCCGCGCCGGTCAAGCCGGAACCGCTTGCGCAGCTCGTCGGCCGGCATCGACACGGCGACCATCGAGCCGGCCGGCACCCCGGCGATCAGCTTCGCCCGGTGCACGACCAGCGCCATGGCGTGCGGCAACGACAGCACTCCGGCCAGGCACGCCGCGACGTACTCGCCGAGGCTGTAACCCAGCATGGTCCGCGGCCGCACTCCCCAGGCCATCAGGGTGCGGGCAAGCGCGTACTCCACGGCGAACAGCGCGGGCTGGACCACCTCGGTGCGCTCGAGGGTGGCGGCCCGCTCGTCCGCCCCGCCGCCTTCCGAGCCGCCGCCTTCCGAGCCGGAGCCGGAGCCAGCGCGGCCCAGCAGCGCGGCGAGTCCCTGGCCGGCCCCGCGCTCGCCGGCGAGCAGGTCGGTCAGGTCGACCTCCGGCAGGGCGTCGCGGAGCAGCCGAAGGCACTCGTCGAGCGCGTCGCGGAACACCGGCTCGCGCCGGTATAGCTCGGCGGCCAGGCCCGGGTACTGCTCGCCGACCCCGGCGAACAGGAAGGCCACCTGGCGGCCGCGGGCGGTGTCGACCCGGCTCAGCACGGCGGCCGGTTCCGCGGTCAGCGCCGCCGTGGCGTCCTGCGTGGTCGCGGTGACCACGGCCCGCCGGTGCTCGAACGTCTTGCGCCCCACCTGCAGCGTGTAGGCCACGTCGGCGAGCCGGACGTCGGGGCTGGTGCGCAGGTGCTCGCCGAGCCGCCGGCACGCCTGGTCGGCCGCGGTGGCGTTGCGCGCCGACACCGGCAGCACCTGGTAGCGGCGGGAGCTGCCCGGCACAGCCTGCCCAGCCAGCTCGGCCTGCTCGGTAGCGGCGCGGGCGGCACGGGCTGGCGGCTCCTCGATGACCATGTGGACGTTGGTGCCGCCCATGCCGAGGGAGCTCAGACCCGCGATCCGCGGCCGCCCGTCGCGGGTCAGCCACGGCGACAGCGCGGTGTTCACGTAGAACGGGCTGTTCTCGAAGTCGATCTCCGGGTTGGGGCTGGTGAAATGCAGGCTCGGCGGGATCACCGCGTCCCGCAGCGCTAGCGAGGTCTTGATCAGCCCGCTCGCGCCGGCGGCCCGGTCAAGGTGCCCGACGTTGGTCTTGACCGAGCCGATCGGGCAGTACTGCGTCTGCTCGGTCGGGCCGAAGGCCCTGGTCAGCGCCGCGACCTCGATCGGGTCGCCGAGCTCGGTCGCCGTGCCGTGCGCCTCGACGTAGCTGATGTCCTCGCCGGTGACGCCGGCGTCGGCCATCGCGTCGGCGATCACCCGCGCCTGGCCGACCACGCTCGGCGCGGTGTAGCCGACCTTGAGCGCGCCGTCGTTGTTCATCGCGGAACCGCGGATCACCGCCCAGACGTGGTCGCCGTCGCGCAGCGCGTCGTCGAGGCGCTTGAACACGACCGCGGCGGCGCCGTCGCCGAACATGCTGCCGCGCGCCTGCGCGTCGAAGGTCCGCACGTGTCCGTCCGGCGACTCCATGCCGCCTGGCCCGTACTTGTGCCCGATCTTGTCCGGGATCCGGATCGAGACCCCGCCGGCGAGCGCCAGCTCGCACTCGCCGTTGCGCAGCGCCTGCACGGCCAGGTGCGCGGCGACCAGCGAGGTCGAGCAGAACGTCTGCACCGCGACGCTCGGGCCGTACAGGTCGAAAAGGTAGGAGACCGTGGTGGTGAGGGCGTCCTTGTCGTTGCCCATGATGATCTCGTAGTGGCTGATCTCCTCGTCGTCGCGGAGCAGGTGCTCGCCCATCCGCAGCAGGTAGGTGCTGATGTTGGCGCCGCCGTAGACGCCGACCCGGCCCCGGTGTTCGGAGGCGGCGTAGCCGGCGTGCTCCAGCGCCTCCCAGCAGACCTCGAGGAACGCCCGCTGCTGCGGGTCGGTGAGCGCGGCCATCCGCGGGCTGATGCCGAAGAACGCCGCGTCGAACCCGCTGACGTCGTCGAGCACCGGCCGGGCCGGCACGTAGGACGGGTCGCGGAACTGCTCCGGCGCGACGCCGGAGGCCACCAGCTCCTCCTCGGAGAAGAAGCTGATCGACTCGACGCCGTCGCGCAGGTTGCGCCAGAACGTGCCGACGTTGGCAGCGCCCGGGAATCGTCCGGCCATGCCGACGATCGCGATCCGCCGGTCGGTCCCCGCCGCCTCCGGTGCCTTGCGGGGGCCGGGCGTGGCCTTGGGGCGCGCGGCCGGCTGAACACTGGGTGCGGCGCCCCGCTGGTCGAGGAAGGCCGCGAGCGTGTGCACCGTCGGCGCCTCGAACAGCGTCACGGTCGGGACCGCGACCCCGAAGCGCTTCTTGACCAGCGCGAGCATCTGCAGCGCGACGAGCGAGTTGCCGCCGAGGTCGAAGAAGTTGTCCCTGGTGCCGACCGGCTCGATGCCGAGCACGTCGGACCACAGCTCGGCAAGGGACCGCTCGGTCCCGGTCAGCGGCGCGCTGTACGGCTGGGGAAGCTCGGGGCGCGGGAACCGCTCGCCGCCACCCGACGCCGGCTCGGCGGCGACCACCGCGCGCGGCAGCCGGTCGTCAAGGCCGCCGGCCGCCACCACGAGGCTCGGCCGCGGGTCGGCCAGCATCCGGTCGAAAGCGTCCAGCCCCTCCTCGGTGCTCATGGAGTGGGCGAACATCGCGGCGCCGATGCCACCCTCGAGGCGCTCGAGGGTGCAGGCCCAGGTGTCCCAGCTCGCGGTCACCCACCGGACCGGCGTGTCGCCGGCGAGGTGGCGGGCATGGTTGCGGTAGCCGAGCGCGGTCAGCGCGGCGTTCGCGGCCGCGTAGCTGCCGAAGGTGATGCCGCCCAGGATCGACGACGTCGAGGAGAACAGGACGCAGAACGCCGGCGCCCGGTCGGCCGGCAGCTCGTCGAGCACCCGCTCGAGGACGCGCGCGCCGGCCACCTTGGCGGCGAAGTGCCGGGACACGGCCTGCTGGTCGAGGTCGCGCAGCGGGCGGAAGGTGTCCGGCGTGGTCTGCGCCGCGGCGTGGATCACGCCGTCGAGCCGGGCGCCGCCAGCCAGCTGCGTCGCGAGCATGGCGCTCATCGCGTCGGCGTCGGTCACGTCGACCCGCGGCGTCTGCACGTCGGCGCCGAGCGCGCGCAGCCGCTGGACACCCTCGTGCCGCGGATCCCCGCCGGTGGCCGGCACCCCGCCGCGGCTGGTGAGGATGAGCCGCCCGGCGCCGGCCCGCACCAGGTGCTCGGCCACCAGCAGGCCGACGTCGCCGAGCCCACCGGTGATCAGGTACGTGCCGCCTGGCCGTACCGCGACCCGGGCACCCGCACCGGCACCGGCACTCGCACTCGCACCGAATGTGACATCCGGTGCGCCCGGCGCTGCGAATGTGGCATCCGGTGCGTGGTCGGCGGGGACGTACTGGCGCACGTGGCGCCGGCCGCCGCGGTAGGCGGCCAGCACCTCGGTCGCCGAACCCCGGACCTCGGCCGCCAGGGCATTCGCCGCCGCGGCGGCGTCATCCCGGACGTCGAGGTCGACGGCGCGGCACTCGAGGTTGAGGTACTCCTGGTTGGCGACCACGGGCAGCGCGGCCACGGCGGCGTGCGCCGGTGATGGGCTCTCGCCATCGGTGACTGCCTGGCCGCCCCTGGTGGCCACGATGATCCGGGTGCCGTCGCCGCCGTCGGTGCCCCACGAGTCCAGCAGCTTGGACACCGGGAGCACCGCGTGCCGCCCGTCCCCATCGGACTCGACGGGCTCGGCGGGCTCGGCGGGCTCGGCGTCGTCGAGCAGCCGCAGATCGACGACGGTCACCGGCGAGGATGTGGAATCTCCCCACTCTAGGTGGGACGATGTCACATCGTCGCAGTCGGCGGGCCGCACCAGGACCACGTCGGTGCCGTCGCGGCGCAGCAGCTCGGCGAGGGCGTCGGCGACGCCTGTGGTGTCGGCAAGTAGGGCACACCGCGCGGCAGGCTGGGCCTCGCCGGCCGGCTGCGCCACCGTCCACTGCGGGCTCATCAGCTGGACGTGGCCGCTCGCCGGCTGCGGCGTGCCGGAGCAGGCCGCGCCAGTCGCCGGCTGTGCAGCGCCGGTCGCCCGGTGCGGCGTGCCGGAGCAGGCCACGCCGCCCGGCGGCGTGCCGGCGCCGAGCCGGGCGTCCGACCTGGCCGCCGGCAGGGCCTGGCCGGCCGGCGGGTCGATCCAGTACCGCTCCCGCTGGAACGGGTAGCTCGGCAGCCCGACCTTGGCGACGGGCCGATCCTGCTGGTAGCCGGCCCAGTCGACCGGCACCCCGGCCAGCCACAGCCGGCCGACGGCCTCGGCGAGCACCGCGCCGGCCTCGCGCGGATCACCGGCGGCCGGCAGCGCGGCGACCACGAGCGGCCAGCGCTCCCGCGGGCAGTCCCGGTGGCCGCGCACCATGGCGCCGAGGGACTGCCCAGGGCCGATCTCCAGCAGTGCCAGCTCACCCTGCCCGAGAAGGGTGCTCAGCACCGCGTCGAACTGCACGGGCGCGCACATGTGCTGCGCCCAGTACCCCGGATCGCTCACCTGCTCAGCCGAGGCCAGCGCGCCCGTCACGTTGGAGACGTACGGGATGCTCGGCGCGCCGAGCTGCACGTTCGCGGCGATCCATTCAGTGAGCGCGGCGCGGACCGGCTCCAGCATCCGCGAGTGGAAGGCGTGGCTGGTGGCCAGCGGCCGGCACGGCAGCGCCTGCGTCTCCAGGAACGACGACGCGGCCGCCATGGCAGAAGGCGAACCGGCGATCACGGTCAGCTCAGGGCCGTTCACCGCGGCCACGTCCAGGCCGTCGATGCCGGCGCGCTCGAGCCGCTCGCGCAGCTGCGCCGCTGGCAGTGGCACCGCGCCCATCGCACCCGCGGGCAGCGCGTCGATCAGCCGCGCACGGTGTGCGACCAGCGCGAGCGCCGAGTCGAGCGGGAGCACCCCGGCCAGGCAGGCCGCCACGTACTCGCCGAGGCTGTAGCCGGCCAGCACCGCCGGCTCGATGCCCCACGAGCGCACGAGCTGGGCCAGCGCGTACTCCACGGCGAACAGCGCCGGCTGGAGCACGCCGGTCGACGCCCCCGCGGCCGCGACCCCTGCGTCCGCGACCCCCGCGTCAGCAGCCGTGCCACCGCGGCCGAGCAGCCGGCGCAGCGACGCGCCACCCCCGCCGGCCGACCGTGGCCCCAGCAGGTCGGCGAGCGGGTCGACGCCGTCCAGGTGCACGCGCAGCGCGGCACGGCACTCGTCGAGCACCGAGCGGAACACCGGCTCGGTCCGGTACAGCTCGGCAGCCATGCCCGGGTACTGCTCGCCGGCGCCGGCGATCAGGAACCCGACCGGACGGTCAGTCGAGCTGTCCGCGCGGGACAGCACGGCGGCGTCGCGCAGACCGGCGACGGCCTCGTCCACCGTGGACGCCACCAGCATCCGGCGGTGCCCGAAGATCCGCCGCCCGGCCTGCAGGGTGTACGCCACGTCGGGCAACGGGCCAGGCTCGCCGGCCAGGTGTCCGGCGAGGCGTTCGGTCATGGCGTCGGCGGCCGCGGCGGTGCGCGCCGACCACACCAGCAGCTCCGGCCGCCGCTGCGGCTGCGCGCCCGTCGGGGGACACCCCCGCGGCACCGGCGGCGCCTCCTCCAGCACCACGTGGGCGTTGGTGCCGCCGATGCCGAACGCGCTCACCCCGGCCCGGCGGGTGCGGCCGGCCTCCCGCGGCCACTGGCGCAGGGCGGTGACCACCTCCAGGCGTGCCTGGCCGGCGTGCAGCTGCGGGTTCGGTTGCGTCAGGTTGCGGCTCGGCGGGATCTCGTCGCGGTGCAGGGCCAGCGCCGCCTTGATGAGGCTGGTGACCCCGGCCGCCCGGTCGAGGTGGCCGACGTTGGTCTTGACGGAGCCGATCAGGCAGGACTCGTCGCGGAACACCTGCTGCAGGGCGGCGAGCTCGGCGGCGTCGCCGAGCGCGGTGCCGGTGCCATGGGCCTCGACGTAGTCGATGTCGGCCGGTGTCAGGTCCGCGCTGGCGAGCGCCTCGGCGATCACGGCGGCCTGGCCCTGGACGCCGGGTGCGGTGAAGCCGACCTTCCTGCCGGCGTCGTTGTTCACCGCCCAGCCTCGGATCACGGCGTAGATCCGGTCCCCAGCGGCGAGGGCGTCCTTGAGCCGGCGCAGCGCCACCACGCCGACGCCGCTGCCGAGCGGGCTGCCGAGGCCGGCCGCGTCGAACGCGCGGCACTCGCCGTCCGGCGGCGCGATACCGCCCTGCTGGTACAGGTAGCCGACCCGGTGCGGCACGCCGACCGCCACCCCGCCGGCCAGCGCGAGGTCGCACTCGAAGTTGGACAGGCTGGTGGACGCGGCGCAGACCGCGACGAGCGAGGTCGAGCAGTAGCTCTGCACCCCGTAGCTGGGGCCGGACAGGCCGAGGGTGTGCGCCGTTCTCGTGGTGAGCGAGTCCTTGTCGTTGGCGAGCCCGACCGCGAGGTCACCCATGGCGGCGGCGATCCCGCTCGGCGCGAGGTTGCTCTGCAGGTACGAGCTCCACGCGCAGCCGCCGAACACGCCGACGGCGCCGTCGAAGCGGGCCGGGTCGCAGCCGGCGTCCTCCAGCGCCTGCCAGGCGTGCTCGATGAACAGCCGATGCTGCGGATCGAGGATCTGGGCTTCCTTCGGGCTGAAGCCGAAGAAACCGGCGTCGAACAGCTCGATGCCGTCGATCACGGGGCTGGCCCGCACGTAGCTCGGGTCCGCGAGGAGGTCCTCTGCGACCCCGGCGGCCCGCAGCTCGTCCTCGCTGAACCGGGTGATGCCCGACCTGCCGGCCCGGATGTTGGCCCACAGCTCGGCGACGCCGGATGCGCCTGGGAACCGCCCCGACATTCCGACGATCGCGATGTCGTTGTCGGAGACCTCGCTGGCGAGCGGTTCTTGCGTGATGTGGTCAGTCACGTCCACGGTCCTCACTTCCCGGAACCGGACCGGGCACGGCGCCGCCGCTGCCCGCGAGCCGAGCTGGTGGCGAGCGCCTGCTGTGCGGCGGCGCAGCCGTCACCGCCGCCGGCGTCGGCACGCTCCAGCGCCGCGGCGAACGCCGCGACGGTCGGGTGTTCGAAGAGCACGGCCGGTGCGATCGGCACGTCGAGCTCCTTTTCGACGGCCAGCACCATCGCGAGGCCGACGAGGGAGTTGCCCCCGAGGTCGAAGAACGGGTCGTGGACGCCGACCTGGTCGATGCCAAGGTAGGCCCCCCACACGTCGGCGATCCTGGTTTCCGACTCGGTCCGCGGCGCAACGAACTCGGTCCGCAGCTGCGGCCGCGGGAACCGCTCGCCCGGCGGTGCGGCCGCCTTCGCGCCGACGAGCGCGTCGATGTCGAGCATGGCCGACCAGTCGCGCAGCACGTCGCGCAGCGACTGGCGTACCGCGACGACGCTGCCGTGGCCGGCGGTCATCAGCCGGTCGAGTAGCGCGCAGCCGACGTCGTCGGCGAAGCCGTACCGCTCCCGGTACGCGCGCACCCGCTCGGCGAGGCCGCCGGCGTCCCTGAGCGCTTCGGCCTGCCAGTCGTCGTGCCGCCACGGGCCCCAGGCGACCGAGACGATCCTGGTCGACGGCGCCGCCGCGGACAGCGCCTCGCCGTAGGCGTCGAGCACGGTGTTCGCCGCGCAGTAGTCGGCCTCGCCGATGCCACCGAACGCCGTCACCGCCGAGGAGTACAGGACCAGCACCTCGGGCCGCTGGTCGGCGGGCGTCGCAGGTCCGACCAGCTCGGCCAACGGGCCCATGGCGAGGGCCTTCGGGGCGAGCACCGCACGGGCCTGCGCCACCGTCCGGCGCTGCACCATCCCGCCGGCGGGCACCCCGGCGGCGTGGATCACGCCGTGCAGCGCGCCGAAGTGCTCCCGGCAGCGGCGCAGGACGCCACGCAGCTCGTCCGGCTCCCCGACGTCCGCGGTGAGCAGGAGCACCTTGGCACCGGCCGCCTCCAGTTCGGCGACGGCGCTCAGGCTGCGCGCGGCCCTGCTGTCCGGATCGGGCCGCAGGTCACGCGACAGGGCGCTACGGCCGACCAGCGCCAGCCGCCGCACCCCGGCGCGCACCAGGTGCCTGGCCAGCGCCATGCCAAGCCCGCGGGTGCCGCCGGTTATCAGGTAGACCCCGTCGGCACGCCACGGCTGGTCGGCCTGGCCGGCGAGGTCGACCTTGCCCCAGCCCTTGAGCCAGCGGCGGCCGCGCCGCCAGCCGACGAGGGTGTGATGGGTCGCCAATGCCGCGCTCGGCTCCGGCTCCCAGAGCAGCTCGTACCCGAGCTGGCCGGCGGCCTGCCGGACGGACAGGTCGCCGGCGGCCTCGGGGTCGAGGTCGACGCCGCTCCAGGTCAGGCCGGGGTACTCGTGCCGCACCGCGCGGCCGAGCCCGTGCACCGCCGCGCGGTGCGGGGCCGTCGCGTCGGCGCCGATGACCTCCGCGGCGCCCTGGCTGACGGTCAGCAGCCGCACACCCCGCCGCCCAGGCAGCTCACCGAGCGCCTGCACCGCGAGCAGCATGCTGTCGAAGCCGTACCCCATCGCGCCGCGCAGCTCGTCGTCGCCGGCGTACCAGGGGCCCGGTGCGGTGGCGAGCAGGCTCCACAGGTGCACGACGTGCACCGGTCCCTGCTC
>Ga0184609_10000150_pt1 | contig 18765 bp, 13 predicted proteins | sample PLM1_60_coex_FD_133165 | JGI IMG/M metagenome (GOLD analysis project Ga0184609, IMG submission 133165) | Groundwater sediment microbial communities from an aquifer in East River, Colorado, USA - PLM1_60_coex | ecosystem: Environmental > Terrestrial > Soil > Riparian zone | place: USA: East... | reverse complement strand
GCGCTGGCCGGCGCCGACGTGGACGTCACGCTGATCGATCGGACCAACTTCCACCTGTTCCAGCCGCTGCTCTACCAGGTCGCGGCGGGGATCCTGCCGCCGGGGCTGATCGCGCCGGCGCTGCGCGCCGTGTTGAAGAAGCAGGCCAATGCGCGGGTGCTGATGCTCGAGGTCTACGACATCGACCTGGACCGCAAGGTGGTCGGGGCGATCGAGCCCGACGACACCGCGATCGAGATACCGTACGACACCTTGGTCGTGGCGGCCGGCGCGACGCACTCGTACTTCGGCAAGGACCGGTACGCCGAGTTCGCGCCGGGCATGAAGACGATCGAGGACGCCCGGTACACCCGGGATGCGATCCTGTCGAAGTTCGAGATGGCCGAGCTGGCCACCGACCCGCAGGAACGGGCCGAGTGGCTGACCTTCGTGGTGGTCGGGGCCGGCCCGACCGGGGTCGAGCTGGTCGGGCAGATCGCCGAGCTGGCCCAGCAGGTGCTGCCGCGGGACTTCCGCGACATCGACACCCGCGAGGCGCGGATCGTGCTGCTCGAGGGCGCGCCGTCGGTGCTGCCGCCGTTCGACGAGAAGCTGCAGCGCTACACCCACCGCACGCTGGAGAAGATGGGCGTCGAGGTGCACACCGACACGCTCGCGGTCGACATGAACCACGACAGCGTCACGGTCAAGGGTCCGAACGGGGTGGACACCATCCGGGCCCGGACCCGCATCTGGGCCGCCGGGGTGCAGGCCTCCCCGCTGGCGATGCTGCTGGCGAACCGAACCGGGGCGCAGACCGACCGGCCGGGCCGCATCGCGGTGAACCCGGACTGCACGCTGCCCGGACACCCGCAGGTCTTCGCGATCGGCGACATGGCCCTGCTCAACAACCTGCCCGGGGTCGCCCAGCCGGCCATCCAGGAGGGCAAGTACGTCGCCAAGGTGATCAAGGCCAGGCTCGCCGGCGGGCCCGACGTGGGCCCGTTCAAGTACCACGACCGGGGATCCATGGCGACCATCGGGCACAAGTACGCCGTCGCGAACGCCTTCGGCCGCAAGATCACCGGCCTGCCCGCCTACCTGATGTGGGCCTTCGTGCACGTCGCCTACCTCGTCGGCTGGGGCAACCGGCTGGGCACGATCTACACCTGGGCCCGCGCGCTGTACTTCTCCAAGAACCGCCCGCACCGAATGATCACATTCGACAGCGCCCGCACCGGCCTGGCCCCCGGCACCCGGCTGTCGCCCGCGATCATGCCAAGGAGCTCCCGCGGCGGGAACCATTCAACGACCACCCCGGCACCCGCAACCCCGTCAGCTCCCGCCACCCCATCAGCTCCCTCGGAGCGGTCAACTTAGCGGCCGGCGCACGTTGGTCACAGCGCGTACTCACGAGCATTCCGCAAAACGGATGTGCTGGCCGGAGCCGGCCCGATCACGGAAGCGGCGAACGCCGCCCGGTCACAGCGGTGCGGTCGCGCAGCAGCGGCGAACACCGTAGGTATCACGGCTGCGGTAGAACGGTGAACGCGGCGCGGAATCGTTCGAGTGCCTGGACCGGTTCGGTGGAGGCCCAGCCCTCGAGGGCGATGACGCCGGTATAGCCGAGGCGGTGGAGGGCGGCGGCGATGGCGGGGTAGTTGATCTCGCCGGTGCCGGGTTCGCAGCGGCCGGGGACGTCGGCGATCTGGATCTCGCCGACCAGCGGCAGCGCGTGCTCTACGAGTTGGATCAGGTTCCCCTCGCCGATCTGGGCGTGGTAGAGGTCCAGGTTCATCCGCAGGTGGGGGCTGTCGACGGCCTGTACCAGCGCGAGGGTGTCGGTGGCCCTGGCGAACGGCGTGCCGGGGTGGTCGACCGCGGTGTTGAGGTTCTCGAGGGTGAAGACCCGGCCCGCGCGCTCGCCCAGTTCGGCCAGCCGGGTGAGGGTTCGGACGGCGGTGAGCCACATTGCCGGAATGACCACTTCCGAGGCCACGACGGGCAGCCCCTTGTCGTCGAGCCCGGTGCCGTGGACGTTGAGCCGCGGGCAGTCCAGCTTGTCGGCGACCCGCAGCGACTGCTCGGCGGTGCGCAGCAGTTCGTCCGCACCATCCGGGTCGGCCAGGGTGCCGGTGAGGTAGCCGGTCATCGAGGAGAACGTGGCGCCGGTCCTGGCGAGGGCCGGCACGTCCTTGGTCGCCCAGTTCCAGATCTCGACCTCGAATCCGAGGTCGGCGATGCGCCGGACCCGGTCTTCGAACGGCAGGTCGAGGAACACCATCTCCGCCGACACCGCCAGCCGGAACCCGCTCACGTGGCGACCTCCTCGATCCGGACCGGGCGACCCGCGCGCACAGACTCGGCCGCCGCCAGCGCGATCGCCAGCGCGGCGCGGGCATCTTCTCCGCCGACCGGGGCCGGCGTGCCCGCGCGGACGGCGTCGACGAACGCGGCCAGCTCGGCCACATACGCGTCGCCCAGCAGCTCCTGGTCGCTCCGGGCGGTCTGCACCAACCGCCCGGCCGCGCCGGAGAAGACCGTCCCGGTGCGGCGACCGTCGCCTATCGTGGCCATCCCGCCGGAGCCAAAGACCTCACCGCGCACGTCGTAGCCGTAGGCGGCCTCGAAGCACGCCTCCGCCACCCCGGTTGCCCCGTTGTCGAAGCGCACCACTACCACGGCGGTGTCCAGCAGCCCGCGGTCGCGCCACCCCGGCTCGACCAGGGCGTCCGCGGTGGCGTACACCTGCACCGCCTCCGCGCCGGGGTTGAGGAAGCGCAGCGCGTCGAAGTCGTGGATCAGGGTCTCGTTGAAGATCGTGTCCGGCGGTACCCGCGACGGGTCGAAGCCACCGGGATCCCGGGTCACCGAGCGCAGCAGCCGCGGCGTGCCAAGCCGGCCAGCGTCGAGCAGCGCGCGGGCGGCCACCCAGTCCGGGGCGAACCGCCGGTTGAACCCGACCTGCAGGACGACTCCGGCGGCGCGGGCGGCGTCGATCGCCCGGTCGGCGTCGGCCAGCGTCAGCGCCATCGGCTTCTCGCAGAAGACGCCCTTGCCCGCAGCCGCCGCGGCGACCACCAGGTCGGCGTGGAACCGGGCCGGCGCGGCGATCACCACCGCGTCCACTTCCGGATCGGCGAGCACCTGGCCCGGCTCGGTGTACGCGCGGTCGGCGCCCAGGCTGGCGGCCAACTGCTCGGCGGCGCCAGGCACGGGATCGGCCACCGCAACCAGTCGCGCCCCCGGGATCCGCCAGGCCAGGGACTGCCCATGGAGGGAACCCATCCGACCCGAGCCGATCAGCGCCGCCCGAACCGGCGAGCGAGCCTCGACCGAACCCATGCTTCTCCTTAGATTTCTAGAACGTTCTAAAGACAAGTAGCAGGTTGCCGCAGCAGGTGCGGCATGTCAAGCTTGCACACCTAGAACGTTCTAAACAGATCGGCTAGAGTGTGCGGGTGACCCGAGCGAGACCGGACCGGGACCGCCGCCCAACCCTGGCCGATGTCGCGGCCAGGGCGGGCGTGTCGACGGCGCTGGCGTCGATCGTCATCCGCGACGCCCCTGGGGCAAGTGCCGAGTCGCGGCAGCGGATTCTGCAGGCCGCCGACGAGCTGGGCTACCGCCCGGACACCCGCGCCCGCATGCTGCGTAGCCGCCACAGCCGCCTGCTTGGTGTCGTGTTCGGCGTGCAGCACGCCTTCCACGGCGACCTCGTCAGCGGCCTCTACCAGGCGGCCGATCGGATCGGCTACGACCTGGCGCTCAGCGCCGTCACACCGGAGCGCGACGAGCAGCAGGCCGTGAGCAGCCTGTTGCAGGACCGGTGTGAGGCGCTCATCCTGCTCGGCCCGCACACATCGACCCCCTATCTCGCCGAGCTGGCCGCCCGGCTGCCCGTGGTCGTGGTGGCCCGCGCCGTTCGCCATCGCGCCGTCGACGTCGTCCGCACTGCCGACGACGAGGGACTCCACCAGGCCGTCGACCACCTCGTCGCCCTCGGGCACCGCGACATCGCGCACATCGACGGCGGACGCGCCCCCGGCGCCGCCGACCGCCGCCGCGGCTACCGGGAGGCGCTGCGCCGACACGGCCTGGACGCCCGGACCCGCATCGTGCCCGGTGGCCTCACCGAAGACGACGGCGCCGCCGCCGCCCAGGCCATCGTGGGCATATCCGCGGGGCAGCGGCCAACCGCGGTCTCCGTGTTCAACGACCGCTGCGCCACCGGTGTGCTCGATGTCCTGCGCCGCGCCGGCCTCGCCGTGCCCGCAGACATCAGCGTGGTCGGCTACGACAACAGCCGCCTCGCCCGCCTCTCCCACATCGACCTCACCACCATCGCCCAGGACACCCAGCAGATCACCGCCCTCGCCATCACCCGCGCAGTCGCCCGGCTCGATGGCGCGGCGGTCGCCCACCGCGAGCTGGTCATCCCGCCCACCCTCGTCGTCCGCAGCACCACCGCAGCCCCACCGGCCGATGGGGCTGGACAGCGGCCGCGATGACCTTGCCGGCAGGCTCGAACCAGGGCGCGGGCGTGCACCGCGGTCTCGCGCTGCTGGTCGCCGGCGGCATGTTCATGGAGATCCTGGATGGGACCGTCATCGCGCCAGCGGCGCCGGTCATAGCTGCTGACTTCGGCATTCCCGCGGTCGCGGTCAACGTCGCGATCACGGCTTACGTGCTCACCCTCGCCGTGCTCATCCCCAGCAGTGGATGGCTCACCGACCGGTTCGGGGCGCGCGGAGTCTTCATGGCCGCCGTTGCCGTGTTCACGCTGGCGTCGCTGGGCTGCGCGGTGGCGCCGAACCTGCCGGTGCTCACCGCGACCAGGGTGGTGCAGGGCGTCGGCGGCGCGATGATGGTTCCGGTCGGCCGGCTCGTCGTGCTGCGGTCCACGGCCAAGTCGGACCTCGTCAAGGCCATCGCGTACCTGACCTGGCCGGCTCTGGTCGCGCCCGTGGTCGCGCCGGCGCTGGGCGGCGCGCTGAGTACCTATGCATCCTGGCGATGGATCTTCGTGATCAACGTGCCGCTGGGTCTGGTCGGCCTGGTGCTGGCCCGCAGGCTCGTGCCGGACGTCCGCGCCGGCGGGGCGACCGGCCTCGACTGGCGCGGGTTCGCGCTGACCGCGATCGGCATCGCGGCACTGGTCGTCGGCATGGAGAACATCGGCAGCGGCGAGCCGAACTGGGCGCTGGTGGCAACGGCCCTCGCGCTGTCAGCAGCTGTTCTGGTCTCGGCGGTGCGCTACATGCTCCGGGTCCCGCGACCGCTGCTCGATGTGCGAATCATGGGTATCCCGACCTTCCGCGTGACCGCCGTCGGGGGTTCGGTGTTCCGGGCCGTCATCAGCGCAATCCCGTTCCTGCTTCCGGTGTTCTTCCAGCTGGGCTTCGGATGGACAGCGGCGCAGGCCGGGCTGGTCGTCATCGCGCTGTTCCTCGGCAATGTGGGGATCAAGCCGGCGACGACACCCCTGATGCGCTGGTTCGGCATCCGCGCGGTGATGCTGGGCGCCATCGGTGCGTCGGCGGCATGCCTGGTCGGGTTCGCGTTCGTCCAACGGACCACACCGTTACCCCTGCTGCTGGTGCTGCTGGCGTTGAGCGGGATCTTCCGGTCGGTCGGGTTCACCTCCTACAACAGCGCGGCGTTCGCGGACGTCGAGCCGGCACTGATGACCCACGCGAACACGCTCATGTCGACCGTCCAGGAGCTCGGTGCGGGGCTCGGTGTCGCGGTTGGCGCACTACTGGTACGGCTCGGCGAAGCCGTCGCTCCCCAGGTCGGCCTTGGCAGTGGCGCCGACCAGCCATTCCGGGTGGCTTTCGTCGCCCTCGCCGCAATACTCGTGCTGCCGGCAGTCGAAGGCCTGATGCTGCACCCAACCGCCGGCGACGCACTGACCGGACGATCCTGAACGCCGCCTCAGATGTGGCCGGCTACCAGGGCCTGCCGTACTACCAGGGTCTACCGTGCAGCACGATGGTCTTCTCCTCGGTCATCTCGGCGACGGCGCGGCGCGGCCCCTCCTTGCCGATGCCGCTGCCCTTCAGGCCGCCGTACGGCATCAGGTCGGCCCGCCACAGCGGCGTCCAGTTGATGTGGATATTGCCGGAGTCGATCTCCCGGATGGCTCGCACCGCGCCGGCGACGTCGGAGGTGAAGATGCCGGCGGCCAGGCCGTAGGCGGTGCCGTTGGCCTGGCTCACGGCGGCCTCCCAGTCCACCGCCGTGCTGACCGCGACCGCCGGGCCGAACAGCTCGTGCTGGCTGAACGGTGAGGACGGGTCGACATCGGCGACGACCGTGGGGGCCACGACGCTACCGTCGCGCTCGCCGCCGACCAGGACACGCGCTCCGGCGGCGGCCGCCGCCGAGATGGCGCGCTGCACCCGGACCGCCTCGGCCGTGGAGATGAGCGTGCCCATCGTGGTGTCCGGTGAGGACGGGTCCCCGGTCCGGATCGCCGCCACCTTCGGCACGAGGGCATCAAGGAAGCCCCTGGTCACCGCTGGGTGGGTGATGACGCGTTGCACTGACACGCAGACCTGGCCCGCGTTGGCGTAGCCACCGGCGGCCACCGCGGTGGAGGCCAGCTCCAGATCGGCCTCCGGCAGGATGACCACGGGGCAGGACGCGCCAAGCTCGAGGGACAGCTTCTTGACACCCGCGGTGCGCGAGATCCGGTCACCGATCTCGGTCGAGCCGGTGAAAGAGACCTTCCGGATCCGCGGGTCGGCAACCAGTTGGTCGCCGATCTCGCTGCCGTGACCGGTGAGCACGGACAGCACACCGGCCGGCAGGCCGGCGTCGACGAAGCAGGACGCCAGCGCGAGCGCCGTCAGGGGAACGGTCTCCGCCGGTTTGAGCACCACGGCGTTGCCGGCCGCAAGCGCCGGCGCGATCTTGTGCAGCACCAGCAGCGCCGGGTAGTTGAACGGCGTGATGGCAAGGACGATTCCGCAGGGCTGCCGGATGGTGAAGCCGACCTTGTCCAACCCGGTCCCAGGGTGGGCGTCCAGCGGCAGGGTCTCGCCGTAGAGGTGGGCGCCCTCGAACGCGGACAGCCGAATGGTATCGCCGGACCGGCTCGCCTCGGTGGTGGCCTCCGTGATCGTCTTGCCGTTCTCGGCGGTGATCGTGTCGGCGATCTGTGCGGCCCGCCCGTCGATCAGCGCCGCGGCCCGCAGCAGGATGGCCATCCGCTCGTGCGCCGGTGTGCGGCGCCACCTCGCAGCGCCCGCCTCGGCCGCCGCGATGGCCGCGTGCACGTCGTCCGGGCCGGCCCGCGGCACGGTGCCGACCACGGACCCGTCGTACGGGGAGGTGATGTCCTCGGTGCGACCGGACGCCGCGGCGCGCCACTCGCAACCGATGAGCATGGGTGTTACCGACATGGCGGCGTCCGGGTCAGTGGATCTCCGGTTCGGGGGTGGGCGCACCTGCTTCGAGGAAGTCGAAGTCGCAGCCCTCGTTGGCCTGCATGATGTGCTTGAGGTAGAGCGCGCCGTACCCGCGGCCGAACTTCGGCGGCGGCTGCTGCCAGTCGGCCCTGCGCTTGTCGAGCTCGTCGTCGCCGACGTTGAGACTGAGCCGGCGGGCCGCGACGTCGAGCTCGATGACATCGCCGTCCCGCACGAACGCGAGCGGGCCGCCGACGTACGACTCGGGCGCGACGTGCAGCACGCACGCTCCGTAGCTCGTGCCGCTCATCCGCGCGTCGGAGATGCGCACCATGTCGCGCACGCCCTTATCGAGCAGCTTCTTCGGGATCGGCAGCTGCCCCCACTCCGGCATGCCGGGAGCGCCGAGCGGTCCGGCGTTCTTCAGCACCAGCACGGAGTTCTCGTCGGCGGGCAGGTCGGGGTCGTCGATGCGGGCTGCCATGTCGTCGTAGTTCTCGAACACCACGGCCGGCCCCGCATGCCTGTGCAGGCGTGGCTCGGCGGCCGGCGGCTTGATCACCGCGCCGTCCGGTGCCAGGTTGCCGCGCAGCACCGCAAGGGTGTCCGACTCGACGAGCGGATCCTCCCTGGTCCGGATCACGTCCTCGTTGAACACCTTGGCACGCGCGATGTTCTCGCCGAGCGTGCTGCCGTTCGCGGTCAGCGCCGTGGTGTCGAGGAGGTCACCCAGGTTGGCCAGCAGCGCGGGTAGGCCGCCGGCGTAGAAGAAGTCCTCCATCAGGTACTTGCCGGACGGGCGGATGTTGGCCAGCAGCGGGGTGCGGCGCGCGAGCTCCTCGAAGTCGTCGAGCCCCAGCTGTACGCCGGCGCGCCTGGCCATCGCGATCAGGTGGATGACGGCATTGGTCGAGCCCCCGATCGCGAGCACGGTGGTGATCGCGTTGCGGAACGCCGCCATGGTGAGGATGTCGGAGAGCTTGATGTCCTGCCACACCATCTCGACGATGCGCCGGCCGGTGTGCGCGGCCATCACGGCGTGCCGGGAGTCCGCGGCCGGGACCGACGCCGCACCCGGCAGGGTCACCCCGAGAGCTTCCGCCGCGCTCGTCATCGTCGACGCCGTGCCCATGGTCATGCAGTGGCCGGGCGAACGCGCGATGCCGTTCTCGATCTCCTGCCAGTCCTCCTCGGTGATCGCGCCGGCACGCAGATCGGCCCAGTACTTCCAGGTGTCCGAGCCGGAACCGAGGGTCGTGCCGCCCCAGTGGCCGCGCAGCATCGGGCCGGCCGGCATGAACAGGCTGGGCAGATCCATCGACGTCGCGCCCATCAGCAGGCCCGGCGTCGTCTTGTCGCAGCCACCCATCAGGACCGCGCCGTCGACAGGGTAGGACCGCAGCAGTTCCTCGGTCTCCATCGCCAGCAGGTTGCGGTAGAGCATGGTGGTGGGCTTCTGGAACGGTTCCGACAGCGACATGGCCGGCAGCTCCACCGGGAAACCGCCGGCGGACCACACGCCGCGCTTCACGTCTTCCGCACGCTGCCTGAAGTGCGTGTGGCAGGGGTTCATGTCGCTCCAGGTGTTGACTATCGCGATCACCGGCTTGCCGCGGTAGTCGCTCGCGTCGTATCCCATCTGAGCGGTCCGGGACCGATGGCCGAAGGAACGAAGATCTTTCGCGCCGTACCAGCGATGGCTACGCAGATCCTGAGGTTGTTTACGGGCCATAAGGCATCTTGCAGCGCTCCCGTCGAGCACGAATCCCGCCATCCGCCCAGCGGAAGGCGCACCTGCGGGCCCCGTGGTTGTTGTTTGACTGTGTCGGTCACCTCCGCCATTCCGAGCCGACGACGGAGGATCGGATGAACGGAAGCCGGCACGACACGGCGCCGTCGCGCAGCGCCGGGGCCGAGGTGTCGTGCGTGCTCGACGCCAAGGCTGAACTGGCGGAATGCCCGGTCTGGTCGGCCGATGAGCAGGCGCTGTACTGGGTCGACATCCTCGCTCCCGCCCTGCACCGGCTGGATCCCGCCACCGGCGAGACCATGACCTGGACGATGCCCAAGCGCATCGGTTCGTTCGGGCTCAGGCGCTCCGGCGGCGCCGTGGTGGCGCTGGCGGACGGGTTCTATCTGTTCGACTTCGGGACCGGCACGCTGTCGTTGCTCGCCCGTCCGGCCGAGCACGTGCCGGGCACCAGGTTCAACGACGGCAAGACCTCGCCAGAGGGGCGGTTCTGGGCGGGCACCATGGACGAGCAGGCCCTGACGCGACCGGTCGGGGCGCTGTACCGGCTCGACCCGGACGGCAGCCTGCACCAGATGGTTGGCGGGCTCATCGTCTCCAACGGGCTGGCCTGGAGCGGTGACGGGCGCACCATGTTCCACTCCGACAGCAAGGCCAGGGTGATCTGGGCCTACGACTACGACCAGGAGCACGGGACCATAGCCAACCGCCGGGTGCTCGCCCGGCCGACGGAGGAGGCCGGGCGGCCCGACGGTGCCGCCACCGATGTGGACGGGTTCTACTGGAGCGCGGGGATCTCGGCCGGCGTGCTGAACCGCTGGAGTCCCGACGGGCGGCTCGATCGGACGATCCCACTGCCGTGCTCCAACCCAACGATGCCGTGCTTCGGCGGCCCGGACATGAAGACCATCTTCGTGACCTCGCTGCGCCACGACCTGCCCGCCGACGTGCTGGCCGCCAAACCACTCTCGGGAGGGATATTCGCCGTCCGCGTCGATGTGGCCGGCGTACCGGTGGCCCGCTTCACGGGCTGATCCCGGACCGCGATTGAGGGAGAACAGCATGCTGAGCGTCTGCATGATCGGCCACGGGATGATGGGTGTCTGGCATTCCGAAGCGCTGAGACGAGTCGCCGACTGCGAGTTGCACACCGTGGTCGGCCGGCCGCCGGAACCCACCGACCTGCGGGCCGCGGTGCCGGCCGGCGGGCGGCGGGGAGAGTCGACCGGGGATTTCGCCGCCAGGTACGGCTACCAGAAGTGGACGACCGACCTCGACGAGGCGCTGAGTGATCCAGAGATCGACATCATGATCATCGCCGGACCCAGCGAGACCCACGCCGACATGGCCCAGGCCTGCCTGGAACACGACAAGCACACCCTCGTCGAGATCCCCATTGGGATGAACCTCGGGGGTGCCGAGCGGGTCGTCGCCACCGCCAAGGAGCGCGGGCTCACCCTGGGCGTTGTCCATCCCATGCGGTTCCGTCAGGAGCGCATCCCGATCGTGCAGCGGGCTCGCCGGGGCGAGGAACGGGTCAGCCACACCCATGGCCGGTTCTTCATCCACCGGCTCGAGAACGTGGGCGCAACCGGCTTGAAGCGGACCTGGACGGACAACATTCTCTGGCACCACACCACCCACCTGGTCGACTTCGGGCTGTGGATGGTCTGCGGCGGCGACATGGCCACGGCCGATGACCGGATCCGCGAGGTCCACAGCGTCATGCCGGCCGTCGATGAGCGCACCGGCATCCCCATGGAGATCGTGCTGGTCGTCGAGACCACCGACGGCCAGTCCATCGTGTGTACCGGCTCCTACTACGCGGCCTGGCGGATCTACGACATGCTCGTGGTGACCGACCGCGACCTGTATCACGTGGACGAGCTGGCATCCGTGCTCACCACATCCGAGGGCGAACGGCCGATCGCCACCGAGCAGGAGAACGCCGAGTTGATCGCGCCCGATTTCGTCGAGGCGGTCAAGGAGGGGCGCGAGCCATTCGTACCCGGCTGGTCCGTGCTGCCGGCCATGAGGGTGCTGCACCGGGCGCAGGAGAGCTGGGACGCCCGATACGGCAAGCAGGTGCTGCCAGGCCGGCCGGTCACCTGAACCACGTTGAGGCCTGAATCACGTTGAGGCCTGAATCACGTTGAGGAGAGTGCTTCATGGCAAGCCAACGGCATAAGGTCGTCGTCGTCGGTGGCGGCTTCGGTGGGTTGAATGCGACCCATGAGCTGGCCGGAGCCGACGTGGATGTCACGCTCGTCGACCGGACCAACCACCACCTGTTCCAGCCGCTGCTGTATCAGGTGGCAGCGGGAATCCTGCCGCCAGGCCTGATCGCGCCCGCCTTGCGGAGCGTGGTCAGAAAGCAGTTGAACGCCAGGGTGTTGCTGGCCGAGGTCACCGACTTCGACCTGGAGCGGAATGTGGTGCGCGCCACCGAGCTCGACGGCCGGTCCGTGGAGCTGCCGTACGACACGCTGGTCGTGGCGGCCGGGGCCACCCACTCATACTTCGGAAAGGACCAGTTCGCGGAGTTCGCGCCCGGGATGAAGACGATCGAGGACGCGCGCTACCTTCGGGACGGCATCCTGTCGAAATTCGAGATGGCCGAGACGACGACCGACCCGCAGGAACGGGCGGAGTGGCTGACGTTCGTGGTGATCGGCGCCGGACCGACCGGCGTCGAGCTGGTGGGGCAGGTGGCCGAGCTGGCCCACCAGGTGCTGCCCCGCGACTACCGGTCGGTGGACACGAGGGAGGCGCGGATCCTGCTGCTCGAGGGGGCGGGCGCGGTGTTGCCGCCGTTCAGCCCCAAGCTGCAGCAGTACGCGCAGCGGACCCTGGAGAAGATGGGCGTCGAGGTCCGCCTGAACACCCTCGCGGTCGACATGGACCACGAATCGATCACAATGAAGGGCCCGGACGGGCTGGAGACGATCCGGGCCAAGACCCGGATCTGGGCGGCCGGAGTGCAGGCCTCGCCACTGGCCAGGATGCTGGCGGAGAAGACAGCGGCGGAGACCGACCGCGCCGGGCGCATTGCGGTGAACCCGGACTGCACGCTGCCCGGCCACCCCGAGGTCTTCGCCGTCGGCGACATGGCGTTGCTGAACAAGCTGCCCGGGGTGGCTCAGCCGGCGATCCAGGAGGGCAAGTACGTCGGCAAGCTGATCAAGTCCAGGCTGGCCGGCCGCCCCGATGCGGCACCGTTCAAGTACTTCGACAAGGGCAGCATGGCCACCATCGGCCACAAGTCCGCCGTCGCTGAATCCTTCGGCAGGAAGTTCACCGGGCTCATCGCCTACCTGATGTGGGGCTTCATCCACGTCCTGTATCTCGTCGGCTGGGGAAACCGTCTGGGCACGGTCTACACCTGGGCCCGCGCCCTGTACTTCTCCAAGAACCGCGGCCACCGGATCATCACCTACGAGCAGGCCAGCTACCGGATCGCCGAGGACAGAACCCGCACCGGGCGTCCCTCCCCGATTATGCCTCGGACCTCTCGGGCGGTCACGGAGTCGACGGCCAGCCCTGACGCGGCCCCTGCACCTCAACCGGAGGCGCCGCCGCGTGACGAGGACCGCGCAGAGCTCGGCTAGGCACCGGGACCGGCGGCTCCTGGCGGCAACGATGGGGTCGAGCACGGTGCGAGCGGTGCGTGCCGTCCACGCCGGGACCGCCGTGCTCCTTGGCGCCTCCCGCGCAGCCGTCGACGCCTCGCCGGGATAGGGAGGGTCGGCATGCACGACGCGTCCGCGCTGCAGGTCCTGGTGCTGCTCGGGGTATCGGTGCTGGCCCTGTCGCTGGTCGCCCGCAAGCTCAGGGTGGCCCCGCCGATCGCGTTCGTTGTCGGGGCCGTACCGCTGGCATTCGTGCCCTGGCTGCCGGACGTGCGGCTGCCGCCCGAGGTGGTCCTGGTGATCTTCCTGCCGGCGCTGCTGTACTGGGAGTCGCTGAACACCTCGCTGCGCGAGATCAGGGCGAACCTGCGCACGGTGATGATCGACTCCATCGCCCTGGTGCTGGCCACCGCCGGCGCTGTTGCGGTGGTCGGGCACGCGGTCGGGCTGAGCTGGCCGGTGGCCTGGGTCCTCGGCGCCGTCGTGGCGCCAACCGACGCCACCGCGGTGGCGTCGGTGGCCCGCGAGATGCCGCGCCGTCAGATCACGATCCTGCGCGCCGAGAGCCTGGTCAACGACGGCACCGCGCTGGTGCTCTTCGTGATCGCCGTCGAGGTGGCCACCGGCGAAGCGCACTTCGGGTGGCTGGAGTCGACCGGGGCCTTTGTCGTGTCCTACCTGGGCGGTGCGGCGGTCGGGTTGCTGGTGGCATGGCTGACGGTGCGGGCCCGCAAGATCATGCATGACGCGGTGCTGGAGAACACGGTCAACGCGCTCGCGCCGTTCGTCGCGTTCCTGCTGGCCGAGGAGATCCACGCGTCGCCGGTCCTCGCGGTGGTGGCGTGCGGGCTCGCCCTGAGCCAGGTCAACCCTCGGCTGGTCTCGGCGCAGACCCGGGTGCGCTCGCGGGCGTTCTGGCAGCTGTCCACCTTCCTGCTCAACGGCTCGCTGTTCGTGCTCGTCGGACTCCAGCTCCGCGGCGCCGTGGCGAACCTGGTCTCGTACTCGATCGCAGCGGCCGTCGGGTACACGCTGCTCATCAGCGCCGTGGTGATCGGCGTCCGGCTGCTGTGGATGTACACCGTCCCGTACCTCGTCAGGGCCATCGATCGCCGCCCGCAGCACCGGTCGCGCCGGCTCAGGGCGCGTGACCGGTTGCCGATCGCCTGGTCCGGCTTCCGCGGCGGCGTGTCGCTGGCCGCGGCGCTCGCGGTTCCGGTGACCATGATCGACGGATCCCCGTTCCACGGCAGGGACCTGATCATCCTCGTCACGTTCGGGGTGATCCTGGTCACGCTGCTGGTTCAGGGACTGACCCTGCCAGCGGTCCTGCGCTGGGCCCGGCTGTCCGACGACAGCGAGCTCGCCGAATGGCTGCTGGCCGAACGCACGGTGACCGAGGCCGCCATCGCCGCGCTGCCGGCAACCGCAAGGCGGCTCGAAGTCTCCGACGACGTCGTCGACCGCATGCGCGCCGAACTCGAGCAGCGGATGGCCGACATCGCCGACCGGGCCGACGACCTGGCAGGTGAAGCCGAGGCCGACAGGTCACCGCGACAGGAGTACCGGCTGCTGCACTCCGCCTTGCTCGCCGACAAGCGAGCGGCCCTCGTGCGGCTGCGGGACGCCAAACTCATCGACGACATCGTGCTGCGCCGGGTGCAGGCCCGGCTGGACGCCGAAGAGGTCCGGCTGTCCCCCTCGCTCGAAGCCGAGTCCGAGTAACACGTCAGCGCGATGTGAGCGGACGGGCCGGGGCTGCATTACGGGACTCGCTCGGCTTGCCTCGGCGGGCCGACCACATCGGCAACAGGTCGACTCCGGCGCGCCGATCGCCGGCGCAGGCCGTAGCCGGCGCCGGCAATGGCAGCGGCGACCACCAGCACCAGCGCGAGGCCGTCGACATACGGCGCGAGCCGGCGACGTGGCGCGCTGCCGGCCTGCTGTTGCTGCAGCGACGGCGGCGGACCCAACTGCAAGGAGACCGGCACCGCCACGCGTTGTCCGGCACGGTGCAACACGGCGTCGATCTGGATCGGGCCAGGAGCGTCGATCTCGGCGGTGCCGAAGTAGCGCTGCGACCCGATCTCCCGCAAGGCGACGACCGAGCTCCGGCCGCCGGAGGTGAACTCGAGCTGTGCGCTTCCAAAGCCGCGGGCGGCGGCCTTCGGACACTGGCCGCGATCACGGTGAACGCGTTGAGGCTGCTCGCCGCGCGGCGAGCGCAAGGCAGGGTCTCCAGCGTCGTCCCGCTGTGGATCGCCAACGAGGTCGCGAAACGCGCCACCCCCGCGGTGATCAAGGAGATCGCGGCCCGACCGGACGTCCGCGAGGTACAGCCGAACCTCGCCATCCAGGCTCCGGAGTCCTGGGCTGCCGCCGCCTCGCCGTCGACCGCCGTCGAGCCCAACGTGGCGCTCGTCAATGCGCCCGCGGTGTGGGATCAGGGATTCCGCGGCCAGGGGATCGTCGTCGCGAACATGGACACCGGTGTCGACGCGACGCACCCCGACCTGGCCGGCAAGTGGCGGGGCGGAACGAACAGCTGGTACGACCCCAACGGCCAACACCCGACGACGCCGACCGACGTGAACGGCCACGGCACCCAGACGATGGGCGTCATGGTCGGCGGCAACAACGGCGGCTCCTCCATCGGGGTCGCACCCGACGCCACCTGGATCGCGGTGAAGATCTTCAACGACCGCGGCACGGCCACCTCGACAGGCATCCATCTCGGCTTCCAATGGCTGCTCGACCCCGACGGGAACGCGGCGACCGCGGACGCACCCGATGTCGTCAACGCGTCCTGGACGGCGGCCGGTTCTGGCTGCAGCCTGGACTTCCAGCCCGACCTGCGGAGCCTTCGGGCGGCCGGGATCCTGCCCGTCTTCTCGGCGGGAAACTACTTCCCCGGGATCCCCGCGGACCGCCAGGAGACCGCGCTGGAGAGCACCGCGGTCGCACTGGGTGCCAGCGGCGTGGACAACGACTTCGGGTACGGGGGCCTCGACGTCCTGGCTGCCTATCAGTGGCTCGCCGCGGCACCCGACTTCACCCTGAGCGTGTCCCCCTCCTCGGCGAGCACCCCGGCGGGCGGCGCCGTCTCCTACAGCGTGTCGGTCGCTGGCCTGAACGGCTTCGCCGGTGACGTGTCCCTGTCCCTGGCCGGGCCCTCCGGATCGCAGGCCAGCTGGAGCTTCGACCCGCCCGTCGTGGTGGGGGGTTCGGGGACGGCGCAGCTGTCGGTGACCACCACCGCGGCGATCTCCCCCCGGCTCGCACCCGCTCACGGTCACCGGTACCAGCGGCCCGTACACCCGCACCGCCACCGTCGAGCTGATCATTCCGGCGCCGCCGGACTTCACCCTCGGCGCCACCCCGTCCTCACGGAGCGCCGTCGCCGGCGACAGCGCCGCGTACACCGTCACGGTGGGCTCGATGAACGGCTTCACCGGCGACGTCACGCTGTCACTGACCGGCCTGCCGGCATCGGTCGGCAGCGCGACGTTCGCTCCGGCGAGCGTGCCGGCCGCCGGTACCTCCCAGCTCACCATCAGCACGTCGGCGACCGCGCCAGCCGGCAGCTACCCGCTGACGATCACAGGAACCAGCGGTTCCGTCACCCACACCGCCGCGGTCACCCTGGTCGTGTCCGTCCGAGACTTCTCGCTGTCGGCCGGCCCATCCTCGATCACGATCTTCCGAGGCCAGACCGCCTCGTACACCGTGTCCGTCTCACCGGTCGGCGGCTTCACCGGCAATGTCTGGCTGTCCGTGGCCGGCACGCTGTCGGGTTCGTCGGTCAGCTTCTCCGCCAACCCTGTCGGTACCCCGGGGACCTCGACGCTCAAGGTGAAGACCGGAGGGCTGACGACCCGCGGCACTTTCACGCTCCGAATCACCGGCACGAGCGGATCGCTCGTTCACCAGGCCACGGTGGTGCTGATCGTGCGATAGCAGCGGCCGGACAGTCCACCGCGCCGCTGGAGTCCCTTGGCCATTGGCCAGAGTCCAGCCAGCCGGCCGCCGCGATCGCCCGCCACAAGTGCAACCAGTTGCATCTGGGAGGCGGTCCATAGTATCCTCAGTGAGGAGGTGGTGATGTGAGCACGTCGACCTTGGGCTTCGCGGTTGCGGATGAGGACCGTGCGGTTCTGGACGAGTTGGTGGCGTACTTCGGCAACGGAAACCGGTCAGCGTATCTGCGAGCCACGTTGCGCGTCATGAGGTCGGTGAAGCTCGCCGAGGAGCTGCGCGAGCTGCAGGCCTTCGGACAGAGCAAGCTAGCCGAGCAAGGCCTCACCATCGATGACGTCACGCAGATCACGCGGCGGGTGCTCAAAGGCCGATCGTGATGAGCATGTCGCCCATACCGGTTGTCTTCGACGTCAACGTTCTTGTCGGTGCCGCGGCGGGCGGCAACAGCCCGTATCGGTCTTGGCCCTCACCGCCGCCGACATCCGGCAACCCGTCCGCTGACTGCTTGGGCGTCATCGTTGATGCGGCCGAGTTCGCCCTCTGGCTATCGCCGCACATTCTCGATAACACAGGCCGCGTACTCGTGGAGGGTCTGAAGTGGCCCGGCGATCGAACCGAGCAGTACCTGTCGGTGGTCTTGGAGGTAGCCGACCACAGCGGCGGCGGCGTGGTCGATCCACCATCGACGGTGCATGACTGCCAGGACCATGAGGACAATCGGATTCTCGACGTGGCAGTCGAGGTTGGCGCGCTGCTGGTCGTATCCGATGATGTGGACCTGACATCGATGTCACCTTGGCGAGGTACACCGATACTGCGTCCACGCGAGTTCGCCGCCAAGGTGGACGGAATGCGCCGCCATCGAAGGCGCTCACACCGGGCCGAATGATCGACGCCAACGCTCCGCGTCCCAACTGTGCTGGGAGCTGATCTGCCGCCGAGCGCGCATCGCGGCACCTGGCTGCGCCCGGCGCCTGTTCGGCGTGGGCGGTGTCGCTGAAGACGGCCCGTCATGGTGCTGGAAGCGATGAAGTCTGCTGTCCTGGGGTCGTGGTCCCGGTGGCGGTTCGGCGTACTGCCACCGCGCGTAGCACCGTATGGGCGCGGGCTCGCACGTCGGTCAGGTCGGCGGGCTGTGGCACTTCTCGGGTGGCGTCCTCGAGAATCAGGCGAGCCTGCTCCTCGATCGCCGAGGATCGCTCGGGATCTGCACCTGCCACCTCCGCGCAACTGTCCAGCAGCCGCAGCAGGGCCTGGGCGACCGTCGGCTCCCGCGCCCCGTACCGCCGGATCAGGCCGCACATCACGGCGAGGTAGTCGCCGAACCGCCGGGCCGGAACGATCACGACCGCGCCGCTGGCGTGCCGCAGGACGTGGTCTCCCAGCGGCCGGACAGCGAGTTGGCAGAAGATCACCGACAGGTGGTCGATCGCCTGTACCGTCGTGTACGGGTCGTTGATCGCCGGAGACATCGCCTTGCACGCCACGTCGACCAACTGGCGGATGCCGAACGCCGCATCCTGCTCGAGGGTTCGCTCGAAGCCGATCCGGACGGCCTCGTCCAGGATCGGCCGGAAGGCATCCGGGTCCGGCGCGGGACCTTTCGGCGAACTGCTCCAGACCCAGGCCAGGATCGTCCCGGCCACCACGTGTTCCCCCACCCGCAGCCGCAGCCGCAAGCAGGCTCGTTGGCGACCCGCCTCGGACAGCAGCGTGGCCGGGTAGACCGCCTGGATGTACCCGGATCGCATGGCCCGGATCGGCGCCGCGTCCTCGGGCACGGATGGACCATCGCCACTGCCGGCGAACAACCCCTCCGCGATCACCCCGAGGGTGTTGCGCAGCACCAACCGCATGATCGCTTCGATCTGGATCGAATGCGCCAGATGATCGGCAAAGAAAACCAGCAGACCCAGGCTGACGAACAACAGCACCAGAGCGCCGGTCACCGCAAGCCGCGGAAAGTCGCTGGTGCGGCTCCCGGCTGACACACCGACCGTGTACAACCCCGCCG
>Ga0184609_10000149_pt1 | contig 18771 bp, 16 predicted proteins | sample PLM1_60_coex_FD_133165 | JGI IMG/M metagenome (GOLD analysis project Ga0184609, IMG submission 133165) | Groundwater sediment microbial communities from an aquifer in East River, Colorado, USA - PLM1_60_coex | ecosystem: Environmental > Terrestrial > Soil > Riparian zone | place: USA: East... | reverse complement strand
TGGTGGACGGTGAGACGGTGAGCGCGCTGCTCACGCCGGGCGACGACCATGTCGCGGACACCGTGATCGACGCCACCGGCAAGTATGTGCTGCCCGGCGGCATCGACGTGCATACCCACCTGGAGATGCCGTTCGGCGGCACGTTCTCCGCCGACGACTTCGAGACCGGCACGCGGGCCGCCGCCTGGGGCGGCACCACCACGCTCGTGGACTTCGCCGTGCAGCCAAAGGGCGAGGGCCTGCTGTCTACATTGGACACCTGGCACGGCAAGGCCGACGGCAGGTCCGCCATCGACTACGGCTTCCACATGATCGTCTCGGACGTCAACGAGCAGACCCTCAAGGAGATGGACGCCTGCGTCGAGGCCGGCGTGAACAGCTTCAAGATGTTCATGGCCTACCCCGGCGTTTTCTACGCGACCGACGGCGAGATCCTGCAGGCGATGCGCCGCGCCGCCGACAACGGCGGCATGATCATGATGCACGCCGAGAACGGCATCGCGATCGACCAGCTCGTGGCGGCCGCGCTGGCCCGCGGCGAGACCGACCCGGTGCACCACGGGCTGACCAGGCCGGCCGAGCTGGAGGGCGAGGCAACGCACCGGGCGATCGTGCTGGCCAAGGTCACCGGCGCGCCGCTGTACATCGTGCACCTGTCATCCGCGCCGGCGCTGGAGGCGGTGACGGCGGCGCGCGACGGCGGGCAGAACGTGTTCGCCGAGACCTGCCCGCAGTACCTGTTCCTGTCCCTTGACGACCTCGCGCGGCCGGAGTTCGAGGGCGCGAAGTACGTGTGCTCGCCGCCGCTGCGGCCGGCGGAGCACCAGGCCTCGCTGTGGCGCGGGCTGCGCGGCAACGACCTGTCGATCGTGTCCACCGACCACTGCCCGTTCTGCTTCGTCGGGCAGAAGGACCTCGGCCGCGGCGACTTCTCCAAGATCCCCAACGGGATGCCGGGCATCGAGCACCGGATGGACCTGATGTTCCAGGGCGTCCGCGCCGGGCACCTGCCGCTGACCCGGTTCGTCGAGGTCACCTCGACCACGCCGGCGCGGATGTTCGGCATGTACCCGCGCAAGGGCACCATCGCGCCCGGTTCGGACGCCGACATCGTGGTGTACGACCCGCAGGCGAAGCAGACGCTGTCCGTACAGACGCACCACATGAACGTCGACTACTCCGCCTACGAGGGCATGGAGATCATCGGCAAGGTGTCCACCGTACTCTCGCGCGGGCGCGTCATCATCGACGGCGGCGCGTACCACGGCAGCGCAGGGCATGGCCGGTTCCTCGAACGCGAGCTGTGCCAGTACCTGACGTAGATGGTGGCCTCCAAGTACCACCATTGCGGCCTGAATGGGCCTTTAACTACCGCCATCGATGCGAGGTAGGACATGGACTTCGGTGTGGTGCTGCAGACCGACCCGCCCGGCCTGGCTGTGGTCGACGGCCTGGTGCGGGCCGAGGCCAGCGGCTTCGGCTACGGCTGGACGTTCGACTCGGCCGTGCTATGGCAGGAGCCGTTCGTCATCTACTCGCAGGTGCTGGCGAAGACCTCGACCATGATCGTCGGACCGATGGTGACCAACCCGAGCACCCGCGACTGGTCGGTCACCGCGTCGCTGTTCGCCACCCTGAACGAGATGTTCGGCAACCGCACGGTGTGCGGCATCGGGCGCGGCGACTCGGCCCGCCGGGTGATCGGCCAGCAGCCGGCGTCGCTCGCCGTGCTGCGCGAGGCCATGATCGCGATTCGGGACCTGGCCGAGGGCCGGGAGGCCGTGCTGCACGGCACGCCGGTGCGCATCCCGTGGATCCGGGACGGCAAGCTGGAGATCTGGATGGCCGCGTACGGCCCGAAGGCCCTCAAGCTCGTCGGGGAGGTGGCCGACGGCTTCATCCTGCAGACCGCCGACCCGGACATCGCCCGCTGGACCATCGGCTCGGTGCGGTCCGCGGCCTCGGAGGCTGGCCGGGACCCGGACTCGATCACCATCTGCATCGCGGCGCCGGCCTACGTCGGCAGCGGTGACACCGACCTGGCGCACCAGCGCGACCAGCTCCGGTGGTTCGGCGGCATGGTGGGCAACCACGTCGCCGACCTGGTGGCCCGCTACGGCGAGGGCGGACCGGTCCCCCACGCCCTGACCGACTACATCAAGGGCCGCGAGGGCTACGACTACGCCCACCACGGCAAGGCCGGCAACCCCTCGACCGACTTCGTCCCCGACGAGATCGTCGACCGGTTCTGCCTGCTCGGCCCCGCGTCCGCGCACGTCGACCGGCTGGCCGAGCTGGCCGAGCTCGGCGTCGACCAGTTCTCCGTCTACCTCATGCACGACCAGAAGGAGCAGACGCTCGCCGCGTACGGCAGCGAGATCATCCCCAAGCTGACGGCGTAGGTGTGCCTCCAAGTACAACCATTGGCCGGAAGATGGCACTTTAACTACAGCCATTACGTGAGCGACACCGTCGTAATGGCTGTAGTTAAAGGCCCATCAACACCGTAATGGTGGTACTTGGAGGCACGCGTCAGGATGCCTTGCTGACGGTGGACATATTGAAGTCGGGCACCCGCAGGGCCGGCATGGCGCTGCGGGTGACGTACTCGTTGAACTCGCGGCACAGGCAGGGTTCGGTGCGGCCGACCTCGGCGATGCGGCCGAGGATCCTCACCGGGCTCTCGTTGAACCGGAAGTTGTTGACCTCGCCGACGACCTCGCCGCGCTCGACGAGGTAGACGCCGTCCCTGGTGAGGCCGGTGACCAGCAGCGTCCGCTGGTCGACCTCGCGGACGTACCACAGGCAGGTCAGCAGCAGGCCGCGGTCGGTGCGGGCGACCAGGTCGTCAAGGCTCGCGGTGGCGCCGGGCGACTCCAGCACGAGATTGTCGACGTACGGCGCGGCGGCCGCGCCGGTGCGCGCCGCCCAGCTCCTGGTGCGCACGAGTTCGGCGAGCACGCCGTCGGACACCCAGGTGACCGGACGGATCGGCAGGCCGTTGTCGAAGACGCTCTGCTCGGCGCTCGACGCGGTCGTGTGCACGAACGGCGAGCACTCCAGGCCGGGCTCGAACGGGTCGCTACGCAGAGTTAGCGGCAGCTCGCTCAGCCGCTCGCCGATGCGCGAGCCGCCGCCCGGCCTGGAGAACACGGTGCGCCCCTCGTCGGCCTCCCGCGCGTTGGCCCGCCAGTACAGGCACACGAGCAGGTCGGCGACAGCGGCCGGTGGCAGGATCGTCTCGTACCGGCCGGCCGCCAGCTCGATCCGCCGGTGGGCCCAGGCCATCCTCCGGTCCAGCTCGGCGTCAAGCTCGGGCACGTCCACGTCGGCGAAGTTGCGGGTGTAGCGGCCGACCCACGCCGAGCGCGCGAGGTCGGGTGACCTGACGTTCAGCTCGAGCTTGCCGGTCGGCTGGTCGTGCCGTAGCCGCAGCCCGGTCGAGCTGCCGAGGTAGGTCGAGGCCATGACGTGCTCGGCGAACCCGAACTGCAGCCGGCCGGCGGAGCTGGCCCTGGCGAACGCCTCACCGAGGGCCGGCGCGAAGGAGCCGAACACGTCGACGGAGGTGGCCGCCGGCCCGGCGTCCCAGCCGGCCTCCCGACCGGGGCCCCGGCCGGCCTCCCGACTGGGGCCTCGGCCGGCCTCCCGACTGGGGCCTCGGCCGGCCGACGAAGGGCCGCCATCCGCCGGCTCGACCAGCGGCGCGGCGTCGTCGGCAGGGCCGGCCTCGGCTGCCGCCCGCTCGGAGGCGCGGACCAGATCCTCCAGCGCGTCCACGGTGACCCCGCTCCGCTCGACGACGCCGGCGGCCGTGCCGGCGGTGCCGCTCACCATGCTGATCACCGCGAGCCGGCGGGACCGCATCTCACCGCTGGTGGTGACGGTGTTGTTGGCCCAGCGCAGGTTCGTCTCGGTCTGCTCGGTCACCCGGACGACGCAGCCGTCAGCCTTGGACATCGCCAGCGCCCGCTCGACGGTCTCCTGCGGGCTGATCAGGCCAGTCACCGGCCACCCTCCTCGGTGGTGTTCAGGATGTTGATGCCGGTGAACAGCGCGGCCGGGCAGCCGTGACTGACCGGTGCCCCCTGGCCGGGCTGGCCCTTGCCGCAGATCAACGAGCCGGACATGAGGTAGGTCCGCGGCCCGCCGACGGCGGCCAGCGCGCCCCAGAAGTCGGTGGTGGTGGCCTGGTAGGCCACGTCGGTGAGCTGGCCGGCCAGCCGGCCGTCCCGAATGGCGAAGAACCGCTGGCCGGTGAACTGGAAGTTGTAGCGCTGCATGTCGATGGAGAAGGACTTGTCGCCGACGATGTAGATGCCGCGGCGTACCCCGGAGATCAGCTCCTCGGTTGACGGCCCGTCCGCCGCGGGTTGCAGCGACACGTTGGCCATCCGCTGGATGGGGATGTGCCCCGGCGAATCTGCGAACGCGCAGCCGTTGGACCGGCCGAGGCCGGTGAGCCGGGCGATCCTGCGGTCGAGCTGGTACCCGACGAGCACGCCGTCACCGACGATGTCCCACGACTGCGCCCGCACCCCGTCGTCGTCGTAGCCGATGGTGGCCAGCCCGTGCTCCGCCGTCCGGTCGCCGGTCACGTTCATCACCGGGGAGCCGTAGCGCAGCCGGCCGAGCTGGTCGAACGTGGCGAACGAGCTGCCGGCGTAGGCGGCCTCGTAGCCGAGGGCGCGGTCGAGCTCGGTGGCGTGCCCGACCGACTCGTGGATGGTCAGCCACAGGTTGGTCGGGTCGAGCACCAGGTCGTAGCGGCCGGGCTGCACCGACGGCGCCTTCGCCTTCTCGGCCAGCCATTGCGGCAGCAGGGCGAGCTCGGCGTCCCAGTCCCACCCGGCGCCGGAGGGGCCGATGCCGCCGGTGAGGTGCTCCCAGCCACGGCCGGCCGCCGGTGCGCAGGTGCGCATCGTCTCGAAGCCACCGGCTGCGGCGTCGACGGCGATCGCGGTGAGCTCGGGATGCACCCGCACCCGCTGCTGGGTGGTGACCGTGCCGGCCAGGTCGGCGTAGAACTTGTTCTCCCTGACCAGCCGCAGTTCGGCGTCGACGTGGTCCACGCCGTCGGCGGCCAGCAACCGTTGCGACCACTCGGTGAGCAGCGCGACCTTCTCCGAGTCCGGCACATCGAACGGGTCGATCCGGTACGACGAGCACCACGTCACGTCGGCGTACACCGGCTCGTCCGCGAGCTCGACGCGCTCGGAGTTCATCGCCGCGCTGATCCTGGCCACCGCGACGGCACGCTCGGCGACGGCCCGCGCCGCGTCGGGCGTGAGGTCGACGCCGGAGGCGAAGCCCCAGCTTCCCTCGTGCACCACGCGGACGCCGAACCCGACGTCGTGCCCGTCGCGGGAGGTCTGCACCCTGCCGTCGCGCAACCGGATCGTGGCGTTGCGCAGCCGTTCGAGCCGGAAGTCGGCGTGCTCGGCGCCGAGCTCGCCGGCGCGCGACAGGGCGGCGTCGGCGAGCGTGCGCAGCGGCAGCGCGACGAAGGCGGGATCGACCGTGGCCGGCACCGGTGGCTGCACGGGCGCGACGCTATCGGGCCAGGGCCACCGGCGCGATCGCATACAGTCGTCGCGCACCGTGAACCGATCGGCCGGGTCCGTCGTGTACTCAGCCGTCCGGACACCAGGAGGGCTGGATCATGCGCGATCACATCGCCAGGGCGGTGCTCGCCGGCGCGGCGGCCGCCGGGCTGCTGCTCGCCACCGGCTGCGGTGAGAACTACGGCAGCTCGACCCCGCCGGCGGCCACCGGCGGCACCTCGGCCGCCAGCGGCAACGAGGGCACGGTGGTGACAGTCAAGGAGACCGAGTTCGTCCTCGACCTGTCGCAGCAGACGTTCTCGCCAGGCACCTACACCTTCGTGGCCCAGAACGACGGCAAGGCCCCCCACGCGCTCGAGGTGCAGGGCCCCGGCGGCGAGAAGAAGACGTCCACGCTGAACCCCGGCGGGTCGGAGCGGCTGACCATCGAGCTGCAGAAGGGCACCTACGAGGTGTACTGCCCGGTTGGCAACCACAAGGACCGCGGCATGAAGACCGAGATCACCGTGGGCTGACGGCCGCACCGGGCCGGCCGTCCGGCACCGCGAGCTTGCAGAGCTTGCGGAACACCGTGCCGAGCTGCCGGCTGAGCGACCCGGTGTTGTAGGGCAGCTCGAACCGCCGGCAGATCTCGCGCACCTGCGGCGCGATCTGCGCGTACCGCCGGGCCGGCACGTCGGGGAACAGGTGGTGCTCGATCTGGTGCGACAGGTTGCCGGACAGCAGATGGAACAGGCGCCCGCCGGTGATGTTGGCCGAGCCAAGCATCTGCCGGTAGTACCACTGCCCGCGGGTCTCGTTCGCCGTGTCCTCCTCGGTGAACGACTCCACACCGTCGGGGAAGTGGCCGCAGAAGATGATCGCGAACGCCCACACGTTGCGCGCCACGTTGGCCGTGGCGTTGCCGAGCAGCGTGGACAGGAACAGCGGCCCGGTCAGCGCGGGGAACAGCAGGTAGTCCTTGAGGACCTGCTTGCCGCTCTTCTGCAAGATCCGGCGGCGGACGCCGTTGGTGTCGGCCCAGGTCTTCTCGCCGCTCAGCAGCTTCTCGGCCTCCAGGTCGTGCAGCGCGACGCCCCACTCGAACACCAGCGAGAGCAGCAGCGCATACACCGGGTTGCCCAGGTGGTACGGGGTCCACCGCTGGGCGGGGTCGATCCGCAGGATGCTGTAGCCGACGTCCCGGTCCTTGCCGATGATGTTGGTGAAGGTGTGGTGGATGTAGTTGTGCGAGTGCAGCCAGTTCTGCGACGGCGACACGATGTCCCACTCGAACATCTTCGAGTTGAGCCTAGGATCACCCATCCAGTCGTACTGGCCGTGCAGGACGTTGTGGCCGATCTCCATGTTGTCCAGGATCTTGGACGCGGCCAGCGCCGCGACGCCGGCGAGCCACGCCGGCGGCAGGAACCCGAGGAACAGCAGGCCACGGCCGGCGATCTCCAGCCGGCGCTGGACCGTGACGACGGTGCGGATGTAGTCGGCGTCGGCCTGGCCGAGGTCGTCGACCACGTCCTTGCGCACGGCGTCCAGCTCGCGGCCCAGCTCCTCGAACTGCTCAGGGGTCAGTCGGGCGGTGGTCATTGTCATGAGTGCTCCCTTCGGTCGCTCGTGAGTGGTAAATGGTGTTGGGGCACCATTTGCCACTCACAGGGCGACGGTGACGTCGCCGACGGGGACGCTGACGCAGAGCTGCGCCTCGGCGTCCTCGACGGGATGCACCGCGCCGGTGCGCAGGTCGCGCAGGGTGCCGGCCTCGACCCGGCGGCTGCAGGTCATGCAGACGCCCATGCGGCAGCCGTACAACGGCCTGAGCCCGGCCCGCTCGGCCTGCTCGAGCAGCGTGGCGCCGCTGTTGTCGACGGACGTGCCGGCCTCGGCGAAGTGCACCCGGCCGGTGGCGTCCCCGGCGCTGGGGGCGTACCGGGCCAGCGTGAACCGCTCGGCATGCAGCCGGTCTGCCATCCCTTCGACCTCGTAGTGCTCACGGACGGCGTCCATGAGGGGCTCGGGGCCGCACAGGTAGGTGTGCGGGTCGGCCCCGTCGGCGCGGTGGACCCGGTCGGCTCCGTCGGCGCGGTCGGCCCGGTCGGGCGCGGCGGCCAGCAGGTGCTCGCGGCGGAACCGGCCGCTGAGCTCGCCGACGTGGTCGGGCCGGGTGTACGCCCGCAGCAGCCGCACGTTGGGGTGCGCCGCGGCGAGCGCGACGAGCTCATCACGGTAGATCAGGTCGTGCTCGGCGCGCGCATAGTGCAGGAACGTGATCGGGCCGCGGTGGCCCTCGTCGCACAGCGTGCGCAGCATGGACATCAGCGGGGTGACGCCGCTGCCGCCGCTGATCATCAGCAGCCGCTGCGGCCGCTGCTCGGGCAGCACGAACTCGCCCTCGGCCTGCGACATGGCCAGCACCGTGCCTGGCCGCGCGTGGTCGCGGAGATGCCGGGACACGGTGCCCTCGGCGGTGGCCTTGACGGTGATCTCGATGCGGCGGTCGCGCCGGTGCTGCGACGACGCGATCGAGAAGCACCGGGTGCGGCGCACACCGCCGATCTCGACGCCGAACCTGGCGTACTGGCCGGCGCGGAAGCCCAGCCAGTTGCCGTTCGGCGCGAGGCCAAGCGTGACGCTGTCGGCGGTGCCGCGGCGCACGTCGGTGATCTCCGCGCGGATGTCGCGCAGCGACCACCGCGGGTTGACCAGCTCCAGGTAGCGGTCCACGCCGTGCGGCGCGGCGAGCGCCTGCACGACCGGCGAGCCGAGCAGCCGGCGGACGCCGCGCAGGGTGGCGGTCATCGGCTCCCGCTCCTCTCGGTTGAGTGGACATCTGTTCACTAACAGACTTGAGGCAGGTCGCGGCATCGCGCAACCCGAATGCGGTGTGAGCCCTGTGACAGGCAACGACGTCAGCGCACAGTCGTACACTGATGGGTGTGACATCCGTCGCATCGGCGCGCCGGGAGCGCAAGCAGCAGACTCGCCAGGCACTGCTGGACGCCGCGCTGGCCCTGCTGGAGACCCGCAGCTTCGACGGCCTCAGCCTGCGGGAGGTGACCCGGCGGGCCGGCGTCGTGCCGACGGCGTTCTACCGGCACTTCGCCGGCATGCGGGAGCTCGGCCTCGCGCTGGTCACCGAGTCGTTCCAGACGCTGCGGCGGATGCTCAGGGCGGCGCGGCGGGACACCACGTCGAGCCAGGACGTGATCGACGCCTCGGTGCGGATCCTCATCCGGTACGTGCACGAGCACCGCGCGCACTTCCACTTCATCGCCCGCGAGCGGTACAGCGGCGTGCCCGCGCTGCGGCAGGCGATCCGCTTGGAGATTGGGCTCCTCGTCCGCGAGCTGGCGACCGACCTCGACCGGTTCCCCTACCTGCGGGAATGGAGCTCCGACGACCTGCGCATGCTCGCCGAGCTGCTCGTCAACACCATGGTCACCACCGCGGAGGCCATCCTCGAAACGCCGCCCGACCGCCCAGAGGCCGAGCAGGAGATCATCCGCACAACCCGCAACCAGCTCCGCCTCGTCGTGGTCGGCATCCCCGCCTGGCGCAGCCGCTGACCGCCCCTCCCCCGCGTGTTCGCCGGTTCGGGCGCGCGAGTTGGGCGGTTCGGGCGCGCGAGTTGGGCGGTTGGGGCGCGCGTGTTGGCGCGGTTGGGGCGCGCGTGTTGGCGCGGTTGGGGCACGCGTGTTGGCGCGGTTGGGGCACGCGTGTTGGGCGGTTGGGGCACGCCGTGTTGGCGCGGTTGGGGCGGTGGGCGTCAGCGAAGGTTGGCCAGCGCGTCCTCGATGGCGCGGTGGAACGTCGGGTAGGCGTAGATCATCCGCAGCAGCGCGGTGGTCGGCACCTCGGCGTGCACCGCGACGGCGAGCGCACCGAGCACCTCGCCGCCGGTCGGCCCGGCCGAGGTGGCGCCGACGAGCACGCCGCGGCCGGCGTCCTCGACCAGCTTGACGAAGCCGTCGTTACCGGCCTTGTGGATCCAGCCGCGGGCGCTGTCCGGCAGCTGCGTGATGCCGACCCGCACGGCCAGGCCGGCGGCCCTGGCGGCAGCCTCGGTGAGCCCGACGGCGCCGATCTCGGGGTCGGTGAAGGTGACCCGCGGCATCGCCCGGTAGTCGGCGGCGTCCACGTCCTGGCCGAGGATGTCCGCGGCGGCGATCCGTCCCTGGTACATCGAGGTGTGGGTGAACGCGCCCCGGCCCGTGACGTCGCCGATGGCCCACACGCCGTCGGCGGCGCGCATCCGCTCGTCGACCTCGATGCCCCCGCCGCCCTCGTCGATGCCGACGGCGCCGACGCCAAGCGCGGCCAGGTCGGTGCGGCGGCCGGCGGCCACCAGCAGCTGCGCCCCGGACAGCGTGCTGCCGTCGACGTGCAGGGTGAAACCGGCACTGTCGTGCGTCACGCGCTTGACCGTGGCGCCGGCCTGCACGGTGATGCCCTCGCGCTGGAACACCGTCGCCAGCAGCGCCCCCGCCTCAGGCTCGTCGCCCGGCAGCAGCCGCTTGGCCATCTCGACGATCGTGACGGCCACCCCGAACCGGGCGAAGACCTGGCCGAACTCGCAGCCGACCGGCCCGCCGCCGAGCACGACGAGGGACTCCGGCACGACGGTGGCCGCGACGGCCTCGCGGTTGGTCCAGTACGGCGTGCCGGCCAGGCCGTCGACCGGTGGCAGCGCCGGCTCGGTGCCGGGGTTGAGCAGGATGCCGCGGCGTGCTCGCCAGGCCTGCCCAGCCTGCTCCCCGGAGGTCACCGTGACCTCGCCGGGCGCGGTGATCCGGCCGCGACCGTGCACCACCCGGACACCCTGGCCTTCGAGCCGCCGCACCGCGACGGCGTCGTTCCAGTCGTCGGTAGCGTCCCGCCTGATACGGGCGGCGACCGGCGCCCAGTCGGGCTGCACCTTGGCCGAGCCGGCCAGCTCCCGCACGTACCGCGCCTGTGCCAGGGCGTCGGACGCGCGGACCATCATCTTGGTCGGCACGCACGCCCAGTACGGGCACTCGCCGCCGACCAGCCGGGCCTCCACCCCGACCACATCCAGCCCAGCATCGGCCAGCAGCCCCGCGGCGTACTCGCCGCCAGGCCCGAGCCCGACCACCACAACGTCGACGTCCGGCATGGCGCCTACCTCAGCACGGATCACCGTCCTGGCGGTAGCGGCGTCACGTGAGGCAGAACTCGTTGCCCTCCGGATCGACCATCACCACGAAGTAGTCCTCCTCGTCGGTGTTGGTGCGTATCACGGTGGCGCCGAGGCCCTCCGCGCGCGCGGCCTCCGCCTGCACCTTCGCCCGTACCGCAGCGGGGTCCGCGTGCCCGTCCGACACGTGCACGTCCAGGTGCACCCGATTTTTCGCCTGCTTGGGCTCCGGCACCCGCTGGAAAAACAACCGGGGCCCGCGGCCGGCTGGGTCGATCGCCGCGCTGCCGGCGTCCAGCTCGCTCTCCGGCACGCCGGCGGCCCGGTCGTAGTCCTCCCACGACGGGTAGCCCGCCGGCACCGGCCGGTCCACGTAGCCGAGCAACTGGCGCCAGAAGCGGGCCAGGCGCTCCGGCTCGCGGCAGTCGATCGTCACGTCGATCGGAATGGCCATGGGCGTCAGTGTGCGCCGCCAGCGGGTCGGTACGGTGCGGGGCGATGCCCCGGTTGCTGGTCGTGCACCACACGCCGTCGCCCACGATGCAGGCCTTGCTCGAGGCCGCCGTGGACGGCGCGACGACCGACGAGATCGAGGGCGTCGAGGTGGTGCTGCGACCGGCCCTGGTCGCCGGCCCGGTCGACGTCCTGGAGGCTGACGGCTACCTGCTCGGCACGACCGCGAACATCGGCTACATGTCCGGCGCGCTGAAACACTTCTTCGACGGCGTGTACTACCCGTGCCTCGAGGCGACCCAGCGCCGGCCGTACGGCCTGTACGTGCACGGGAACAACGACGTGAGCGGGGCCGTGCGGGCCGTGGAGTCCATTGCCGGCGGGATGAGCTGGCGGCGCCTCCGGCCGCCGGTCGAGGTGATCGGGGAGCCGGCGAAGGCCGACCTCGAAGCGTGCTGGGAGCTCGGCGCGATCTTGGCAGCGGACCTGTCCGAGCTGGGGTTGCCTTCCCGCTGACGCGGGGTTTCGGCTACGATTTCGCCGTGAATGCGAGGGTAAAGCCGGGCCGGACGCCGCATTTTCGGATTAGTGAGGCGGCCGCGCTGCTCGGCGTGAGCGACGACACGCTGCGCCGCTGGGCCGACCAGGGACGGCTCGAGCTGCACAAGGACGCCGGCGGGCGGTTCACCGTCGAGGGTCGCCGGCTGGCCGAGCTGGCCCAGCAGCTCGCCGACGCGCCGCCGGCCACCGCGGGCACGTCGGCGCGCAACCGGATGCGCGGCATCGTCACCAAGGTCACCAGGGACGGCGTGATGGCACAGGTCGAGATGCAGGCCGGCCCGTTCCGGCTGGTGTCGCTGATGAGCAGGGAGGCAGCCGACGAGCTCAGGCTCGAGGCCGGCGTCGCGGCGATCGCCACCGTCAAGTCCACCCAGGTCATCGTCGAACTGCCGCAGGCATGACGAGGGCAGCGTTCGTGGCAGCGGTCGTGCTGATGGCGGCCGGATGCGGCGGCTCGTCCGCGGCCGTCAGCGGCTCGGCGGCGACCGCCGGTGGCGGCTCGATCCAGGCCGCCGGCGGCTCGACGGCGGCTGTCGGCGGCGAGCTGACGGTGTTCGCGGCGGCGTCGCTCACCGAGTCGTTCACCGGGCTGGGCAAGGGTTTCGAGGCAGCCAACCCCGGGGTGCACGTCAGGTTCAACTTCGCGGCCAGCTCCGCGCTCGCCCAGCAGATCAACCAGGGCGCGCCGGCCGACGTGTTCGCCTCGGCCAGCCCGACCAACATCGCGCAGGTGTCCGTGACCGGGCAGCCGGCGGTGTTCGCCCGCAACCTGTTGGAGATCGCCGTGCCGCCGGGCAACGCTGGCAAGGTGACCGGGCTCGCCGACCTCGCAAGGCCGGAGCTGAAGATCGCGCTGTGTGCCGAGCAGGTGCCGTGCGGCGCGGCGGCCCGCACGGCACTGCACGCCGCCGGCGTCACCGCTGCGCCGGACACCCTCGAACAGGACGTCAAGGCCACCCTGACCAAGGTCGTGCTCGGCGAGGTGGACGCCGCGCTGGTGTACCGCACCGACGTCAAGGCGGCCGGCGACAAGGTGGTGGGCATCCCGTTCCCCGAGGCGGCCAAGGCCGTCAACGACTACCCCATCGCCGTGCTGGCTCAGGCCCCGCACGCCGCCGCCGCCACCGCCTTCGTCGCCTACCTACTCTCCGAGCCCGGACGCACCGCCCTAGCCGACGCCGGCTTCGACCTGCCATGACCCCCGCCCCCAGACGCCCCAGACGCGCGATAAGCACGCGTATCGCGCATTCCGGACGCCCCACACCCGCGATAAGCCCGCGTATCGCGCGTTTCTGGCCTGCCGGACGCGCGTTACGCCCGCGTATGGCGGGGGACGGCACGGCGGGCGCCCGGCCACCGGTGGGGTTGGTCGTGCCGGCGGTGCTCGGCCTGTGCTTTCTGGGCCTGCCGCTGGTCGGGCTGCTGGCCCGCACGCCGTGGGCCGACCTGCCGGCGCAGCTCGCCGAGCCGGCGGTGGTCGAGGCGCTTCGGCTATCGCTGGTGTGCGCGACGAGCGCCACCGTGCTGTGCCTGGTCACCGGGGTGCCGCTGGCCTGGCTGCTGGCCCGCGCCGAGTTCCCTGGCCGGCGGCTGGTGCGCGCCGTCGTCACCGTGCCGCTCGTGCTCCCGCCGGTGGTCGGCGGCGTCGCGCTGCTCCTGGTGTTCGGCAGGCGCGGGCTGCTCGGGCAGCACCTGCCGGTGTCGCTGCCGTTCACCATGGCCGGCGTGGTGGTCGCCGAGGCCTTCGTCGCCATGCCGTTCCTCGTGATCGCGGTCGAGGGGGCGCTGCGCGGTGCGGACCGCAGGTACGAGGAGGCGGCCGCCACCCTCGGCGCCGGCCGCTGGCTGACCTTCCGCCGGGTCACCCTGCCGACGATCGCGCCGGGGGTGGCGGCCGGCGCCGTGCTGTGCTGGGCCCGCGCGCTGGGCGAGTTCGGGGCCACCATCACCTTCGCCGGCAACTTCCCCGGCCGCACCCGCACCATGCCGCTGGCGGTGTACCTCGCGCTGGAGACCGACCCGCAGGCGGCGACCGTGCTGTCGGTGCTGCTGCTGGCCGTGTCGGTGCTCGTGCTCGTCAGCCTGCGGGAGCGCTGGGTCCGGTGACGCTGCGGGCCCGGCTCGGCGTGCGACCGGCCGGCAACCGGTTCGTCCTGGACGTGCCGCTGGACGCGGACGCCGGGCATACCGTGGCGCTGCTGGGCCCGAACGGGGCGGGCAAGACCACCGCGCTGCGGGCGCTGGCCGGCCTGCGGCCGCTGTCAACCGGCCGGATCGAGCTGGACGGCGTGGTGCTGGACGACCCTGGCGCGCGGGTGCTGGTCGCGCCGGAGCACCGTCCGATCGCGGTCGTGTTCCAGGACTACCTGCTGTTCGGGCACCTGTCCGTGCTGGAGAACGTGGCGTTCGGGCTGCGCGCCCGCGGCCTGGACCGGCACGCCGCCCGCCGGCGCGCCGCGGACTGGCTCGCGCTGGTCGGCCTCGCCGAGCAGGCCGGGGCCCGGCCGCGGGAGCTCTCCGGTGGCCAGGCCCAGCGGGTCGCGCTGGCCAGGGCCATGGTCACCGAGCCGCGGCTGCTGCTGCTCGACGAGCCGCTGGCCGCGCTGGACGCCGGCACCCGGGTGTCGGTGCGGGCCGAGCTGCGCCGCCGGCTGGCCGGATACCCCGGCATCGCGCTGATGGTCACCCACGATCCCCTCGACGCCATGGTGCTCGCCGATCGGCTGGTCGTGCTGGAGGGCGGCCGGGTGGCCCAGCACGGCAGCCCGGCCGAGGTGGCGCGGCACCCGCGCACGGACTACGTGGCGCGGCTGGTCGGGCTGAACCTGTATCGCGGGACGGCGTCCGGCACTACGGTGACGCTGGGCGGCGGCGGCGTCCTGACCACGGCCAGCCCGGCAAGCGGCCCGGTGCTGGTCGCGTTCGCGCCGAACGCCGTCGGGCTGCACACCGAGCGGCCGCACGGCAGCCCGCGCAACGCGTGGCCGGTGCGGGTGGTCAGCCTCGAGCAGCACGCCGGCACCACCCGGCTGCAGCTCGCCGGGCCGCCGGACGTGCTGTCCGACGTCACCCCGGCCGCGGTCGCCGAGCTGCGGCTGGCGCCGGGCGCGCCGCTGTGGGCCGCGCTCAAGGCCACCGAGATCCGCACGTACCCCGCGTGAGGCCGCACAGGAAACGCACAGGAGCCGGACAGCGGCTGCACAGCCGCGACCAGCACCATCCGTATCATGACCACCGTGGACGCTCCGGTCAGGGTGCTCGTCGTCGACGACGAGGCGACCCTGGCCGAGGTCGTCTCCATGGCGCTGCGCTACGAGGGCTGGGAGGTCCGCACCGCCGAGAACGGCGTCACCGCGCTGCGCATCGCGCGCGAGTTCCGGCCGGACATCGCTGTGCTGGACGTCATGCTGCCCGACCTGAGCGGCCTGGAGGTGCTGCGCCGGCTGCGCGCCGACGCGCCGGAGCTGCCGGTGCTGTTCCTGACCGCGAGGGACGCCGTCGAGGACCGCATCGCCGGGCTGACGGCCGGTGGTGACGACTACGTGACCAAGCCGTTCAGCCTGCAGGAGGTGGTGGTCCGGCTGCGCGGACTGCTGCGCCGCACCCGAGGCTCGCGCACCGACGCCGTGCTCACGGTCGGGAACCTGACGCTGGACGAGGACTCCCGCGAGGTGCACAGGGCCGGCGAGCCGGTGCAGCTCACGGCGACCGAGTTCGAGCTGCTGCGCTACCTCATGCACAACCCCAAGCGGGTGCTCAGCAAGGCGCAGATCCTTGACCGGGTGTGGAACTACGACTTCGGCGGCCAGGCCAACGTCGTCGAGCTGTACATCTCCTACCTGCGCAAGAAGATCGACGCGGGGCACCAGCCGATGATCCACACCATGCGCGGGGCGGGGTACGTGCTCAAGCCGGCGCCGTGAGGGCGTGGTCGCTGCGGGCCCGGCTGCTGGCCGAACTGCTCGGGCTGCTCGCGGTCGTCTGCGTGATCATCGGGGTGTTCACCGAGGTCGCGCTGCGCGATTTCCTCGTCGGCCAGCTCGACACGCGGCTGACCACGGCGAGCAGGCGGCAGGGGCCGGGAGGGGGCGAGCCCACGGAGGGAGGGGCCGCGCCTGGGGAGCGTCCCAACCAGCCGCCGCCGGACCTGCAGGCCCCCGGCACCGAGCCTGGCACGCTCATCGCGCACGTCGTCGACGGGACGCTCAAGCAGGCGAGCTACCTGGGCGGCTCGCCGGATGCCCCGACGGCGCAGCCGGTGCCGACCGAGGTCAGGGATGTGCTGGAGTCGTTGCCGCCCGACGGGCGCCCACACACGATGGGCCTCGGCCCGCTCGGCGAGTACCGGGTGGTCGCCGACCACGATCCGCGTGGCAATGTGACGATCACCGGCCTGCCGTTGGCCGACGTGGACGCCACGCTGCTGCGGCTCGGGCTGATCGTGAGTGAGGTCGCCATCGTCGGCCTGCTGCTGACCGGCGCCGCCGGCGCGCTGATCGTGCGGATCACGCTGCGGCCGCTGCACCGGGTCGCGGACACCGCATCGCGGGTCGCCGAGCTGCCGCTGGACCGCGGCGAGGTCGCCCTGTCCGTCCGTGTGCCGGTCGCCGACACCGACCCGCGCACCGAGGTGGGCAAGGTCGGCAACGCGTTGAACCGGATGCTCGGTCATGTCGGCGCCGCGCTCACCGCCCGCCAGGCCAGCGAGACCAGGGTGCGCCAGTTCGTCGCCGACGCCAGCCATGAGCTGCGCACACCGCTCGCCGCGATCCGCGGCTACGCCGAGCTCACCCGCCGCGACCGGAACGCGGTACCCGCGGACGTCGCCTACGCGCTGCAGCGAGTGGAATCCGAGACCGCCCGGATGACCACGCTCGTCGACGACCTGCTGCTGCTCGCCAGGCTCGACTCCGTCGAATCCTCTGGGGCACGCCCCGTGGCCAATGGCCCCGTCGACCTGTCCCGGCTCGTCGTGGACGCCGCCTCCGACGCCCACGTCGCCGGCCCCGACCACCACTGGCGGCTCGACCTGCCCGAGGAGTCCATCGTGGTCGTCGGCGACGAGGCACAGCTGCACCACGTGCTTGGCAACCTGCTGGCCAACGCCCGCACCCACACCGCCGCCGGGACCACGGTCCTCGTGCGGTTGTCGGTCGAGGACTCGCACGTCGTGCTCACCGTCACCGACAACGGCCCTGGCATCCCACCCGAACTCCTGCCCGAGGTCTTCGACCGCTTCGCCCGCGGCGACACCTCCCGCTCCCGCGCCGCCGGCAGCACCGGCCTCGGCCTCGCCATCGTCGCCGCCGTCGTCCACGCCCACGACGGCACCGTGTTCGCCACCAGCGAGCCCGGCCGCACCACCTTCACCGTCCGCCTGCCCGTTGCCCAATCGAGGTAGCGCTGGCGGCCGTGAGTGGCACGGCTTGGGCCACCCCACCCTCACAGCCACCGCACAGGAACCCCACACCCCCGCCACAGCGCCTACCAACAGGCTCGACGGCATGACACCCTTGACCGTGCCCACGACCGACCCGCGCTGGGCCAAGGTCGGACTGGTCGCCCTCCTGCTCGGCACGGCGGCCCTGTACATGTGGGATCTTGGCGCATCGGGTTGGGCTAACGCGTACTACTCGGCGGCGGCTCAGGCCGGTTCCCGGAGCTGGAAGGCGCTGTTCTTCGGTTCCACCGATGCCGCCAATTCGATCACGGTCGACAAGACGCCTGGGTCGATCTGGCTGATGGCACTGTCAGTCCGGGTCTTCGGGCTGAACTCGTGGAGCATCCTGGTGCCGGAGGCGCTGGCCGGCGTGGCGGCGGTCGGCCTGCTGTATGCAACCGTACGACGGTGGTTCGGCGCCGGCGCCGGGCTGCTCGCTGGTGCGACGCTTGCGCTGACGCCTGTGGCCGCGCTGATGTTCCGGTTCAACAATCCGGACGCCCTGCTCATGGTGCTGCTCGTCGGCGCGGCATACGCCGTGGTCCGGGCGCTGGAGCGGGCGGGCACCCGATGGCTGGTGCTCGCCGGCACGCTCGTCGGGTTCGCGTTCCTGACGAAGATGCTGCAGGCGCTGCTGGTGCTGCCGGCGTTCGGCGCCGTCTACCTGCTGGCCGCCCCCACCACGATGCGCAGGCGCGTCGGCCAGCTCGGCCTTGCCACCCTCGCCATGGTCGGCGCGGCGGCGTGGTGGGTCGCCATCGTCGAACTGGTTCCGGCGTCGTACCGGCCGTACATCGGCGGGTCGCAAACCAACAGCGTGCTGGAGCTGACCCTGGGCTACAACGGCTTCGGCCGGCTCACCGGCGAGGAGACCGGCAGCGTCGGCGGCGGCAACGGCTGGGGCTTCACCGGCTGGACAAGGCTGCTCGGCGCGGAGGTCGGCGGCCAGATCGCCTGGCTGCTGCCGGCCGCGCTGCTGCTGCTCGCGGCCGGGATAGCGATCACGGCGCGGGCGCCGCGCACGGATCGCACCAGGGCGGCGCTGGTGATGTGGGGCGGTTGGCTGCTGGTCACCGCCGTGGTGTTCAGCTTCATGCAGGGGATCTTCCACGCGTACTACACGGTGGCGCTGGCGCCACCCGTCGGCGCGCTGGTCGGCATCGGATCGGCGCTGCTGTGGCGGCGGCGCGCCAACCCCCTCGCCGCCGCGGCGCTGGCCGCAGTGCTCGCCGTCACGGCGTTGTGGTCGGCCGTGCTGCTGGGCCGCAGTCCCGACTGGCAGCCGTGGTTGCGGCCGGCGGTGCTGGTGGTCGGGCTCGGCGCGGCCGCGGCACTGGTGCTGGCCGGGATGCTGCCGCGCCGGGTGGCGACCGTGGTGGCGACGATCGGGCTGATCGGTGCGCTGGCCGGGCCGGCGGCGTATGCCGTCGAGACGGCCGCGACGCCGCACGCCGGCGCCATCCCGTCCGCGGGCCCAGCGGTGCTTGGCGGCGGACCAGGTGGCCGGGGCGGGTTCGCGGGCGGTCCGCCCGCCGGTGGTCTCGGCGGCGGAAATGGCACGCCACCGGCCGGTGCCCCACCCAATGGCACGCCACCGGGCCTCG
>Ga0184609_10000146_pt1 | contig 19116 bp, 13 predicted proteins | sample PLM1_60_coex_FD_133165 | JGI IMG/M metagenome (GOLD analysis project Ga0184609, IMG submission 133165) | Groundwater sediment microbial communities from an aquifer in East River, Colorado, USA - PLM1_60_coex | ecosystem: Environmental > Terrestrial > Soil > Riparian zone | place: USA: East... | reverse complement strand
GGTGTCACGGTGACCGTCCCGGCCGGCCGGTCGGTGTTCGAGGTGCTCGACGACGCCGGGGTCAGCGTGCTGGGTTCCTGCATGGAGGGGATCTGCGGCACGTGCGAAGCAGCGGTCATCGAAGGGACGCCCGACCATCGCGACTCGGTGTTGAGCGCCGAGGAGCAGGAGTGCAACGACGCCATGATGCTGTGTGTCTCGCGATCGCTCTCAACTCGATTGGTGCTAGACCTATGAATCCGAACTACCCACTGGACTGCTGGTACGTCGCCGCCACCAGCGACGAGGTCGGCCCCGGCCTCCTCGGGCGCAAGCTGCTGGACCGCTCGGTCGTGCTGTACCGGCTGGAGTCGGGCCAGGTCGTCGCGCTCGCTGACCGCTGCGCTCACCGCGGCTACCCGCTGTCCAAGGGCCGCCTGGAAGGCGACCTGCTGGTGTGCGGCTACCACGGCCTCAGATACGACGCGGCCGGCGGGTGCGTGCGCGTGCCCTCGCAGCCGAACGTCCCATACGGCGTGTGCGTGCGCGCATACCCGGTCCGCGAAGAGCCGCCGTTCGTCTGGATCTGGCTCGGCCAGCCGGGCAAATCAAGCCTGCACTCGCCGCCCGAGCTGCCATGGCTGTCCGGCGACGGGTGGTCCTCGTCGGGTACGACGGTGTGTGTCGCGGCCAACTACCTGCTCGTGCACGAGCACTACCTCGATCTCACGCATATTCCGGAGGTGCACCCGGAGGAGACACCGCCCGGACTCGAGCAGTTGCCGCCGCTCGATCACGTGTCCGTCTCCGAGACGTCGGTCACCTACACCCGGATTTTGCCCCCCGCGGTACTGGCCGACTGGGAAGCCGAGGCGACCGGCCTGCCGCGGGATCGGGAGTACAAGCGCCGCCATCACGGCACGTTCATCTCACCGGCGGTGCTCGCAGAAGGATGGGAGATCGACGGCGGCCACGGGCAGCTCTACGAGCAGGCGCGCATCCACGCCGTGACGCCTGAGTCGCCCACCCGCACCCACCTGTTCTCCCGTTTCGCGCACAACTTCGCACTCGACCGTGCGCTCGTCGACCAGCACCTTCACGCGGTGATGGCGAAGGTCATGCGGGAGGACGTGGCCGTGATCGAGGCGATCGAAGCGACCGCGGGTTATGAGGGCTCGGCGAGCGGGATCCACCTCACCGCCGACGCCGGCGTGCTGCAGGTGCGTCGCATCGTTGGGCAGATGCTCGCGGTGGAGGCGGGTCGGACATCGGTGGCGGGAGCTGGAGGTACCGGCAAACCGCCTCGGCGCGATTTGCGGCTCTGAGCTTTCGGAGAATGTGCTTGACGTGTGACTTGACGGTGCCCTCCGAAATGATCAGACGCGCGGCGATGCCGGCGTTGGTCTCGCCGGTTGCCATGAGCCGCAGGACGTCGATCTCGCGTCGGGTCAGGGCCGAATCGCCAGGGGGGTACTCGCCCACGAACATCGCGGCGGCGCTCCGTGCCACTGTCACGTTTTCCCGGTCGATCCGGGCGACCTGCACCTCGGCGTCGATTAGTTCGTCCATCACCCTGGTGATGTCGAAGGTCAGCCGGCCGACCTCCGCACGAAGGGTGTGCAGTCGTTCGGACAGCACGGTGCGCTGGAAGGCATATCCGACACCCTGGGCGAACTTCCAGAGCACGTCGCGGCAGAACTCGTCCACGTGCCGGCGCTGCAGGTAGCAGTCGGCGTGTAGGAACCCGATCACCCGTCCGTCAAGCATGATCGGCGCCGCGACGTAGGACCGAGCCAGCGATACCGCCGCCAGCCTCCGGTGCACTCTCGGATCACTTTGCGCGTCGGCGACCAGGAGGGGACCTCGCCGACGGACCATCTCCGTCTCGAGGATCACGCGGCTGAGCAGCTGAGGTTCGTCGCGTCCGACCCGCAGGATCTCCTGCGCCCACTCGGGGTCACCTTCGATATGGAAAGCCTGCGGAACCCACCTGGATTCGTGGACGCGCGAGATCATGGCCCGGTCGAAGCCGAGACGGCACACCTCCTCCGGAACCCGATCGATCAGCTGCGAGACGGAGGTGATCCCATGGAGTCGCCCGAGCGCTTCCTGCACGCTCGCGAGGGTCGCGATGCGCTGGGCAAGCCCGGCCTCGCGAAGCCGCCTCCGGGTTTCCTCGAGCCCGAGGAGGAGGTCGATCATGTCGGCGCAGTCCGACGCGAGGGGTGCATCCCGCCGGCCCTCCCGCAGGGCCCGGCTGACCCGCTGGGCCGCGGTTGCCAAGGCTGCCTCTGCGGATGGGCAGTCGACGATCGGCAGGGTTTGCGGGGTGCCCTCTGGCCCACACAGGTCGCTAACGCGGTTGATCACTGCCAGCACGTCGAGAAGGTCGACGCTGGGGAGCCGAGGACCATGATCGAGCCACGGCTCCTCGCCGTCCCAGGTGTATGCGGTCTCGGACCGCGGCACAACGGCTTGTCTCATCGTATCTCCGTGCTCTGGCCGCATCAGGCTGCTGACTTCGGGTCCGGGCGTCTCGCCGGTGGGGCGCGGGTACCCGGATCCCGCAACCTTGGGTCGGGCCGGACGCCGATTCGTCAGCCGAGCCTTTTCTTGATGTCCGCGCGCAGGACGTGCTTCTGGAGCTTGCCGGTGGCTGTCATGGGCATCGCTGAGATGATCTCGAGACGCTCCGGCAGCTTCTGCGTTGCGAGCCTCTGCTCACGGAGATAGGCCGTGAGGTCGGTGAGCGTGAGCGCAGCGTGCGGTTCTGCCAAGACGACGTACGCACAGGCCTTCTCGCCGAGCAGCTCGTCCGGCATGCCCACCACGGCCACGTTCGCGATGGCCGGGTGTCGCAGCAGGTGGTCCTCGATCTCGCGGACGCTGATGTTCATCCCGCCCCGGATGATGATGTCCTTGAGGCGTCCGGTGACCCGCACGTACCCGTCCTGGTCCATCCGGCCGAGGTCTCCGGATCGTGAGAACCCCTCGGGGGTGAACAGTGCGGCGGTCTGCTCGTCGTCGTTGAAGTACTCGATCATGTGGCTGGGTCCCCGGTAGGCGATGTCGCCCTCCTCACCGCGGGGCACCTCGAGGCCGTCCTCGCCCACGATCTTCACTTCGGCACCCTCGATGGCCGAGCCGTCGGAGGTGACGGCCCGGTCTGCCGGGTCGTCGACGGTGCAGATGGTGGTGACGAAGTTCTCCGAGCGGCCGTAGAGGCTCAGGGTCTGACACCCGGAGAAGAGTTCACGGGAGCGTTCGACGATGGCCCCGGGGATGGGCGAGCCCGCGCAGACCCACAGCCGCAGGCTGCTCGCGTCGTGCTTGGCCGGATCGTAGGCCGCCATCAGCATCTGCAGGAACGGCGTCGCGGTCACGGCAGCGGTGCAGCCGTACTGCTCGATCCGGCGCAGCCCCTCCTCTGGGTCCCACGCCTCCATCAGATAGGACTTCGCGCCGGCGATCAGGGGCAGGACCACGCTGGTGACCAGGCCCGTGCTGTGGGTGACCGGCGAGGGTCCGAACTGCACGTCCTGCTCGGTGTACCCGAGAGCCTTGATGATCGCGTTCGCGCTCGCGCGCATGGTGTTGAAGGTGTGGAAGCACCCCTTCGGCCGGGAGGTCGTGCCCGAGGTGTACACGATGAGGAGGCCGTCGTCGGGCGAGGAGTCGGGGCCGGCCTCGTCCTCCAGGGCCGCCAGGTCCCCCTCGACCAGCAAGCTGTCCAAGGACGGCGTCTCGGCCGAATCCACCCCTTCCGGAGTGCGAGCCAGGTACACCGTGCGCAGGTCCGGGGCCGCGGAGCGCAGCTCCTGGAACATCGCGCGGTGTCCGAACCCGCGGAACTCGTGGCAGGTCACCGCGGCCACCGCGCCGCAGTGCCGCAGCACGTAGCCGACCTCGTCCTCGCGGTAGATCGGCATGATGGGCACCAGGATCGCGCCGATCCTGGACAGCGCCGCCGCCAGCAGCGGGAATTCGGTCCAGTTGGGAAGCTGCACGGCGACCCGGTCTCCCCGGCGCACACCCTGCCGCCGCAGGCCCACCGCCAGCCGCAGGGCCTTGTCACGGAAGCCGGCGTAGGTCAGCGACGTGGTGCTGTCGAAGACGAAGGTCTGCTCCCCACGGCGAGCGGCCTGCTCCACGACCAGCGCGTTGAAGCTGCTCGGCTGCCAGTAACCCGCGGCATAGAACGCGGCGATCTGCTCCCCGCTGTACCGGTCGCCGATGGCCTTGATCGGTGCGTTCATGGGCCGCCCCTTCTCCTACGTCCGACGTCACCCGCCGAGGTTAGAATGGTATGACCATTTAAGCAAGGGCTGGGACTACCGCTCAGCTGTCTGGCTCCGGCCCTCGTCAGCCCCCGTACGGCGCCGCGTAGGCCGGCAGCGGCGGCTCGGAGTCGACCCACTGTGTCGCGTTGAGCAACCCGACTGACAGGGCCACCACCGTGGCGGCGAACTGGGCAGACGCCACGGGATCCGTTCCGGGAAGGGTGGTCTGCGTGCAGATCAGTGGGCTGATCCTCGACGTGCTCGCGGGGCCGTCATGGGTGAGCGCGTCGAGCACTAGGGCGTACGCCACCGCATCGGACAGGAGCAGCCCGTGGTCGACGACGCGGCCGGGGCAGACGTCCTGCACCATGATCGTGGTCGCACCCTCGAGCGTGCTCGCGTACGGCTGTGGGAAGACGACCTCGTCACCGCGTGACCCGATGGAGGTAAATGACGTTGTCGTCGGAAGAGGTGCGTTGGTAGCTGCGTTCGTCAGGTGCGAACCGATGGCCAGCTGCCAGGCGATCGCGGAACAGGACCCGGCGGCGCAGAGAGTGTTGGCAAGAGCCGTGCCGTGCATGGGACCAGCCAGGCTGATGATGTCCGTCGCGTGCTTGGCGACGTCGGGCCAGAACTTGGCGATCCATGCCGCCATGAGCCCGCCCTGGCTGTGCCCGACGATGGCGATGTCCCGGCCCGAGCTCCGGTACGCGTAGCGGGCTGCGTAGACCGCGAACTGAGCGGAGATCGTGAAATCGCGCAGCGCTCTGTTGGGGAGGGTCACGGTGCAGACGCCGTAGCCTGCATTGGCGAGTGCTATCTGGTAGTTCCAGGACCAAGCCTCCTGGGGTGTCGCCCCGGTTCCGTGGATGAGCAACACTGCCGGGCGGCCGCCGGACATGGTGCTGAGGTTGCACTGGGCGGCGGCCGCGAGCTCCGTCTCTGGAACGGTCAGGGGTGGACCGGGGTCGGCGCGAGCCGGGGTGACGCCGGCGAACACAACGCCGATGCCCAGGACGAGTGCTGCCGATAAACGAGCCAGGTGCATGCCGGTCATCTCCAAGTCAAAGACGGGGGGCGGCGTCGAGGAGTTGCGGTGCTCATCGGGCGGTCTCGCGGCTGGCGATGTCGGCGATCTCGGCCAGGTATTGCCGCACCTCGCGGAGTTCGTCGGCGAAGTCCCTCCGGCGTTTGTCGAGGGATGGATCGTCCGACGTGACGAGGCCGCGGTGTCGAGCCAGCTTCAGCGCCGTCCGGAACATCTCGGCCGACACGGACTCCTCGCTGGCCAGCCGGCGCTGCATTGCCCACTGCCGGCCCAGGCGCAGGCACCCGGCGATGAATCGCTGCTCGTCGAACTCTTCGGAGGCGTCGGCCGCCGCCAGTCGCTCGGCGACCACCGAGTAGGCGTCGAGGAACGGGCGTAGCACCAGGTGCGCCACGTGCGGTCGGAGGCGTTGCAGCCACCGCTGTGCGTCGTCGGGGCTCACCTCGGCCCCCACCTGCCCACCGTCCGGGTCGATCAGCGCCAGCTCGGCTTGTAGCTCCTCGGCGAACTCCCGCCGCTGGGCGAAGAAGAAATCGAACTTCAGCAGCTCACGCAGCCGAAGCGCCTCATCCCACGCGTTGCGCTCGGACCCGTCCTGGTGGCGCGCGACGGCCATCAGCGCAAGCTCGGCGATCGCTCGGACCAGCAACACGTGGACGGCGCTGTTGCGGTACACGGCGGCCACCAGGTGTTGGTCGGCCCTGATCCCCCAGACCGTCTCGATGCCACCGAAGTGGGAGGTGAGCACCCCGGAGGCCACGAGCTCCTGCAGCGTCCGGCGCACGGTGGCGCGGTCGGTGAGGCTGGCGGCGCCGGCCACCGGCCAGCCGCGGCGTGCCAGGTAGTCGGCCAGTGGCTCGACAGTGGCCAGCACCTCGGTCAGCGTCAGCGCCCGGTCGGCGGCGAGCAGCGCAACGCACACGGCCGCAGTAGGTGTGACGGGAGTCGCCCGGTTGATCCGATGCGACACCTCCAGCGCCACCCGCTCGACGGCATGCCTCTCCGTGGGGTCGTCGGCGCGCAGCTCGGCTAGCCGCTCCCGTAGTCGCAGCGGCTGCCCGAGGTCGACGTACACGCGACCGAGGCGGTGGCGCAGGCCTCGGGCGTAGCCGATGAGCCACCGCACGTTCTCGGACTGCTTGCCCAGCCCGCTCGCCTCGGAGGTCATGAGCGTCACCTCGTGCGTCGGCAGCTGGTCGTAGACGATCGACACCGGGACCACCAGGGCCTCCGGCGCATCGACCGCCTCCACCGCGTCCACGACGTAGCGCAGCAGGCCGTAGCGGGGAGGGCGAAGCTTGCCGGTGCGGGAACGCCCGCCCTCGATCGACCAGACGAGGTTCGCCCGGTTCGCCACGAGCTGGCCGATGTATGACCGCAGGGCCAGCCGGTACACCGGTACGTCGCTCGTGGACCGGCGGATGTGGACCATGCCGGTGCGCCGGGCCACCGTGCCGAGCGGGAAGAAGTTCAGGTTCGCTCCTGCCAGCCCGTACGGCGGCGAGATGCCGGAGGCGACGAGCGCGGGCGGCAGCACCCACTCGTCGAGGTACGAGCGGTGCGAGATCAGGAAGATCAAGGAATGCTTGCGGTCCAGTTCGCGCAGCCCGGCGAGCGCTTCCTCGTCGAGCAGGATGTCGTAGCCGCGCCGCATCCAGCGGCCGAACCGCTGCCACTGCGCGGTGACGGGCTCCAGGTGCGTGGCCGACATCTCCCGGAGAGCGCGGGCAGCCTCGGCCAGCACATCCCCCTCTGGTCTGCCGAGCCGTTCGGCGAGGTCACGCACCTGGCTGTGGAAGGCCGGTGACGTGAGCAAGTGGGCGACCTCGGAGGGATCGCTCATGACTTCGGCCAGTCTTCGAGGGTGTCGACGTAGAGTTGATGGACCCGCGCCACCGCCGCGTCGAGGGCTTCACGTGTCCAGCCGTCCGTGGGGACCGGCGGGTGCACGATCACGTCGATGGTGCCGCTCTGCGCGATCTTGGCGTCTCGCCACATGATCTCGCCGGCATTGCGGATGACGATTGGCACGATGGGCACGCCGGCCTGCATCGCCAGGTGGAAGCCGCCCTTCTTGAACGGGCCGACCGTCGGGGTCACCGACCGGGTGCCCTCCGGCGAGATCACCACCGACGTGCCCGCCCGCAACCTGTCCAGGGCCGGTTGCAATGCCGCAATCGCCTTGGCGCGATCCGCACGATCAAGAAACGCGACATCCGCCATCCGGAACAGCTGCCCGATCACCGGGATCTGCGCGACCTCTTTCTTGGCCACGAAGGTGAACCCGTCGCGCAGCAGCCTGCTGGTGACGACCAGGTCGACCAGCGCGCTCTGATGGTTGATGAAGAACACCGCGGGACGGTGCGACCACAGGTGCTGCTGCCCGACAACGTCGATCTTGATGTCGCCGACGGCGCCGGCAAGGACCCCGAACAGCGAGGTGGCCAGGTCGACGCCCCGTCGCCGGTCGCGGTTCAGCAGGCCCATGGTCAGGCCCGTTCCGCTCGCCGCCAGCAGACTGCCGTACATAGCCGCCGTGCGCAGTGCCGGCCTGGGGTCCAGCCGGCCTGACCGCCTCTTGAAGGTGAGCACCGGCCAGCCACGGGCGAGGGCAACTTTGGCCAACCGCGTCTGCGGGTTGACCGGGTGGGGGTGGCCGACGGCCTGCAAGAAGGGCAGGTCCTCATCACCGTTGGCGTAACCGTGGCTGGCGGCCAGGTCGATGCCGCGCTCGGCGGCGAACTTCTGTACTGCGTCGATCTTGCCCGGGCCCCACAGGGGTCGACCCGCCAACCGGCCGGTGAGAATGCCGTCCTCGGTCTCCAGCTCGGTGCACAGCAGGTGCTCGACCGCGAGCTGCCTCGCCAGCGGGCCGGCCTGGAACCGGGTGGCCGAGGTCGCGATCGCCACGGTGTGGCCACGCCGTTGATGTGCCTTGATCAACCGCCAGGCGTCGTGGAAGAGCGTCTCCGCAATGCCCTGGATGAACAGCCGCTCGCCCAGCTCGACCATGTCGTCGTCGAGCCGGCCCGCCCACCCTCGAATGCCGCGCTCAACCAGCTTGGCGAACTCATCCTCACTGAGCGGCCCACGTAGACCGGCAAGCACGGTGTGGGCAGCCTCGGCGGGTCCGATCTCGAAGTTGCGGAGCCGGTGTGAGTAGAGCGCCGCCGCCGAGTAGCCGTCGATCAGCGTGCCGTCGAAGTCGAAGAAGGCCGCGACCTGCGGGCCGGCGGGGCCGGTACGGATCTCCTCCAGCAACGTGTCGAGCTTCACGACGGAAGTCTAGCGAGATTTGGTCTATCTATTCAAGAGTCTATCCATTCGACCAAAGGTGTTCTACGTTGCACCTGTGCAGGAGGTGTGAGGGTGGACCGTAGGCAACCTCGCGTCGCTGTGCTGGGTGGCGGCTCCTGGGGGACGACGGTGGCGTCGATCGTGGCCAGGAGCGCCCCGACGGTGCTTTGGGCCCGATCGCCGGAGGTTGCCGAGGAGGTCGACAGGCGGGGCCGGAACAGCCGCTACCTCGGCGACAGCCCGTTGACGGACGGTCTGCGGGCTACCAGCTCGTTGGAACAGGCCGTGCAGGACGCCGACGTCCTGGTCATGGGTGTCCCGTCACACGGTTTCCGGGGAGCGCTCGAGCAGGCGGCGCCGCTTGTGCGGCCATGGATCCCGGTGGTCAGCCTGGTCAAGGGGCTGGAACGGGACACCGACCACCGCATGACCGAGATCGTGGCGGAGGTGCTGCCGGGTCACCCTGCCGGCGTGCTCGCCGGGCCGAACATCGCCAAGGAGGTCATGGTTGGCTACGCCGCCGCCGCCACGATCGCCATGCCGGATCAGAACCTGGCGTCCCGGTTGGCCGAGCTGTTCCGCACCTCCCGGTTTCGGATCTACTCCACCACCGACGTGGTGGGAGTGGAGATCGCCGGAGCGTTGAAGAACGTCTTCGCGATCGGGGCCGGGATGGCCGACGGCGCCGGCGCAGGCGACAACACCAAGGCGATGGTGATCACCCGGTCGGTGCGTGAGATGCGCCGTCTCGGTGAGGCGCTCGGCGGTGATCCGCTGACCTTTTCCGGCCTCGCCGGCCTTGGCGACCTCATCGTGACCTGTACCAGCCCGCTGAGCCGCAACCGGCACGTCGGCGACGAACTGGGCCGGGGCAAGGCCATTGCCGAGGTGCTCGCCGGGATGAAGCAGGTCGCGGAGGGTGTCAAGGCCGCCCCGGTGGTCGTGAAGCTGGCGGCCGACGCCGGGGTGGACATGCCGATCGCCCGCGAGGTCAACGCCGTGGTGACGCACGGCGCCACCGTCCAGGACGCCTACCGCGGCCTGCTCACGGTCGCGCCCGGACATGAACTTCATGGGGAGGGCTGGTGACGGGCCGACGCTCCCCCACACCGCTGATCTGGCTACTCACCTGGGTCGTCCCGCTCGCGGCGGCATGGGCGGCCGCTGCCGTTGTGCGGCTGCGCCGACGGGCTCGACGCCCGGCGCTGAGGGTGATGCCGGACGTCATTCCGGTGACACCCTCGTACGCCGGCGGGTCCGGAACACCGCTGGTGCTCCTGCACGGCGTCGGCGCAACGTGGCGGGTTTGGCGCCCGGTGCTGCCGCAGCTGGAGCGCCGGCACGCGGTGTTCGCGCCGACCCTGCCCGGCCACTGCGGAGCCGAGCGGCTCGCCGCGGGCGTCGTCCCGTCCGTCCACGCGCTTGCTGACGGGATCGTCGAGCAGCTCGATCGAGCTGGGATCGATCGAGCGCACATCGTCGGCAACTCGCTCGGCGGATGGCTCGCCCTGGAGCTGGCCCGCCGGGGACGGGCCCGGTCGGTCGTGCTCTTCGGCCCCGCCGGTGCCTGGCGGTCCGTCGCGCGCATGACCGCCGTCGCCATCGGATTGCGGCTGTCATTCGTCCTGCTCGCCAGGCAGGCCGATCGAGCGGAGGCGATCGCCCGCCGGCGGTGGGCCCGACGACTGCTGCTGGCGACGCAGGTCGAACACCCGGACCGCGTCGACCCGGCCGAGTTCGCGGCCTCGATCCGGGCGATGAAGGACTCGCCCGTGGTCGCCCCGCTGCTGCGAGTGATCACAAAGCACGCCCTGACACCCCTGCCCGCGGACCCGCCCTGCCCGATCCGTGTGGTGTGGGCTGAGCGAGACCGGATCATCCCGTTCGAGCACAACGGCCTGCCCATGTTGGAACGCCTTCCGGGCGCCGAACTCGTCCGGTTGGCAGGCGTGGGCCACGTTCCGATGGCCGACGACCCGCAGCAGGTCGCTCGCCTCATTCTCGAGTTCACCGGCGCCGCCGACCGCGCACACCAGGACGATCACGAGGTCGTCCCGACGCGGTCCGACACCCGACCGAGCGAGGCGAGCTGAATGGCAGCCCGAGACGCAAACGGTGCCGCGTGGGGTGGCCCGGCCGACATGACGGCCTGGGAGGCCCTCATGTGGCGGGCCGAAGCCGACCCCCGCACCCGGTCGACCGGTTTGCTGCTGGAGATCCTCGACCGGGAGCCGGACTGGGCTCGGCTGGTAGCCGCGCACGACCGCGCGAGCCGGCAGATCCCCCGGCTGCGCGAGCGGGTCGTCGAACCGCTGCTGCCCCTGGTTACGCCGGCCTGGTCGCCCGATCCGCACTTCGACCTCGACTACCACCTCCAACGGTTGCGGCTACCGGAGCCGGGCACCCTGCGCCAGCTGCTCGACCTGGCCCAGGGAATCCTGGCGCGGCCGCTGGACAAGGCACGGCCGCCGTGGGAGGCCGTGCTCGTCGAGGGCCTCGAGGGCGGCCGAGCCGGCTACCTGCTCAAGGTCCACCACAGCCTGACCGACGGCCTCGGCCTGATCCAGCTGCTCACGCTTGCGCACAGCGGTGTCCCGGAGCCCGGCGACCACCAGCCCGCGCCGCAGCCTGTGACACGCCGGCCGCTGACTCCACATGGCCTGCTGACCAATCGCCTGCGCCAACGGCTCACGGACGCCCCGACCGCGTTGATCAGGCGGGGCGACAGCTCGCTGCGGCTCCTCGGCCGCACGGTGCGCAACCCCGGCGGTGTCGGCAGCGACCTGTTGCGGTTCGGTCTCTCGTTGCGTCGCGTCCTCACGCCGCCGCCCGTCGAACGGTCGCCGCTGCTGCGCGGGGGCAGTGGCTTCGGCCACCGGTTCGTCCTGCACGATGTGCCGTTGGACGAGCTGAAGGCCGCCGGAAAGGCGGCGGGTGGCTCGGTGAACGACGCCTTCCTGGCCGGCCTCCTCGGGGCGTTCCGGCGTTACCACGAGCACCACGGCATCCCGATCGATCTGATGCCGATCGGCATCCCGGTGTCGCTGCGCACCGGCGACGACCCGATGGGCGGCAACCGGTTCGCCGGCGCGAGATTCGCCGCACCGGTCGGGGAACCCGATCCTCGTACCCGCATCGGGATCATCCGCGAGTTCGTCGTCACCGCCCGGACTGAACCCGCACTCGGGTTCCTCGACCTCGTCGCGCCGGCCCTGAGCCGGCTCCCGACCGCCGCGGTCATCGAGCTCGCCGCCGGGATGACCAACGTGTCCGACTTCCAGGCGTCCAACATTCCCGGGATGGGGCATCCGGTGTACCTGGCCGGCGCCCGGGTCACCCGCCTGTATCCGCTCGGCCCACGTCCCGGGGTCGCGGCCATGATCGCGATGATCTCCTACGACGGCACCTGCTGCATCGGGTTGAACGTCGACCCGGACGTGATCAGCGACCTCGAGGTCTTCGAGGCCTGCCTGCGGGAGGGATTCGCCGAGGTGCTCGACCTGCGCCAGCGGCGCTAGGCGGTGACCACACCGCAGCCATTCACCAACCACGACAGGAGGACCGATGGTCAGCACCGAACCGTCGACACGTTTCACCTACCCCGCCCGCGACGGCGTCGAGATCGTCGGCTACCGGTGGGACCCGGCGGGCACGCCGCGCGGCGCCGTGCAACTCACCCACGGCATGGGTGAGCACGTGGAGCGGTACGTACCCCTCGCGCGCGCCCTCACCGGCCGCGGCCTGGTGGTCTACGGCCAGGACCACCGGGGTCACGGCGCTACCGCACGGTCCGCGGAAGAGCTCGGCCAGTTGGGGGCGGACGGCTGGACCCATTTGATCAACGACATCGATCTGCTCGTGTCACGGATCCGGGACGAGCAGCCCGGTCTGCCGTTGGTGCTGCTCGGGCACAGCTTGGGCTCATTCGCAATTCAGCAGTACCTGCTCGACCACAGCGACCGGGTCGACGCCGTCGTGCTGACGGGAACCGCTGCGCTCGATCTGCTCGAGCCTGCCCTCGACCTTGACAAGCCCATCGACCTCTCCGCCTTCAACGCCGCGTTCCAGCCGGCGCGGACCGATTACGACTGGCTGTCCCGGGACGAGGCGATCGTCGACGCGTACATCGCCGACCCACGGTGCGGGTTCGGGCTCGATACCCAGTCCGCCAAGGACATGTTCGCCGGAGCCCGCCGGCTGGCCGAACCCGACCAGGTTGCCGCGATACGCGCCGACCTCCCGCTCTATGTCGCCGTGGGCGAGTTGGACCCGATCAACGCCAACCTTGCCCTGCTGAACGTCCTCGTCGACCGCTATCGCGCCGCCGGGCTCACCGACGTCACCGTGCGCACCTACCCCGACGCCCGGCACGAGATCCTGAACGAGACCAACCGCGACGAGGTGGTGGCCGGCATTCTCGACTGGGTCGACCAGGTGCTCGCAAGGTGAGTGAACTGCAGCCGCTGCACGTGCCGCGCCACCCGGTCCGCTTCGTGACCGCGGCCAGCCTGTTCGACGGTCACGACGCGACGATCACAATGCTGTGTGCGTCGAGAGAGCCGAGCCAAGCTCGCCGCGGCTGGTGATCCCGAGCTTCGGGAAGATGCGGTACAGGTGTGCGCCGATCGTCCGGTGAGACAGATACAGCCGCTGTCCGATGTCTCGGTTTGAGAGCCCTTGGGCGGCGAGCTGGGCGATCTGAAGCTCTTGGGCGGTCAGTTGGTCGCGGGCGGCGAGGTCGCGTCGGCCGCTGGACTCCCCGGATGCACGAAGCTCTCGGCGGGCCTGGTCGCCCCAGGCTGCGCAGCCCATGGCGTCGAAGGCGTCGCGGGCGTTCCGCAGCGGCGTGCGCGATTCGGCGATTCGGCGCTGGCGCCGTAGCCATCGGCCGTGTGCAAGCAACAGCCGGGCACGCTGAAGTGGCCAGTGAGTGAGGTCGGCGCCGAGTGCCTCCTCGAAGCGACGAGCGGCCTCCTGCTGGTCCTGCGCGAGTAGGGCGCGCGCGTGCAGCAGTCCCACTGCGATGCAGGTTCCTAAGATGTCGCCGGATGCTGCTTCGACCTGTTTCACGCGCGCTCGTGCTTCGTTGATCCGACCGGTGTGCAGCGCGGCTTCTGCGAGATCGCCGATGAGCCAGCACGCGATGACCGGGTGGTGTGCCGGACTCGCCGGATCGAAGAGGCGTTCGACGGCGTCGTAGGCGTCGGAGTGCCTGCCCGCTCCGAGTGCGGCGAGGATCCGACCGAATTGCGCGAAGGCGACAGTGATGTTCGCCCCGGTCGGCACCGCGATGCGCTCGGCCCGCGCGGCGGCTCGCTCGGCCCCGTCCTGGTCGCCGCGGATCCCGGCGATGATCGAGTCGACGGTGTCGGCTGCTGCGACCCATTGCGGCTCGCAGAGCTCTGTCGCGAGGTGCCTGGCCTCTTCTGCTGCGGGAATCGCTACGCCCCAGTCGGCGAGCTGCGCGGCCATACTTCCCTGCAGCGTGAGCATGCGAGGCAGATGCCCGAGCCGTCCTTGTGTTCGGAGACCCTCGACTGCCTCGCCGAGGAACGTCGCAGCGATATCGAAGGCCCCCACGGCCACAGCTGCCGGCCCCAGAAAACGGGCAGCGTCCGTATCGTGGTGAAGTTCCGCCGCGGCTGCACGGACGCGCTCGAGTACCGCTGGTGCGTTCCCGAACGGGTCGGCATAGGCCTGGATCGCAAGGATGCGGAGGTCTGCTGATTCCGAGTCACCCAGACGATTCGCCGCCTCGGTAAGGACTCTGCGTGCCGAGGATGCCGGATCCACCATCCAGGCGCGCGAAGCGACAAGCCAGGCCATGTCGAGTTGTAGGTCGCGATCACCGGCCTGGCCAGCACGCTCGGCAGTGGCGATCAGTGATGCGGCACGCGCGGCGTCGCCAAGTGGCCGCGTGTGGACGACTTCTTCGATCCAGGTGGCTCGAGCTCGCTCGATCGGTCCGGGATCGAGGTGCTCCACCTCGCGCAACATCGGTATGACAAGGTCGCGTTGGCCGAGCTCGAAGGTGAGCTCTGCTGCGGCGAGCAGACGCCGGGCGCGCTGCTTGGGCGGGCTCAGCGTCGCTGCCCGCTGCAACGCTGTGACCGCAACACCGACTGCGCCGCGCCGCCGCGCGCGTCCCGCTGCCTCCTCGAGCTCATTGGCGATCTCCTCATGCGTGCCGCTGATAGATGCGGCACGATGCCAGACGCGCCGGTCCGGCTCGGCGCGCAGTACCTCGGCGAGCGCCTCGTGCACATGGCGGCGCCGCAGCAAGCTAGCGCTCTGGCGTACCGCCGAGCGCATCAGCGGGTGGCGGAAGTGCACGCTGTGCATGTCAAGGTCGACGATTGCGGCCTCGGCCGCCGGTTCGAGCCGATCAAGCCCCAACGTGCTCCCGGCTATCGCGCTCGCGGCCTCGAGGATCTCGCCGAGGCGCTCGTCGTCGCTGTGCGCTGCGACCAGCAGAAGCAGCCGAGTCTCCTCCGGCAGATCGGACACGCGGGCCGCGAAGGCCTGCTCGAGCCGCTCCGTGAGCGGCAGCGAGTCAGGCGCGATCGGCTCCAGCCGTGCCGCGGTGATCGGCAGCTCAATCAGCGCGAGAGGATTGCCGGCCGCCACCCTCAGCAGCCAGTCACGGATCACCGGAGAGAGCTGCTGCGCCGACGCGTCCAGCAGTGTCGTCGCCTCGGCGGGCGCGAGGCCGCCGAGGCGATGCTGTGGCAGTCCGGCATCAACGAGGAGCGACGGGTAACCCTCGCGCGCGGCGGCCAGCAGCACAACCGGATCGGACTCCAGGCGGCGGGCGACGAACGCGAGCACTTCCGTCGTCGGGCGGTCGAGCCATTGCGCGTCTTCGGCCAGGACCAGCAGCGGTGCGCCGGTCGCGACATCAGAGAGCAGATCAAGAACAGCCATCGCGATCCGGAATCGCTCCGGCGCCGGTTCCTGGCCCAGTCCGAACGCCGCGTCGAGCGCAGCGCGCTGCGTCGCAGGTAGGTCCGCCGCGCGGAAACGCAGCGGGCGAAGCAGCTGATGGAGGCCCGCAAACGCCAGATGCGCCTCGGACTGCACTCCGGTCGTGCTCAGCACCGTGAAGCCGCGTTCGCGTGCAAACGCAGCCGCCACGGCAAGAAGCCGGGACTTGCCGATTCCCGGCTCGCCGTGCAGCACGAGCGCGCCGCCGCCACCCTGGATTCCATCAAGCAGCGAAGCCAGCAGCTCGATCTCGGCGTCCCGACCGAGCAGCGGCCCAAGTTTGCTCGCAGTGATGGACATCAGAGAACCATCCTCGCAGCGCCGATGGACCTACAAAAGCGCCCGCCAGCGCACCGCCGGCCAACCCCTCGCGAGCTGTGCTGACGGGCAACCTGCGTCACAAACCGGTCACATGACGTATGCGGCTCTCGTGTAGGCCGGCCTACCGTCCTGACGTTCGCCCATCCCACGAGAGAGAAGGATCATCATGGGCACATATGCGCTGCGGAATGTCGTTCTCGTACACGGAGGATTCGTCGACGGCTCCGGTTGGCAGGGCGTGTATGACTCGCTCAGCCGGGACGGCTTCCGAGTCAGCATCGTTCAGAACCCGACCCTGTCACTGGCTGGCGACGTCGAAGCCACCCAGCAGATCATCGACGCGCAGGACGGACCGGTCGTGCTGGTCGGCCACTCCTACGGCGGTGTGGTCATCACCGAGGCTGGTGCCCACCCGAACGTGGCAGCGCTGGTGTATATCGCGGCGTTCGCGCCGGATAAGGGGGAATCGGTCAGCACACTCATCGCCGATCCGCCGCCGGACGCGTCGGTACCGCCCATCCTGCCACCGCAGAATGGGTTCCTCTTCCTCGACCGTGAGAAGTTCCCGGCTTCATTCGCCGCGGACTTGCCGGCTCGGCAGGCCGCGTTCATGGCCGACTCCCAGGTTCCGTGGGGCGTCGGGGCGTTGGACGGCGCGGTCACCGAGCCTGCTTGGCGGAGCAAGCCCAGCTGGTACCTGGTCGCCACCGACGACCGGATGATCCCGCCGCCGGCGCAGCACGCCATGGCCGAGAGGGCCGGGGCCATCATGTCCGAGGTCGCCGCCAGCCACTCCGTTTACCTGTCGCAGCCGGAGGCGGTGGCCACGCTCATTGCGCAAGCAGCGGCCGGCGCTGCGGAGCGGTAGACACCACGCCAGATGCCGTCCCCGACACCGCTCGTGCCCGAACTGCGGCTTGTAGTTCGGGCACGACGACAACCCTGAACGGCGGGATAGGCGTGTGGTTAGTGCAAGTCCCCCCTCGGACACAGTTGATCAAGCTCTGACCTTTACTTTTGCGGTGGGTTTGCCGGGCGGGTGACGAAACAGCACGTCAGGGCGTGAGGGTTCAACTCGGTCGGCGACACCTGCGCGGGCCTCGACGATCTCAGGCAGGATGGGCCGCCGAGCCCACGCGGGTCCTCGCCGAACACGGACACATTCCACGGCAGCGCGTCCGTGTAGCGTCGAAGGCCCAGCTCGAGCACCGTCGGACCGAATCGGGCGAAGCATGCCATCACACGACGCTGCCAATCATCCCGAGGTCAGGGATGTCTAGTGATTGGGAGGCACCGCCATGACGTCCGTTTGCACCCACCTCGACGACGTGCGTGACGTCGCTCCCACCGCCGACGGTTGCATGGACTGCTTGGCTATCGGTGGCCACTGGGTCCATCTGCGGGTCTGCATGTCCTGTGGCCACGTCGGATGCTGCGATAGTTCACCGAACAAGCACGCGACCGCCCACTTCACCGGCAGCGCTCACCCCGTTGTCCAGTCGTACGAGCCCGGCGAGGACTGGTGGTGGTGCTACGCCGATCAGGTGGTGTTCGAGGTTCCCGGCGCCCCGTCGTACGCCCACTCCTGATCGGAGTCGACCGCATGTCGGACACAACGGTCGTCCACGAGGCCGCCAGAGTCGCGCGGCCCTCGATCCTCACGGTGGACGACGACCCCGGCGTCTCCAGGGCGGTGGCGCGCGACTTGCGCAGACAGTACGGCGAGAGCTACCGGATTGTGCGGGCGGAGTCCGGTCCGCAGGCGCTCGAGGCGCTTCGTGAGATCAAGCTGCGGGGCGAGGAGGTGGCGGCGCTGCTGGCGGACTATCGGATGCCGCAGATGAGCGGCATCGAGTTCCTCGAAGCGGCCATGGACCTGTTCCCGCTGGCCCGCCGGGTGCTGCTGACCGCCTACGCCGACACCGACGCCGCGATTCAGGCGATCAACGTCGTCGACCTCGACCACTACCTGCTCAAGCCGTGGGATCCACCGCAGGAAAAGCTCTACCCCGTGCTCGACGAGTTGCTGCAGGCCTGGTCGGTGGCCGACCGGCAGCCGGTGCGGCAGGTCCGGGTGATCGGGCACCGGTGGTCGCCGCGGTCCTACGAGGTGCGTGACTTCCTGGCCCGCAACTCGGTTCCGTTCCGCTGGCACGCCTTGGAGGAGGCCGACTGCGAGGCCGGACGGCTGCTCGCCGCCGCGGGGCAGGACGGCACCCGGCTGCCGGTGGTGGTGACCACCGACGGCGACCCGCTGGTCGATCCGTCGGACGCGGAGTTGGCCGCCAGGGTCGGGCTGACCACGCAGCCGTCCACCGACTTCTATGACCTGATCGTGGTCGGCGGCGGTCCGGCGGGTCTGGGCGCCGCGGTGTACGGGGGCTCGGAAGGGCTCCGGACCGCCCTGGTCGAGCGGCTGGCCACTGGCGGTCAGGCGGGCACGAGCAGCCGGATCGAGAACTACCTGGGCTTCCCCGACGGCGTCTCAGGCGGGCAGCTCACCGAGCGCGCCCGCAGGCAGGCGCTGAAATTCGGCGTCGAGTTGCTGACCACCCGCGATGTGGTGGCGCTGGAGCCACGCGGTTCGGCCAGGGTGGTGCGGTTCGGCAACGGCACCGAGCTGGCCGCACACACGGTCATCCTGGCGACCGGGGTCTCGTACCGGATGCTCGACGCGCCGGGGCTGGGCCCGTTGACGGGCCGGGGCGTGTTCTACGGCGCGGCGACCACCGAGGGGCCCAGCTGTGCCGGGCAGGACGTCTACCTGGTCGGTGGCGCCAATTCAGCAGGCCAGGCGGCCGTCTACCTCGCCCGGCACGCCCGCCGGGTCGTACTGCTGGTCCGCGGCGACTCGCTCGACCAGTCGATGTCGCGCTATCTGATCGACCAACTCGCCAGGATTGACAACGTCGAGGTGCGCACCTGCACGGAAGTCGTCGGCGGCACCGGGCAGGACCACCTGGAGACGCTGACGCTGATGCACAACAAGACCGGCGAGACGACGACGGTGCCCGCGTCATGGCTGTTCGCGTTCATTGGGGCCGCGCCGCGCACCGACTGGCTCCAGGGCACGCTGTTGCGTGATGAGCGGGGTTTCGTGCTCGCTGGGCCGGACCTGGTCACCGACGGCCGGATGCCTGTGGGCTGGGACCTCGACCGCGCCCCCTACCACCTCGAAACGAGCGTGCCTGGAGTGTTCGTCGCCGG
>Ga0184609_10000141_pt1 | contig 19340 bp, 21 predicted proteins | sample PLM1_60_coex_FD_133165 | JGI IMG/M metagenome (GOLD analysis project Ga0184609, IMG submission 133165) | Groundwater sediment microbial communities from an aquifer in East River, Colorado, USA - PLM1_60_coex | ecosystem: Environmental > Terrestrial > Soil > Riparian zone | place: USA: East... | reverse complement strand
GCTCGTCGTCGAGGCGACGCGGCCTCGCTCGGCTGCGCCGGTCGGCCACCGCGCCGAGCTCCCGTGGCCCGCCGGCCTGTCTCCTCAGGATGACGACGCACTGCGCGTCTCCTCGTCGCTCGCCCAGAACGATGCCGCGGCGATCATCGGCGATCCGGCGCCCGCGATCGCTCGACGCTCGCTGGCCCGGGCGATGCACGGCCTTGTCCTCCGCCACGCCTTCAAGCCGGCTGAGCTCGACGGTCTCCTCGGGCCGTGGCGAGAGGTCCTCCTCGAGCGCCCCATCCCCGTCCGGCCGAAAGCCCGCACGGGCGCCTAGGAGTGGTCGACCGAGGGCAAAAGGATCGTCGACACGCTCTCCTGGCGGCGCTGTTCGTGGTTGGCGTCCTCGCCTTGGCCGTACCCGCCGTCTCAGTCGCAGCCGATGGCCTAGCGACGCTCCCGACCAACGACGTCTTCCGGCCCGCACCTTGCCCGATCGGCGAGCCAGCCGACCTCGCCGCGCACGGCATCGAGTGCGGCTATCTGACCGCCCCAGAGAACCGCTCGGCGCCGACGGGCAGCTCCGTGGAGCTCGCGGTCGCGTGGCTTCACGGCACGGGCCCGTCGGTCGCGCCGGATCCGGTCCTGTTCCTGGCGGGAGGGCCCGGCGGCAGCGCGCTACTTGGCATCGGGACCTGGGCCGGGACCACGCTCCGGGCGACGCACGACGTGATCCTCCTCGACCAGCGCGGGACCGGCTATTCGCACCCGACGCTCGCCTGCCCGGAGCTCCTCTATCCGGCCGGGGAGCGTGAGAGCAAGGACGACTTCATCGCCGCTCACCTGCGCCAGGCGCGGCTCTGCCGCGATCGGCTCGTCACGGAGCGCGTGGACCTGAGTGCCTACAACACGAACGAGAACGCCGCGGACGTGGAGGATCTCCGTCGCGCTCTCGGGATCGACCGATGGAACCTATACGGGATCTCATACGGAACGCGGCTTGCGCTCGCGGTGATGCGCGACTACCCGGCCGGTGTCCGGAGCGTCGTCCTGGACTCGGCCTATCCGCCCCAGGTCATCCCGCTCCAGGAGGCAGGCGCCTCGGCCGACAGGGCATTCGACGCCCTCGTCGCTGCGTGTGGGGCCGAACCGCCATGCGCGTCCGCCTATCCGGGACTTGGGACTGGCTTCGCCGAGGCGATCGCCCGATTCGACCGCGACTTCCGCAACCTGAATTTCGACGTTCCCGGACACACAATCAGCCACGCGATCTTCGCCTGGCTCTATGACACCCAGCAGATCGAGCTACTGCCCGGGCTGGTCCACGCGGCCGAGACCGGTAACGCTGCCGTCTATTTCCAGGCCATGGAGCCAACGCTCCTCACCGCCGAGTCGCGATCCGACGGCATGTTCCTGTCCGTCGAGTGTTCCGAGCGAGCGGCGTTCGCCGATCCCGCGCTGATCGCCGCCGACATCGCTGCCCATCCGCGGTTCGGCTCGTATCTCGAACGCGACTGGCATCCCGCCGCGTGCGCAGAATGGGGCGCGGGCGTCGCCAATCCGGCCGATGTTGCGCCCGTCACGAGTTCGATCCCGACGCTCCTCTTCGCGGGCGAGCTGGACCCCGTTACGCCTCCTGGATACGCAGAGCTCGCGGCGTCGACCCTCGATCACGCAACGCTGGTGCGAGTCCCCGGCGCCGGCCACGGCGTCACGCTCATCCATTGCCCGAGCGACATGCGCGACGCCTTCGTCGTGGACCCAGCCGCGCCGCCGGACACGACGTGCCTCGCCACGATGTACGGGCAGCGCGATCGGTTCTTCACCGACATCGTGCTCAATACCGGCCTCCCGAGGATCCTCCAGGAGTTCAGCCTCAACGGCCCGACGATCGGCCATTGGATGCTGGCCGGGTTCGTGGCGCTGATCTTCGCGATCGCGCTCGTCGTCTGGCCGACGCGGGTGGCCCTCGCGGGCATTCGACGCCTGCGGCGACATTCCGAATTGCCGGCTGCGGCTGCGGCCCCGCCTGTCGACGACGTACCACCGCCTCCTCCGGACCGGCCGCGACCGACGTCCCGGCTCGTCAGATTCGCCCGACTCATCGCCCTTGTCGCGATCGGGCTCGACATCGTCGTCGTGGCCGGAATCGCCAACGGCCTGAGCCACATCCCGGCCAACACGATTCTTCGGAACCTCGGCCTCCTGCGCGCCGACGCGTGGGTGCTCGGCGTGGCGACGATCGGCGGCTACGTCGCCATCGCATTGGTCGTCGTCGCGGTCATCGCGATCGTCCTCCGGGCGGGGAGTTGGACGGCCCGCATCCTCCTCACACTGGTCGCGATTGCTGCCCTGATATTCAGCGGGACGCTGCTCTATTACGGGGTGATCTGACCGTCCGTTCGCTTTGGATCGTTGCGTCGAGTACAATTCGGCTCTCGTGTTCGATGGGCGCTCCGGTCAGCGCCCCGGTCCAAACCGCTGATCCCGATCCAACCATCGCCCTGACCGGGCCCCGCAGAACGACGCGGGAGGGCCCTCAGGAGCTGATGCTTCCATGTCCTTCGATACCCTCGGGCTCGCGCCCGAGCTCCTCCGCGCTGTGGCGGACCAGGGCTACACCGAGCCCACGCCCGTCCAGGCAGAGGCGATTCCACTCGTGCTGGCCGGCCGCGACCTGCTCGCCGGCGCCCAGACCGGCACCGGCAAGACGGCCGCGTTCGTCCTGCCAATCCTCCAGCGGCTGCACGACACCCATGCCGTCGGGGCCGCCGCGCCCTCCCGCGATCCACGTAATGCGACGCGACCGCCGGTCCGCGTCCTCGTCCTGACGCCGACTCGCGAGCTCGCACTCCAGGTCGAAGAGAGCTTCCGAACGTACGGCGCTCATCGGCGCGTCCGCTCGACGGCGATCTACGGCGGCGTCGGATTCGAGCCCCAGGTCCGCGCCCTCCGCGCTGGCCCATCGGTTGTCGTCGCCACGCCAGGTCGGCTACTCGACCACGCCGGTCAGCGGACGATCGACCTGTCCCAGGTCGAGGTGCTCGTCCTCGACGAGGCCGATCGGATGCTCGACATGGGCTTCATCCGCGACATCCGCAAGATCCTGGACCTCCTCCCGCCGCGTCGCCAGAACCTGCTGTTTTCGGCGACGTTCTCCGACGAGATCCGGCGCCTCGCCGGGGGTCTCCTCGATCGCCCGGCGACCGTCCAGGTCACGCCGCGCAACACTGCGATCGCCCTCGTCTCGCAGCTCGTCCTGCCGGTCGACAGGGAGCGCAAGCGCGAGTTGCTGACGCACCTCGTGAAGAGTGGCCGCGTCGAGCAGGCGCTCGTCTTCACCCGGACGAAGCACGGAGCGAACCGCCTCGCCGAGCAGCTCGCCCGAGACGGCATCGCCGCGACCGCGATCCACGGCAACAAGAGCCAGGGCCAGCGGGTCCGGGCGCTCGACGACTTCAAGGCCGGCCGCGCCTCGATCCTCGTGGCCACCGAAGTCGCCTCGCGCGGCCTTGACATCGAGGAGCTGCCGCACGTCGTCAATTACGAGCTGCCTATGGTGGCCGAGGACTACATCCACCGCATCGGCCGGACGGGACGAGCCGGATCGACCGGCGACGCCATCTCCCTGGTCTGCGTCGACGAGTGGCCGCTGCTGCGCGAGATCGAGTCGCTCCTCGGCCATCGCGTGCCGAACGAGGTCATCCCGGGCTTCGAGCCCGATCGATCGATCCGGCCGGAGCCGATCCGCCAGCGTTCGCAGGGTGGCCAGGGTCGCCCGATGGGCGCTCGTGGCGGCCGACCGAACGTCGGAGCCGGCCGACCGACCTTCCGGTCTGGTCGACCGAACCTCGGCCCGGGTCGGACCGATCCGGGACGTGCTCGCCCGCAGCGGGACGCTCATCGCCCCGGCGCGGGAGCCGGCCGCCCAGGCGGCGGGCCGTCCCATCGGGGTCAGGGCGGACCGCACCGCGGTCCCGCGTCGGTCGGCATCGGTAACGCGCCGGCAGGCTTTCGCGGGCCTCGACCGCCCCAGGGTCGTCCGCAACAGGGCCGCCCGCAAGACGGTCACCCGCAGCAGGCCAGGCCGCAATTCGGCCGGCCAGGCCCGAACCGACCCTCGGCCGCGGGTCATGGACCTGGCCAGCACCGACCGGAGCGCCCGGCCTTCATGCCGGGTGAGCGTCTGTCCCGCCATCGCGACGGCTGATCGGCCAACCGATCGGGTCTCCGCCGACTGGCATACTGCCGCCGGGATGGCCGAGACGGCCTGCGCACGAGGGAAGCTTTGGACGCCCGAATCCTGCTCGTCGAGGATGACCCGTCGATTCGCGAGGTGACGGCGATCGGCCTGAAGAACGCGGGCTTCACCGTCACGACCGCGTCCGACGGGCGCGAGGGCCTCGAGCGGTTCGCCGCCGAGCCCCTCGACCTCATCCTGCTCGACGTCATGCTCCCGCGCATGGACGGCCTCGACGTCTGCCGGGCAATTCGCCGGACATCTACGATCCCGATCGTCATGCTCACCGCACGAGCCGACACGATCGATGTCGTCGTCGGCCTGGAGGCGGGCGCCGACGACTACGTCAAGAAGCCGTTCGAGGTCCCCGAGCTAGTCGCCCGGGTGCGTGCCGCGCTCCGGCGGGCGGGCCGGCTCCCCGAGGAGGGCGATCGGCTACACCTGGGCCCGGTCACGATCGACGTCGGTGGGCGGACGGCCGAACGCGACGGCCGCGACATCCCCTTGACGCGGACGGAGTTCGACCTCCTCACCGAGCTGACGCGCCACGCCGGCCAGGTCCTGAGCCGCGACGTCCTTCTCGACCGGATCTGGGGCTACGACTACCTCGGCGATTCTCGTCTCGTCGACGTCGCGATCCAGCGGCTCCGGGCGAAGATCGAGGCCGATTCCGCGGCCCCGGAGCTCGTCGTCACCGTCCGCGGCGCCGGCTACAAGGCCGTCCGCTGAGGCGGCCGCAACCGATGCTCCGAGGCGTCCGCGCCCGCCTAACGCTCACGATCGTCGCGCTCGTCGTCCTGACGGGTGCGATTCTCGGCATAGGGGCGTATGCCTTCGTCGATTCACGCATTCACCAACAGGCACTCGACGACGCCGTGCTTCAGGCCCGGTTCGATCTGTCGACAACGATCCCTGACCGCCTCACCGAACCGACGCTCGAGGGCATGGTGAGCAGCCGGCTCGTCGACACGTTCAAGGGCCGCGGCGTCGAGACGATCGTCGACTTCGGTCCCGGCAAGCCGTTCATCTCGAAGGAAGGCCTCAGCCTCGCGCAGTTGTCGCCCGCGCTTCGCGATGCCGTTGCGTCGGGCCAGCTCTCGTACGAGTGGACGAGGCTCGTCGACCGGCCTTCACTCGTTGTCGGCGGTCGCCTCCCGCCGTCCGGTCCTGCCTTCTACTTCATCCGCGACGCGAGCACGATCGAGTCGACCCTCGAACAGCTCCGGCTCGCGCTCGGCGTTGGGGCCCTCGTGCTCGTTGGCCTCGCGCTGCTCGCCGCCCGCTTCGTGGCCCGGGGCGTCCTCGCCCCCGTCGAAGAGGCGTCTCGCGCGGCGGAGCGCATCGAGCGCGGGGATCTCTCCGCGCGCGTGGCCGTGACCTCCGGTGACGAGTTCGGTGCGTGGGCGGACCGGTTCAACCGGATGGCGGCGGCCCTCGAAGAGACGATCGGGCGCCTGGAGACGGCGCAGGGCCAGAATCGGCGCTTCGTCGCCGACGTCGCCCACGAGCTGAGGACGCCGCTCAGTGCCCTCGTCGCCGAAGCGTCCATCCTGCGCGACGACCTCAACTCCCTGCCGGCGGGGAGCCGCCGCGCCGGTGAGCTCCTCGTCGCCGACGTCGCCCGACTGCGGATCCTCGTCGATGACCTAATGGAGGTCTCGCGCTTCGACGCCGACGCGGAACGGGTCGCCGCCCAGTCCGTCGATCTCGTCCGCGTGCTCGAGACCGTCGTCGCCAATCGCCTGCCGGAAGCCCGTCTTACCGTTCCGAACGGCTCAGTCGTCGTTGAGACGGATCCTCGCCGGCTGGAGCGGATCGTCGGCAATCTGCTCGACAACGCCAGGGAGCATGCCCCCGGGTCGCCGGTCGAGGCCCGCCTCGAGGTAACCCGTGACGCGATCCTCATCGCCGTGGAAGACGCCGGTCCCGGCGTGGATGAGGACCGGTTGGAGAGGGTGTTCGAGCGCTTCTACAAGGCCGATCCGTCACGCCACGGCGGCAGCAGCGGCCTGGGCCTCGCGATCGCGGCCGAGCATGCGGCGCTCCTGGGTGGTGAGCTCCGTGCGACCAACCGGCCCGAGGGCGGTCTTCGGATCGAGCTTCTGCTGCCTGTGACCGGATCGTTACGCGCCGGCGATGACGCTGCGACCGAGCGGGACGATCGTCGAGACCAACCACTTCTCCCACAGGAGCCTCACCGATGAAGCCCACCGGCCGCCCATTCCTCATCATCGTCCTCGCCACGCTGCTCGTCGCCTGCAGCAGTGCGACCGGCACGCTCGGCCCGGTTCCTTCGGCCTCAACGACCGCCTCGCCGTCCGCCGGCCCGACCGATCCCGACGTGACGCCTGGCCCGTCCGAATCGTCACCGCCGCCGTCAGGCGGGCCGTCGAGCTCACCGACGCCGACGCCGGCCGAGGGGACGACGATCGTCCGAGCCTACTTCTACTACGAGAGTGTCCCCGGCAGCTCAGGCCTCGTCCCGATCCTTCGTGAGGTTGCTGCGACGACGGCCGTTGCCAGAGCGGCGATTGCGGCCCTCCTCGATGGACCGACAGAGAGCGAAGGCGGCGCAATGAGCTCCGCCGTCCCCGCCGGGACGCGCCTGCTCGGCCTCACGATCATGGACAAGGTCGCGACCGTGGACTTCTCGAGCGAGTTCGAGTCGGGTGGCGGCAGCGCGTCGGCGAACATCCGCCTCGGCCAGGTCGTCTACACGCTGACCCAGTTCTCGACGGTCAAGTCGGTGGTCTTCCAGATCGAGGGCCGGACTGTGACGGTCTTCGGGAGCGAGGGCATCGTCCTCGACGGTCCCGTGGCCCGTGCCGACTACCTTGACCTGCTGCCCGGGATCTTCGTTGACCGGCCCGCGTATGGCGCGGCCCTCGGCAACCCGGGACGGGTGACGGGTTCGGCGCAGGGTGTCTTTGAGGCGACCTTCCGGATCACGCTCCTCGATGGCGCCGGCAAGTCGATCGCCGACCAGCAGGTGATGGCAGCCTGCATGTGCGAGAGCGGCGCGTTCGAAGCGACCGTCCGCTACGACGTTCCGAAGGCGCAGTGGGGCGTGCTCAGGGTCTGGGCCGGCTCGGCCAAGGACGGCAGCCCGATCCTTGTGCGCGAGTACCCGGTCTGGCTCACCCCGGCAGGCTGACCACGACAGCCCGGCGATCGCCCGGCCGGTGCAACAACAACAACGGCCCTCGCGGCATTCGCGAGGGCCGTTTCACGTACGCGCGGGTCGCCGGGTCAGGCGTGCTTGATCGTGATCCGTTCGATGATGTTGGCGACGTCCTCGGCCTGGTCGATCGTCGCCTCGAGCAGGCCGTAGACATCTTTCCACTTGACGAGGTCGACGGGAGCGGTCTCGCCGTGGAAGAGGTCCGCGATCGCCGCCCGGACGATCCTGTCACCCTCGTTCTCGAGCCGGTGAACCTCGATCCAGTAGCGGTCCAGTCCCTTGAAGCCCTTGAGGTGGGCGAGCGCGTCGTGGATAAGCTCGGCCTGCTTGACGATGATCGACGCCTGCTCGACGGCGATCGCCGTGGGCGCCTCGATCCGGTAGAGGACGAATGTGTCCGCGGTCTCCTCGATGAAGTCGAGGAGGTCGTCGAGGGCGCTGATCAGCGCGTAGATGTCCTCGCGGTCGAACGGCGTCACGAACGTCGCCTCGAGCCGGTGGCCGATGTCGTGACTGATCTCGTCGCCGCGGTGCTCGGTCGCCCGGATTTCGGCCGCTCGCGCCTCGGGTTCGTCGTACGTCCGGAGCATCGCCTCCAGCTGGCGAGCGCCGCCGAGGACATTCGCGGCGTCCTCGACGAACAGGTCGAAGAACCGTTCCTCGCGGGGAATGAGGCGCAGGCGCACGTGGCTTCTCCGGAAGGTGGCCGGCATGGCTCGGAGCCGGCGCGGGTGGATCGTCGATACGGCGACGGCCGCTAGCGTAACGCGAGCCACCGGCCTGTGCGATCCTCGGGCCGTGGATTGGCCGGTCGTAGCGTTCATCGGGGCCCAGGCGATCCTGCTCGCGATCGCCGTCGGGCTCGTCCTCGCCCGCGGCCGGGAGCTCGAGACGATCCGCGAGCTGACCGACCGTGACGACGCAGGCGACGATCTCGCCGCTCGCGTCCGCCGTCTTCAGGAGCGGCTGACCGCGAGTGAGTTCGAGCTCGATCAGCAGACGCGAAACGCGTCGTTCCTCGCCGACCTCATGGGCATCGGCATCCTGCGGCTCGACGATTCGCTGCGGGTCGAGCTGGCGAACGCGGCGGCCCACCTCCTGCTCGGCCGCACGCCGGGATCCATCGTTGGCCGATCGGCGATGGAGGCGTTTGTCGACACACGCTTCGAGCAGCTCCTTGCGGCGGCCCGCGACACCGGCTCGGCATCCGGCGAGTTCCGTGTCCGCGGCCCCGATGGCCCGGTCCTTGTCGTCCGGGCCCGCCGATCCCCGATTCGCGGCGTATGGGCGGTCCTCGAGGACGTGGCCGAGCTGCGCCGCCTGCAACAGATCCGGGCCGAGTTCATCGACAACCTCTCGCATGAGCTGCGGACGCCGCTGACGACGATCAGCCTCCTGGCGGAGACGCTGGCTCGCGATGCCGATGCCGCAGGAGACGCCATTCCGGCGAAGATGCGCGACCGGATCGCCAAGATCGAGGTCGAGACCGGACATCTCGTCCAGATGGTGAACGAGCTGCTGGATCTGGCCCGGATCGAGAGTGGCGGCCCGCTCGTTCTCCTGGACGATCTCGACATCGGGCGCGTCGTCCGCGAGTCCGTCGAGCGCCTGCGGCTGTTCGCCGACCGCCAGGGACTCCACCTCGTCGTGGATGTCCCGGACGGGCTGCCGCTCCTCCGCGGCGACGAGGCGCGGATCGGCCAGGTCGTCGTCAACATCGTCCACAACGCGCTCAAGTTCGGCGATACGGGCGACGTGACGATCCGCGTGCGGGAGGCCGACCGCGAGATCATCACCTCGGTCGAAGACCATGGTTCCGGCGTGCCGAAGGCGGACCAGGCGCGGATCTTCGAGCGGTTCTACAAGGTCGATCGAGCGCGCGTGCGGGGCGGTGGCACGGGCCTGGGCCTGTCGATCGCCCGCAACGTGCTCGAACAGCACGGCGGCCGGATCTGGGTCGAGTCCGAGGAGGGCCAGGGCTCGACGTTCTCGTTCGCGCTGCCGATCCCGGCCGGCTCGAACGCGTCAAACTGAGGGCGTGCACCAGCTTCACGTGGCGACGCTGAACATCCTCAACCTTGCCGACCGTTGGCCCGAGCGCCTGCCGCTGATCCTGGCCGACATGAGCGCGCTTAAGCCGGATGTTCTTGGCATCCAGGAGTGCGTCTATCCGATGCAGCAGGACCGGCTGATCGGGGCGGCGGGCGAGGCTCGTTACGCTGCGGTCCGAGGCTGGGCCGGCCGGCCCGAGTACGGTAATTCGCTGCTCGTCCGCGAGTCGTTACCGGCCACCGATGAGGGGCGCGTGGACCTGGGCCTGAACCGCGCCGCCCATCGGGCGACAGTGAGACTGGCCGACGGCCCGACCGTCACGATCACCGTCACCCACCTCCACCATCGCGAGCCGGACGAGCAACTTCGCGATGAGCAAGCGCGACAGCTCCTCGAGTGGATCGAGGCCGCGCCACCGGCCGATGCGCAGATCGTCATGGGCGACTTCAACGCCGATCCGGCCGAACCCACGTACGCCCGCATGGGCGCCGCGGGCTTCAAGTCCGCGTACGCGGTTGCGAACGGCGCGGAGCCGGCGGTGACGTGGCCGTCGGGCCTCCAGGCGCCGGCGATGGACACCGACGGCCACCCGAGATGCCTCGACTACATCTGGATCCGCGGGGCGGTCGCCGTCGAGTCCGCTCGGCTCGCGTTCGATCGGCCGGATCCCGAGGACCCGACGCTCTACCCATCCGATCATTTCGGCATTTCGGCCCACCTGGCGATCGGGTAGGGGCGGATGGCGCTGCGGCTGGCTCATCGCGGTGACTGGCGTCGGGCGCCGGAGAACACGCTCGCCGCGTTCATCGCGGCCATCGCCGTGCCGGGCTGCGACGGGCTCGAGTTCGACGTTCGGGCTGCGGCGGATGGCGTCCCGGTTGTGATCCACGACGAGACGCTCGAGCGCGTCCAGGGGGTCGATGCGCGGGTCGATGAGCTGTCGGCCGAGGCCCTCGAGCGCCACGGCGTGCCGAGTCTCGCCGATGTGCTAGCGGCGGTCCCGCGCCGCGCGTTCCTCGACGTCGAGTTCAAGGGCTACCCCGGGCGGGGCGCGGTCGACGTGCTGACGGCCGGCCGGGGGCCGGGCCTCGAGCGAGCCGTCGTCTCGTCGTTCGAACCAGACGCGCTGGAACGGGTCGGGCGGCTGGCACCATCGTGGCCGCGGTGGCTCAACGCGATCGACCTCTCCGACGAGTCGATCAGCCTGGCCACCGATCTGGGCTGTCGTGGCATCTCGGTCCCCTGGCAGGCCATCGAGCCGAAATCGCTGGCACGCGTCCGGGCCGCCGAGCTCGACCTTGCAGCATTCACGGTTCGCAATCGACCCACGTACAGCCGCTTGGAACGCCTCGGCGTCAACGCGATCTGCGCCGAAGGCCCGGCATTGGACGGCCGCGCAGGACGTTGAGGAGGGAGTTTCGATGACTGCCGCCGATCGGGCCGATCTCGTCGTCGTCGGGGCGGGGACCGTCGGCGGGTGGGCGTCGTACTTCGCCAAGACCGATGGGCTGGCGCGGGTCGTCGTTCTTGAACGAGGCCTGGCCGGCCAGGGGGCCAGCTCGCGGGCCGCCGGGATCGTGCGGGCCCAGGGCGGGACGTCGGCGACCGTCGCCCTCGGGCGCTGGACGATCGACTTTTACAACGGCCAGCGGGCCATCATCGGGACCGACTCGGGGTTCCGTGAGCTCGGCTACCTGATCCTCGCGGTAACCGAGGACGACGAGCGTGCCGGCCGGGAACGCGTCGAGATGCAACGCCGCGAGGGCCTGGATGTTCGCTGGTTGTCGGCCGACGAGGCGACGTAGCTGATCCCGACCCTCGCCGCGGAGGGCCATCGCGGCGGCAGCTTCATCGAGACCGACGGCTGCATCGATCCGCCGCGGAACGTGCGCGCCTACTCGCTCGCGATGCAGGCCGCCGGCGTCGAGCTCCGCGAGCGGACCGCCTTCACCGGACTGATTGTCGAGCCGACGTCGTCGACGACGGGTGCGTCACGGGTCGTCGGCGTGGAGACGTCGGCCGGGCCGATCGCCACGGAGCGGGTCCTCCTGACCGGCGGGCCGTCCCTGCGATCGGTTGGACGGATGGCCGGGCTCCGGATCCCGGCAGGAGCCGCTCGCCACACGGTCTGCGTCCTTGAGCCCCACGAAGTGTTCACCGTCGAGCGGATGCCGATGGTTTTCGACATCGGGGAAGGGATCTACTGGCGTCTCGAGGAAGGCGGGCTGCTCTTCGGCTGGAGCGATCCGGACGAGGCACCGGGCGAGGCGCGGTCGATCAACTGGCCGATGTACGAAAAGGTCCGCGAGCGCCTGGGCGCCCTCGTGCCGGTGACGCGCGGGCTCGGCATCCGCAAGATCTGGGCGGCGACGATCGACTACACGCCTGACCACCTCCCGATCGTCGGCCCGGCGCTGACGCCGGATGGCCACCGGATCGATGGCGTCACGATCGCCTCGCCGGGCGGTCACGGGATGATGTGGGGTCCCGGTGTCGCGCGGGTTGCCGCGGATCTTGTCATTCGCGGTTCGACGGACCTGCTCGACGTCACCGACCTCGGGCTCGACCGATTCGACGAGCACGGCCGGAGCCGCCTCGCGACCGATCCAATCGCCCTGCCGTTCCCGGTCAGCGCCGACGAGGACGAAACGCCCGTCTCGATCGGTTGATCAGGCGGTTCGTGCAGAGCGGGCGCCCGAACCCTGTGGCCGAAGGGCGGCCGCCAGGCTGCGAACACGCTCGAGTGGCGACAGGCGGCGACGAGGCGGGACGTCGTGCGTGGCGGCAGCCCGCTCGTGCTCCGTCGCCATGAAGATGTAATAGGCGGCTATCGGGGTCATCGATGTTCCTCTGTTGTCAGCGGCGAGAAGGTTCAAGACGAACGTAATCCGAGCCCGCGGCCTGGACTAGCGACGTGTGTCGGCGTTAGCCACCGACAAATGTCAGTTAGCGATCCGGGACCGGAATCGGCCAAACGCGATGCCGAGCGCCAGGCCGGCAACGAGCGCGATCACAGCGGCACCCAAGGGAAGCGGGTTCGGTGTTGCCGCTGACACGCGGACGCTCGCCGTTCGGTCTTGCGCGAAGTTGTTCAAGCGGACTGTCCAGACTCCCACCGACGTCGGGGTGAAGCTTCCCCGCCACAGGGTCGCATCGGTCGCATCCAGATGGAGGACCACCGGAATGCTCGTCCCGTCATCGGCGTTGGCCGCGACGTCGAACGGATAGTCGTCGATCGGGTAGAGGACGTTCCACAATCCGGAAGGCGCGGGATAGGCGTCGGGCCGGGTCAGGGGCAGCTGCAGGCTGTCCTGGCCGAACGGCACGAAGGTTCTGACCTGGACGTCGACGGGCTGACCAACCTGGACCTCGGTCGGCGAGACGGACACGGCAACCTCGAGCGCCGCATCGACCCGTTGGGCGAATACGAATGCAACGACGAGCGTGCTGAGCGCGATCCTGATTGCCCGGTTTGCCTTCATCGACCGAGGCTACACCGCTCAGTACGCGTCGGTTCCAACAGGTGTTCCGCGGTCCGGCTCAGCAGCAGTCACCGGAGCCGTAGCACCCACCGGAGCCGAAGCCGACGCTCGAACCGACGAGCCCGACTGGTCGGGGCAGGTCGGGCATCGCCGGCAGGGCGTCGGCGGCCGGTGCGACGAGGGGCTTCGCAGCCCGGATGATCGCCGCGTAGAGACCGTCGGCGACTGCGTGGGTCGGGACGACCTCGACGTCGGTGAGGCCGACCGCCGCCAGGCCGATGCGGTACTCGTTGAACGAGAGCGCGCCGGCGATGCAACTCACGAAGCTGCCGCGCTCGGCCCGCTCGGCCGGGGTCAATCCGTCGTCGGCCACGACATCGCTCACGCCGACACGGCCACCCGGTCGGAGGACGCGTGCGATCTCGCGGAAGACCGCTGCCTTGTCGGCAGCCAGGTTGATGACGCAGTTGCTGATGACGACATCAATAGTCGAGGAGGGGAGTGGAACGGATTCGATCGTGCCCCGGACGAACTCGACGTTCGTAACGCCCGCCTCCGCTGCGTTGCGGACGGCCAGTTCGAGCATTTCGTCGGTCATGTCGAGGCCGAACGCCTTCCCGGTCGGGCCTACGCGCCGGGCCGACAGGATCACGTCGATCCCTCCGCCCGAGCCGAGATCGAGGACTCGCTCGCCCTCGCGAAGCTCGGCGACGGCGGTCGGATTTCCGCAGCCGAGGCTCGCCAGGAGGGCGGCATCAGGCAACGAGGCCCGGTCGGCGTCGGCGTAGAGGTGGTCACCGTAGACCGCGGTCCCATCGGGCCCGCAGCACGAAGCCTGGGCTGCCGAATCGGAGCGTCGCGCGGTTGCCGCACGGGCCGCTTCCGCGTACCGAGCGCGGACCTCGTCGTGGATGGTGTCCTGGTCGAGTGTCATCGCGACGGCCTCCGGTAAGGGATGGGGATCAGGCGGGGGAGCAGTCAGGGTCGACAGGAACGGCGGCCGGCCGAATAGCTGCGACCGCGGCCGCGAGCATGCTCACGATTCCGGGTGACGGCGATCGCGAGGCCTTGAGGGCCCGAACGTGTGCGTCATTGCGGGCATCATTTTCCGTGCGATTCAGCATGCCGGCGATTATCCAGGTCGCGAAGTTGGTGTCATAGGTGTTCATGTTTGGTGCCTTTCTGTCGTTCATTTCCGACTGCATGATGGTGCCTCATATCGATACTTGTCAATATAGACATTTGTCGATATTATCCGCCCATGGCAGCAACGAAATCGACCCTCATCGACCCCGACGTCAGGCTCCTTCAGGCCCTCGCTGACCCAACCCGGCTGGCGATCGTGCGCGAGCTCGCAGGTGCGTCGGAGGTATGCGCCTGCGACTTGACGATCTGCTGCGACGTCCGCCAGCCGACGGTCTCGCACCACCTCAAGGTCTTGCGGGAGGCTGGCGTCGTCGAGTCCGAGCGGCGCGGAACGTGGATCTATTACCGCCTCGCGCCTGCGGCGGCCGGACGACTTCAGTCCCTGGCCGTTGAGCTGAGTGGCGCGGCACAGCTCATCCCTGCGTCGGCGCTGCGGCGTCCCTCCCCCGGAACCGCTTCGACGTCGGGGCTGCCTCAGGCCTGAGGCGCGGGCTGTTCGCGCACTCAGCGCGCTCAGCGCGCGTATCTGCCGCCGAGCAGATCCGGGGAGACGAGCCACCGGAGCGTGCCAGAGCCAGCTTCCAGCGGCCGGTCAGCGTCGATCCGAGCGAAGGCGCCCTTTCGCATCGAGAGGCCGGACGCCCCGACCAGGGCCCCGGCGACCTCGCTGAAGTCCGGGTCGTGACCGACTAAGACCGGCTTCACGGGCTCGCCGGCGTCGAAGAGGATTGCCTCGATCGTCACCAGGTCGAAGTCCCGGGCAAGTCGTTCATCCTCCCGGACCTCGCAGCCGAGCGCCTCCGCCACGATCTCCGCGGTCCGAGCGGCTCGAATCTTGGGCGAGGTGATGAAGATGTCGGGCTTGAAGCCCGCGTCCGCCAGGAAACGCCCCATGCGCTCCGCCTGCTGCTCGCCCTTGGCCGAGAGCGGCCTTGCGGCATCGGGGCCGCTCCAGCCCTCGGGGTCGCCGGCGTGGGCGTGACGGAGGAGGTGGAGCTGGACGGAATCGCGGTCGGTCATTCGTCGATCGTAGCCAGAAAGCCCTCGATGCGTCCGCGAAGGTCGGCCAAGGTCGCCCGGAAGGCCGGCAGCCGATCCTCATCGGGGCCCGTCGCGAGAGCTGGATCAGGGATGCTCCAATGGGTCCGCTTCGCCGGTCCCGGGAAATTCGGACAGACCTCGCGAGCGTCGTCGCAGACCGTGATCACGTGACCGAACTCCTGGCCCACGAATTCGCTCACCGATTTCGAGCGAGCCCAGGCGTGATCGATTCCTGCCTCGTCGAGGACCCGCTCCGTCAACGGATTCACGACGCTTGGCGCGATGCCCGCCGACTCCGCCTGGACGCGGCCGTCGCCGAGGTGCCGAAGGAGTGCCTCCGCAAGGATGCTTCGGGCGGAGTTACCCGTGCAAACCACGAGTACCCGAACTGGCACCCTCATCGCAGGCTTGACTCCCGCTCTCCGAGGTCGGAGGCGGCGCTCGGCAACGCCATCCGCCCGAGGATCCGTGCCGTCAGGGGTTGAGGTCCTCGATCTCGCCGGAGGCGAGAAAGACGACGTCCTCGGCGATGTTCGTCACCCGGTCGCCGATCCGCTCGATGTAGTGCGCGGCGAAGAGGATCCGGGTCCCGCGCTCGACGTTGCCGGGATCGGCCCGCATGAGCTCGACGACCTCGTCGAACGTCTTGTGGTACAGGTCGTCGATCTCGTCGTCGCGAGCGGCGACCGCGCGGGCAGCGTTCACGTCCACGTCGACGAGCGCCCGCAGGATGTCGCCGACGAGGCCGGCCGCGAGCTCGCCCATCGCCGGCAGGTCGACGTACTTCTTTAGCGGCGGATACGGCGCCAGCTTGCGGACCTGCTTGGCGACCGATCCCGCGTGATCGCCCATCCGCTCGAGCTCGTACGACACGTGGTCGAGCGACAGCAGGAAGCGCAGATCGCGGGCGACCGGCGACTGGGTGGCGATCGCCCGGGTGATGAGCGTCGAGACCTCGCTCTGCATCTCGTTGATCTGGCGATCGTTGACGATGACCGCCGTTGCCGCCGCCGCGTCGTGCTCGATCAGCGCCTGGATGGCAGCCCGGATCGCGTCCTCGACGGCCGACCCCATTCGGAGCACGTTGTCCTTGATCTCGCGCATCTCCTGGTCGAGGGCAACCCGCGCGGGATGGGCGGCGGGATCCGCCGACACCACCTCGAGGAGCTCCGTCTCGGCGTCGCGCATGATCTCGGAGATCTGGCGGGTCAGGGGCTCGTCCTTCGGGAGGTCGTGCTGTGTCATCGGTTCTTTCCCCTGCTCAGCCGAACCGGCCCGAGACGTAGTCCTCGGTGAGCTGGTTCTTGGGATTCGTGAAGATCTCGATCGTTCGGTTCCGCTCGACAATGTAGCCCGCCCGGTCCTCGCCCATGTTCATAAACACGGTGAAGTCCGAGGCTCGCGCCGCCTGCTGCATGTTGTGGGTCACGATGATGATCGTGTAGCGCTTCCGAAGCTCGGCCATCAGCTCCTCGATCTGGAGGGTCGAACGTGGGTCGAGCGCAGAAGCGGGCTCATCCATGAGGATGATTTCTGGCTCCACGGCGATCGCCCGGGCGATGCACAGCCGCTGTTGCTGGCCACCGGAGAGGGCCGTCCCAGATTGCTTGAGCTTGTCCTTCACCTCGTCCCAGAGCGCGGCTCGCCGCAGGCTCTGCTCGACGAGGCCGTCCAGGTTGCCCTTGACGCCATTGACCCGCGGCCCGAAGGCGACATTGTCATAGATCGACTTGGGGAACGGGTTCGCCTTCTGGAAGACCATCCCGATGCGGCGACGGACCTCGACGGGGTCGACGTCCTGAGCGTAGAGGTTCTGCCCGTGGTAGAGGATCTCGCCGTCCATCCTCGTCCCCGGGATGAGGTCGTTCATCCGGTTGATCGCGCGCAGAAGCGTGGACTTGCCGCTGCCGGACGGCCCGATCAACGCGGTGATCGCGTTGGCCCGAACGTCAAACGTGATGTCCTTGACCGCCCGGAAGGCACCGTAGTACACGGAGACGCCGCGCAGATCGACCGCGGGCTCGCTCGTGGCCTCGGCGACCGGTCGGTCGACGGTCGCGATCTTGAGATTGACGGCGTGGCCTTCGCCTTCGGTGGCAGGAGGCGCGGTCATGGTCGCGGGCATCGGGTCTCCATCCTGAGCCTCGGGGCTCATTACCACGTTCGCTCCGTTCGGCTGCGAAGAATGATTGCGACTGCGTTGGCCAACAGCGTTACAGCAAGCAGGACGACGATTGCAGCGGCCGTCAGTTCACGGAAGTCTGCCTGAGGCTTGCGGGCCCAGTCGAAGACCGTCACCGGCAGCACCGTGTAGCGCCCGAAGATCTGCTCGAGGATGCTCTTGCTGCCGCTCGAGAAGCCGCCGAGAACGGCTCCGGCGAGGATCAAGGGTGCGGTCTCGCCGAGCGCCCGTGACAGGGACAGGACCGTTCCGGTGAGGATCCCGGGTGCGGCCGCGGGCAGGACGAGGAGGCGGGTGACCTCCCAGCGCGACGCACCGACGCCGTAGCCAGCCTCGCGCAGGGCCCGCGGCACCGCCCGGATGGCCTCGGCGGACGTGATGATGACGATCGGCAGCACGAGGACGGCCAGCGTAATCCCGCCGGCGACCATCGTGCGCCCGCCGGTCAGCGGCGCGAGCCCGATGACGAAGATCGACAGACCGAGGAGCCCGTAGACGACCGACGGGACGCCGGCGAGGTTGCGGATGTTCACGTTGATGAACCTGGTCAGGCGATTGTCGGGCGCGTATTCCTCGAGATAGATCGCGGTCATTATCCCGATCGGGAAGGCGAAGATCGCGACGAATACCGCCATGAGCAGGGTCCCGAAGATGCCCTGGGAGACGCCCGCCTTCGCCGCCTGGCTGGAGGTCGGGCTCGTCAGAAAGGTTGGGCCGCGTTCGAGGAGCGTCGGCAGGCCACGGCTCACCAGGTCGCCGATGAGCGTGAACAGGATCAGGAGCGAGAACAGCAGGGACAGCAGGAGGATGGCGTGGAAGGCGAGACCCCGCCAGTCCGTGCCGGATCCGCGGAGATTTGCCGGGCCGACCGCCGGGACCGCTACGTTCATCGTCGGCGCCTCAATACTGGAGCCTCGTTCGGCGGACGAAGTAGTCCCCGAACTGGTTTAGGGCGAACGTCAGGAGGAATAGCATCAGGCCGAGGAAGAACAGGCTCTGGAATGCAGCATCGCTGCCGACGACCTGGTCCGTGCCGGTTGCGAGTGAGGCCATCGCGGCCGTGATCGTCTGGCCCGGCTGGAATGGGTCGGCCGTGAACTGCGCGCCGCCGGAGCCGCCCGAGGCGACTGCCACGACCATCGTCTCGCCGATGGCCCGCGAAACTCCGAGGATGATCGCGGCCACGATGCCCGACATCGCGGCCGGGACCACGATGCGGAGGCTCGTCGTGATCCGGCGGGCGCCGAGGCCGTACGACGCCTCGCGCAGCGACCGCGGGACGGCCCGCATCGAATCCTCGGAGATCGAGGCGATGAGCGGGATCGTGAGAATCCCGACGCCGATGCCGGCGGCTGCGAGGTTGAAGTCGGATGAGGAAGGGTTGAGCCGCTGGACGATCACCGGGCTGATCCACGTCAGGGCGAAGAAGCCGAGGACGACGCTGGGGATGCCGGCGAGGATTTCGAGGACTGGCCTGATGATCTTGCGGGCGCGCTGGTTGGCGTACTCCGCGAGGTAGATCGCGGTAAGGAGCCCGACCGGAACCGCGACGACGAGGGCGATCGCGGTGACCAGCAACGACCCGACGATGAGCGTCAGCAGGCCGAACTCGTCGCGACGCGGATACCAGCCGTTCTCCGTCAGCTGGGCGAACACGACGTCCCGCAGGAACGCGACCGCGCCGCCGACGAGACTCCAGACGATCAGGACGCTGATGAGGATCGAGACGAGCGCGGCCGCGAGGAAGACGATCTTGACGATCTGCTCGCGCCGTCGTCTCGCGGGGCTACCACGAAGCCCCGCCGGCGAGAAGGCCGATGGGGCGGGTGCGGTCGGCTGCATGGATGGATCCTAGGCTTCTTGGTACCGCGATGGCGTGACGGGTCGAGCCTCCGAGCTGGCTCGACCCGCCACTGGAGGAGCTAGCGAGATTCCCAGGCGGACTTGCTCGCGGCGAGCACGTCCGGTGCGAGGTCCACGTAGCCGACCGTCGAGTTGGCCGCCGCGATCGTGCCCTCGGCGAGGTAGTAGTCG
>Ga0184609_10000133_pt1 | contig 19752 bp, 21 predicted proteins | sample PLM1_60_coex_FD_133165 | JGI IMG/M metagenome (GOLD analysis project Ga0184609, IMG submission 133165) | Groundwater sediment microbial communities from an aquifer in East River, Colorado, USA - PLM1_60_coex | ecosystem: Environmental > Terrestrial > Soil > Riparian zone | place: USA: East... | reverse complement strand
TGGGTGCGGTGATCGACGCATACGACCGGCTGGCGCGGATCGGGGGTGGGTTGCTGGGGGTGGCGGCGGGGGACGCGCTCGGGGCGACGGTGGAGTTCTGCTCGGCGGAGCGGATCAAGGTGGAGTACGGCGTGCACGGTGAGGTGGTTGGCGGGGGCGCGTTCGGTTGGCGGCCGGGACAGGGCACGGACGACAGCGATCTGACGGCGTGCGTGGCTCGCGGGTACGCGGCGGGGTACGAGCTGCACGAGGTCGCCGGGCGGTTCCTTCGGTGGTACGCCGGTGGGCCGAGGGACATCGGCGGGCTGACCGCGCGGGCGCTGGGCTGGCTGGCCGAGCACGGCAATCCGCGGCGCAGTGGCGCGGCGGCGAGCTCGGGTGACGACGCGGGCAACGGGTCGCTGATGCGGGCCCTGCCAACGGCCCTGGCTCGTAGGGACGGCACCGTCCGGCGCAGGGAGGCGGCCGAGATCTCCGCGATCACCCACGCGGACCAGCGGTGCGTCGAGTCGTGCCAGGCGTACGTCGAGCTCGGCACCGCGCTGCTGGACAGGCTGCCGGTGCCCACCGCGCTGGAACGGGCCCGCGCCGTCGCACGGCACCCCGCGGTGCTCGATGCGCTGCAGACGGACCCGCGGCGCGACGTGAGCACGCTGCCGACCACGGGCTACGTGATCCACTCGCTGGCCGCTGCGGTGTGGGCGGTGCAGCAGCCGGCGTCGTTCGAGCAGCTCGTGGTGGCCGTGGTGAACAGGGGCGAGGACGCCGACACCACCGGCGCGATCGTGGGCGGGCTGCTTGGCGTGCGCGACGGCGTGACCGCGATCCCCGACCGCTGGCTGCGAAAGCTGGAGTACCGGCGGGAGTTCAGCGAGCTGGCGGCGGCCCTTGCGCGGGTACGGGCTGTTACCGCAGGTGCGAGTCGAACCAGTTGAGCGTGCGCTGCCACGCCTCGGCCGCCGCGTCGGGGTCGGCGTCCAGCGCCAGCGGGTAGTGCACGACGTCGGTGGCCACCTGCGCGGTCGCGGCGGCGTCGCGCAGCTTCTCGACCTCCTCGACGGGGGCGGTGGCGTCGCCGCCGTAGATGCCCAGCCACGGGCAGGACAGCTCGGGCGCGGCCTCGATCAGCGGGCGCAGCTGGTCCGCGATCGGGGTGAGGATGCCGGGCGCGGACACGCTGACGGCGGCGCCGACCTGCCGGTGGATCGCCACCTTGACGGCCACCGCACCGCCGAGGTCGAAGCCGACCACGCCGATCCGGTCGCCGGCGACGCCGCGGGCACGCAGCCAGCCGAGCGCCGCGTCGCTGTCGTCGAGCACCGACGACGGCGTGAGCCGGTTGACCTGGTCGGCGACCCGCTCGCCGTCCACCTCGTCCGCGCCGTCGCGGTGGTAGAGGTGCGGGGCGACCACGAGCCAGCCCTCGGCCGCCAAGCCGCTGACCAGGTCCCTGACCGAGTCGGTGACCCCGCGCGCCTCGTGCAGCACGACGATGCCGCCGCGAACGGCCGTCTCCGGCTCGGCGACGGTCAGCCGCAACTGGCTGCCGTCCGCGAGCGGAAGCGTCTCGGTCCTGGTCTGCGTCATGTCGATACTCAACCACCTCCGGGTGAACTGTAGGTGTCGGGTCCGACGGTGGAACACTCGCGGCCATGACGGTACGCACCCGAGCAGACCTGGCCGCGCTTCCCAGTTACATACCAGGCCGCACCATCCAGGGAGCGATCAAGCTCGCGTCCAACGAAGTGGCCGCCGGACCTCTACCAAGCGTGACGAAAGTCATCGCGGATGCGGCCAATTCGGTCAACCGTTACCCAGATATGGCGGCCACCGCACTGATCGAGCGAATTGCCAGGCACGTCGGCGTCGAGGTGGATCGGGTGGCGGTCGGCTGCGGGTCGGTCAGCGTGTGCCAGCAGCTCATCCAGGCCACCTGCGAGCCGGACGACGAGGTGGTCTTCGGCTGGCGGTCGTTCGAGGCGTACCCGATCATCACGCAGGTCGTCGGCGCGCGGAAAAGGACGGTGCCACTGACCTCCGACCATCGCCTCGACCTCGACGCCATCGCAGCCGCGATCACCGACCGCACCAGGGTGGTCTTCGTCTGCAACCCGAACAACCCGACGGGTACGGCCGTGCGCGGCGACGAGCTGCTGCGGTTCCTCGACGCCGTGCCGCCAACCGTGCTGGTCGCGCTCGACGAGGCCTACCGCGAGTTCGTCACGGATCCCGAGGTGCCCGACGGCCTGCGGCTGCTGCTCGACGGCCGGGACAACATCGCCGTGCTGCGGACCTTCTCCAAGGCGTACGGGCTGGCCGGGCTGCGGGTGGGGTACGGCATCGCCGTGCCTGAGGTGGTCACCGCGGTGCGCAAGGTGTGCGTGCCGTTCTCGGTGAACGCCGTCGCGCAGGCCGCGGCGATCGCCTCGCTGGACGCCGCCGACGAGCTACTGGCCAGGTGCAAGGACATCGTGGCCGAACGCGAGCGGGTGCGCGCCGCGCTGCTGGACGCCGGGTACGGCGTGCCGCCGTCGCAGGCCAACTTCGTCTGGCTGCCGCTTGGCGAGCGCACCGCGGCCTTCAACGACCACTGCCTCACGCACAAGGTGGTGGTCAGGGCCTTCGTCGGCGAGGGCGCCCGCGTCACCATCGGCATGCCGGAGGAGAACGACGCATTCCTGGCCGCCGCGCGCTCCTTCCCGGCCACCCCGTCATAGGGCTTTGACCAGCCAGTTCGGGGGGAGTTTGCGGGGGTGGTGTTGGGGTGAGCCCCGCAGCGCCGAAGGCGCGAGGAGGAACAACCTGGACGGCGCAACCGCCTCGTCGATCTGCTCCCCGACCCCAGCGTCCTCCCGCGCCTGCCGCTCACCCGCCACATCGAACGCTGCTCGGATGTACCTGAACGTCTCTGCGTTGTTCCGCCCCGCCGCCGTCACCGCCCCCAACACCGCCGAAAACGTATGCCGCGGCACCCCCACCCAGTCCGCCCACGCCCCCACTCCCGCGAGTCATCGACCAACGTCTCCCCAAACGTCAATGACCACAGAGCGAATCGACGGAGCCACCGCCGCATGGTGCTACTCGACAACGCAGCCGGGTTGACACTGACGCGTCAAAGCTTGGCCTAGCTCGCCTCCAGTGACCAGCAGTGCACGGCGTCGTACCATGACTGCATGGCCAGTCGACGCACCGTTTCGGTCGAGATCGACGCTGGCACGGTCGCGCTCGCCGAACTGGCCGCCCAGCGCGACGGCATGCCGGTAGCGGACTGGATAGCCCGCGCCGCTCGCCGCGGGGTGGCTGCGATGAACCCCGGCCCGAACTACGTCCCCGAGACCGAGGCCGAAATGATCGCCGAGGACGCCGAGCGGGCGGCCGACGACGCCGTAATCGAGGCCGCCGAAGCGAAGAGGTTCCGTGCGACGGGGTGAACTGCGCCGCTACATCCGACCAGGATCCCCCGACGTCCCACGCACGGCCTTGATCCTGTCCAGCGACAGCATCAACACCTCCACCCGCTCGTGGATGCTTGGCATGGAACTCCGGCAACGCGATCCCGGCGACATCCTGGCCATCCCCGTACCTGGCCACGGCTGGGCCTACGTCCGCGACCTCACCCGCCTCTACCGCGCCTGGACCGGCGACAAGCTCGGGGAAGTCGACCAGCTCACGATGAGCCGCCTCGCCTCGACTGTCCAAGCCGCGCTCGACCTGTAGCGATAAGTCCATTGGGTCGTCCGAGGGGCTGGTCGGCAGCACCGTGCCGAGTCACGAGATCCCCCGTGGCGCAGCCAAAGCCCCTATGGGCGCATCCCGGCGGGACGGATGTGCCAGATTTCACCCGAAGCCTCGTTGTATGCGTCGAATTGCGTCCTTCGGTGGATGCGATGGACCGGCGGGCAGTGCTCCGAAGGGCCGACCGGGTCTTGGCCCACACATCGGTACGAAGTCGGCGTCACAAGATCGCCGGAAGTGGCAGCTCAGATTGCATCGCCCGCAAATGCCGATCGACAGCTCTGGTGATCAAGGAGCAGATGAACCTCGCCGAAGACCCGGACCGCTTGGTTACAGCTCGTGGTCAGCGGGACATGTCGAGCCAGCTGCCGGCGAGCAGGACGCGGACGGCGGGCGGGGAGCCGGCCAGCGGCAGGCGGATCTCGGCGGCCTGGCCGGGTGCGAGCAGCGGCGCGATCATGAGCCGCATCTCGGCGGTGTCGGCGCGCTGCCATGACGAGCCGTCCGGGCCGGCCGGGGTCCAGGCGGTGGCGCCGTAGAGGTTGTCGGCGAAGTAGACCGGCTCCGACGCCTGAGGGTCCACGCTGACGGTGGCGGCCGCCACCGCGCCGTCGAGCCGGCCGTTGGACAGCCGCGCGTGCGGCCTGGGGTTGGCGTGTGCGTCGAGCACAGCCTGCCAGTCGTCGTAGATGGTGGGCACTGGGCCACGGTAGGCATAAATGGCGGGCGTGCGGGTACCCACCGGGTGACAGATGACCGGTGGCTGCACTGTGAGGTGACGAAAAGATGGCCGTCTATGCGAGACGCCGCCGTACCACGGTCGTGGGCTCGATCATCAGGTGGATCGGCGCCGTGATCGCCATCATCCTGGCCCTGCACGTCTTGTTCGTCCTGCTCGGCGCGAATGCCGGCAATGCCTTCGTTCAGTTCGTCGCCAACTGGGCCGGCATCCTCGCCCTGTGGTTCAAGAACCTTTTCGCCACTGGCAACGGGCAGCTGGACCTGGTTTTGAACTACGGCATCGCCATCGTGTTCTGGGTGATCGTGTTCGGCCTGCTGGCCAGGCTGGTCGACCGTACGACCTGATCCGGCGACCCCTGAACCGACTACCCCTGAACCGACGGCCCCTGAACCGACTACACAGGTGCCCGATGCGCTCCACCCGGAGCTCGTCGGGCACCGTTGTGTGCATCGGCGACCAGGAGGGTGACGCGAGATGCCGGGTTGGACCTTCGCCGGTGAGCCGGCGGTCGTTGGTGGCGGTCGGGTGACCCTGGTCGAGGGCTCGAGCTTCTGCCTGGCCAGCGCCACGGGTGACATCGAGCCCGGCACGCCGCAGGGCCTGTTCGTGCAGGACACCCGGCTCGTCTCGCGCTGGCAGCTGAGGCTGGACGACGAGCCGGTCGAACCGCTGACGGTGCTGACCAGCGCGCCGTACCGGGCCACCTTCCTCGGCCGCAGCCGGCCACGGGGATGGCCGGGGGCGCACTCCCTGCTGCTGCGCAGGGACCGGTTCGTCGGCGCCGGGCTGCGGGAGGACCTCACGCTGGTCAACCTCAGCGCCGAGACCACGCAGTGCGAGCTCACGCTCGCGGTGCACTGCGACTTCGCCGACCTGTTCGAGGTGAAGGAGGGCCGCGTCCGCTCCCGCGGCGAGCACGGCCAGCACAGCGGGTTCGGCGTGCTGGAGTACTCCTACCGGTGGCGCGAGCTGGCGCGGGGCTGCCGGATCGAGGCCGAGATCGCGGAGGCGTCGCAGGACAGCGGCAGCCTGCAGGTGCTACCCGGCCTGCTCGTGTTCAGGGCGGTCGTGCCGGCCAGGACCAGGTGGTCGGCCAATGTGCTGGTCACGGCGAGCGTGGACGGCAAGGACCTGCCGTTGCAGTTCCCGCTCGACGTGCCCATCGAGCGCTCCGCGCCGGCGGCGCGGCTGGCCGACTGGCAGCAGCGCTCGCCGGCGATCGTCACCGCCGACCCGCAGCTCGCCCGCACCGTCGAGCGCAGCCGCGCCGACCTCGGGTCGCTGCGCATCGTGGACGCCGACCACCAGTGGACCACGATCGCGGCCGGCGCGCCGTGGTTCATGACGCTGTTCGGCCGCGACTCGCTGCTCACCTCATACATGACGCTGCCGCTCGACCCGTCGCTCGCGCTCGGCACGCTGCACACCCTGGCCGCGCACCAGGGCAGCAGGGTGGACCCGCGCAGCGAGGAGGAGCCCGGCCGGATCCTGCACGAGATCCGCTCGGGGGTGGACGCCTCGATGGCGCTCGGCGGCGGGCACATCTACTACGGGACGGCGGACGCGACGCCGCTGTTCGTCATGCTGCTCGGTGAGCTGCGCCGGTGGGGGCTGGCGCCGGCCGAGGTCGATGCGCTGCTGCCCAACGCGGACCGGGCCATCGAGTGGCTGCAGAACTACGGCGACCGCGACGGCGACGGGTTCGTCGAGTATCAGCGGGCGACCGACCGCGGGCTGCAGAACCAGGGCTGGAAGGACTCCTGGGACGGCGTGACCTTCGCCGACGGCCGGATCGCCGAGCCACCGATCGCGCTGGCCGAGGTGCAGGGGTATGCCTACGCGGCGTTCGTCGCGCGGGCTCACCTCGCGCTGGAGCGCGGGGACGCCGAGACGGCGCGGCGGCTGGTCGACCGCGCCACCGCGCTGCGCGCCGCGTTCAACGAGCAGTTCTGGCTGCCGGACCGCGGGTGGTACGCGCTGGCCCTGGACCGCGACAAGCGCCCCGTCGACTCGCTGGCGTCCAACATGGGGCACTGCCTGTGGACCGGCATCGTCGACGAGGACAAGGCGGCCAGCGTCGCCGACCACCTGCTGTCCCCCGAGCTGTTCAACGGCTGGGGCGTGCGGACGCTGGCCACCTCGATGGGCGCCTACAACCCGATGAGCTACCACAACGGCTCGGTGTGGCCGCACGACAACGCGCTGGTCGCGGCCGGGCTGATGCGCTACGGCCTGGTCGAGCACGCGCACCGGGTGACGCTGGGCATCCTGGACGCCGCGGAGGCGTTCGACGGCCGGCTGCCCGAGCTGTTCTGCGGGTTCGACCGCGGCGAGTACCCGGCGCCGGTGCCGTACCCGACGTCCTGCTCCCCGCAGGCCTGGGCCGCGGCGGCGCCGGTGCACCTGCTGCGGGTGCTGCTGCGCCTTGACCCCGAGCTGCCGAACAACCGCGTGCTGCTCGCCCCTGCGCTGCCGGACGGCTTCGCCGGCTTCTCGCTGCGTGGCATGCCGCTGGCCGACGCGCGGGTGGACGTGCACGCCGCCGGCGGCCAGGTTCACGTCGACGGGCTGCCGCCCGGCATCGAGCTCGTGCGCGCGCCGCGTACACCGATCAGCCCCGTGGTGTCCGCCGAAAACCGATAGCGGGCGGAGCCGCCGCGCCCGTACCGTCGAGGACGTGTTGGTCGGCGGTTGACCCACTGAGCGATCCCCTCCGCGGCGGGACCCACTCCGGGCCCCGATCGCTGTCGCTCTGCACCCGCATCCACGGCCAACCACCCCACCGGGAGTTCGCGATGTCCGAGTCCCTCCACGTCCTCAACCCGCCGAGCACCTCGCCGGGCACCCCGCTGGCGGTCGAGGTCGTCGAGCTGCGCAAGGAGTTCCGCCGCAAGGCGCCGCGCGGGTCCAGCGGGCCGCGGCGCAGGATGGTCGCCGCGCTGGACGGCGTCAGCTTCAGCATGGCGCGCGGCGAGACGGTCGCGATCCTCGGCCGGAACGGCTCCGGCAAGTCGACGCTGGTCCGGGTGCTGTCCACGCTGCTGCTGCCGGACGGCGGCCGCGCCATGGTGTTCGGGCACGACGTCCACCGGTCGCCGCGCCCGGTGCGGCGCCTGGTCAACCGCGTCTCGGTCGAGGCCAGCTTCTTCAAGAAGATGTCCGCGGTGGAGAACCTCAGCTACGCGGCGCGGTTCTACGGCATGTCGCCGCGGGAGACGCGCGCCGAGATCCCGCGCATCCTGGGGCGGGTCAGCTTCCCCACCGGCCGCCGCGGCGAGCCCATGGAGAACCTGTCCCGCGGCATGCAACAGAAGGTCGCGCTGGCCCGCGCCCTGCTCACCGCGCCGGTGCTGCTCCTGCTGGACGAGCCGACCACCGGGCTCGACCCGCGGTCCAAGCTCGAGGTGCAGGAGTTCGTCAAGGAGATCCGGCGCGAGCACGATTCGACGATCCTGCTCTGCACGCACGACCTCGCCGAGGCGCAGGCGCTGGCCGACCGGGTCGGGATCATCGACCGCGGCCGCCTGCTGCGGCTCGAACCGGCCGACGCGCTCACGGCGCACTACGGCGCGCGGACGCTGGAGGAGGCGTTCTTCGCGGCGACCGGGCGGACCTTCGCCGACGACACCGAGGAAGACGACTCCGGCGACGATTTCGACGACGAGAGGGAAGTGTTCTCATGACGACCGGGATGCGGGCCGAGCTGATCGGCGTCGCCGGCGTCGTCGAGCGCAACCTCTACCTGACCCGCCGCTACATCTGGTGGGAGGTCGCGTTCTTCGTCTGGACGGTCGCGAACACCCTGACGATCGTGTTCATCGCCAAGGGCATCGAGGCCTCCGGCGGCACGATCGACGTCAACCGGGTCACCAGCTCGCTGCTGATCGGCGCCGTGATCTGGGCCTACCTCGGGATCATCTTCGAGCTCCTCACCGAGACCGTGGCGTGGGAGCGGTGGGAGGGCACCATCGAGTACACGTTCATGGCGCCACTGCGCCGCTCGGCGCACCTGGCCGGGATGGCGGCCTGGGCGGTGATCTACGGGCTGATCAGGGCCGTGCTGCTGTTCGCGGCGGTCGTGCTGTTCTTCGACCTGTCCATGCCGCGGGCGGACTACCTCACCGCCATCATCGTGCTGCTCGTCGCCAGCATCTCCTTCGCCGGCATCGGCATGATGACCGCCGTCCTGCCGCTCATCTCCCCCGAGAAGGGCGCCCAGCTCGGCTTCGTCGCCCAAGGCCTGCTGCTCGTCGTCTCCGGCGTGTACTACCCCGTCGAGGTGCTGCCGACCTGGATGCAGTGGCTCGCGGCCGCCAGCCCGGCGACGTATGCGCTGTCCGGCGTCCGCGACGCCATCCTCGACGGCGTCGGCATCGGCTCTCTCGTGCCGGAACTGCTCGTCCTCGGCCTGATCGGGGTGATCTCCGCCCCGGTCGGCATGGCCCTGTTCGCCGCCGGCGAGCGGTACGCCAAACGCCACGGCAAGCTCAAGCGGTCCGGCTGAAATCGCTCGCGTCGCCGCCTCCCGCCGGTCGTCGGGCGACCGAACCGGGCCGGTCCCGCGTGTCCGAGTGATCACTACGGAACTGCCAGGTCTGCCCGCAGGTGGCGTGGCACGTGTAGATCTGCAGCTGGGTGGCGTCGCTGGCCAGGTCCGGTCTGCGCCGATGCGATACTGACCATGACGGCCCGGAGGTGGAACACGATGCGCATCGCCGGCAAGGAAATCGACCTGGACGAGCTCGCCGCGATCTGTCGTCGTTACGGCATAGCCGAGTTGGCTGTGTTCGGCTCGGTGGCACGCGGCGACGATCGCGCTGACAGCGACCTTGACTTGTTCTACGTTCTCGCCCCTGGAGCCCGGCTCGGCTGGGAGGTTGCGGACCTCAACGAAGAGCTGAACGAACTGTTCGGTCGCCAGGTCGACCTTGGCTCGAAGCGGAGCCTCCACCGACTGATCCGTGACGAGGTGCTCGCCGAAGCGAAGGTGATCTATGCCGAAGCGGCCTGACTGGCTGCGCCTCACCGATTTGGTGGACGCGGCTGAAGGAATCGTTCAGCGGCTCACCGGAACGTCCTTCGAGCAATTCGCCGCGGACGAAGACCTCCAGGAGATCGTGCTGTGGCGCTTCGTCAAGCTGGGTGAAGCCGCCGCAAACGTCTCTCCCGAACTCCGCAACCGTTACCCATCTGTCGAGTGGCGCCATGCGGTCGCCATACGCAACCGGCTGGCCCACGGCTATTTCGACGTCGACACGGAAATCGTCTATACGACCGCAGTCGAAAGACTGCCAAAGCTGGCCGCGGAGGTTCGCGCCGTACTCGCCCACGAATTTCCGGAGAGCACCGGGCGATAACCGCTACAGTCTAGATCAGGTGGAACTGCTCCCACAGGTTGATCGCGGTGCGGTTGGCGATGAGCGGCGAATTGCCGGCGTTCTCCGGTGTGACGTACCGGCTGTTGACGGCGGCGCGGAGGCTGTGTTGACGATCTGGAAGCGTTCCCAGGTACTGACGGCGGCGCGGTTGGCAATGAGCGGCGAATTGCCAGCGTCCTCGGCCGTCACATACCTGCCGTTGACCTTCGACTCGAGCGCGTAATAGCCGTTGCCCGCGTCAACGAGGAAGAACTGCTCCCACAGGTTGATCGCGGTGCGGTTGGCGATGAGCGGCGAGTTGCCCGCGTCCTCCGCGGTGACGAACCTGCCGTTGACGTTCGCGAGCAGGGCGATCGGCGCCGGCACGCCGCCGGCCAGCCTGGTCAGCGCGGCGTAGTCGCCGTTGAACACGTCCTGGTCGCCTGGCAGGCTGCCGGCGTCGTCGTACTGCCAGAACGTCCACGTCGCCCAGCCGGCCGGCGTCGGCGGCGGGCTCGGCATGTAACCCGAGTTGAACAGTGGGTACGCGCCGAACGTGGCGTCGTTGTTGGTGCACGGCCCCCACCAGTTCGGATTCGTGTAGATCATCGCGAGCTGGCCGGTGCGGGCCCGCACCTCGGTCACGAAGTCGAGGATCCACGCGGACACCTGGGCCGTCGCGCGCGGTGGTACGCGCCGGCGAACAGCCCGTTGGCCTTCGCGCCGGCGTAGTTGGCGTCGAAGAATGCGTCCGCGATGTCCGCCTGCTCGCTGGCCCGCACGTAGGCGAACAGGGCGCCACCCGCCGCCACCGACGCCCAGGCCACCGAACCCTGGAAGGCCGAGACGTCGATCCCGCTGATCGGGTACCCGCTCGGCGCCGCACGCGCCACCGGCGCACCCACCCCGCCGAACACCAGTCCGACGGCCACCAGCCCGACGGCCACCAGTCCCGCCGCGAACGCCCACCGCCGGCCACCTGCCATGACCCGCCTCCGCAGGACAGGTACGGACCGTGTGCCCGTCGCCTGCTGCGCACCGTAGCCTCGCCTGGCCAGCCCCCACTGGGCCGACAGGCGAACCGGTGCGTCCGTTCGCGCTGGTCAGCGCGGGCGCGCGGAGGTATGGCCGGTCAGAGCGCGTCGGCCAGCGCTCGGATCGCGGCGTCGAGGAGTTGCACGAGGTCGGCGCGCTCGTCGCGCAGCCACTGCTCGTAGGCGGCGAGCGAGACGCCGAGCGTGGCGTGCGCGATCGCCTGCGGCGCGAGGGCGTCGGCTGGCTGGCCGAGCCGGTGGCCGATGAACTCCGCGAGCGCCTGCCGCCAGTCGGCGTAGCGCAGTGTGGAGTGCGTCTGCAGCGCGGGCACGCTCAGGATCAGCCGCATCCGGCGGCGGTGCCGCGGCACCTCGGCCTCCGGCAGCCGGTTGAAGACGAGCAGCGTTTCGTGGACGGCGTCCATGAGCGGCACGTCGGGCGGGTACGCGGCCAGGTGTGCGCGCAACCGGTCCAGCTCGGAGGCGAACTCGCCCCACGGGAGGTCGTTCTTGGACGGGAAGTAGCGGAAGAACGTGCGCCGGCCGATGCCGGCGGCGCGGGCGATGTCGGCGATCGTGGTGTTCTCGAAGCCCTGCTCGCCGAACAGCTCGAATGCGACGTGCTCGAGTTCGGCGCGGGAGGTGATCTGACGGCGCATCGCTCGCCGCGCACCCCTTTCTCTTTGGCATCCAGTGCCATTATTGTCCGTCACGCCGGCCGCTACATCCTGTACCTGGCAAGGAGCATCCCATGACGGACCAGCAGGACAGCACCGCCGCGACCACGACCACAGCGACCGCCGCCGCCGAGAGCGCCACGCTGCTCGAGGAGGACCTGCTCGTCGAGGAGGTCTCGATCGACGGCATGTGCGGCGTGTACTGACCGGCGCCGTGGCCTTCGACCCGGAGCGGCCCTATCGCCGCTCCCCAGGGGTGGCGCTGCGGCCGGAGCCGTTCGGCGCGCTGGCCTACGACTTCCGGACCCGGCGGCTGTCGTTCCTCAAGACGCCGACGCTGGTCGAGGTGGTGCGCACCCTGGAGGACCAGCCGAGCGTGCACGCGACGCTGGAGGCCGCCGCGGTGCCCGCCGCGCAGCGCGCGGCCTACCTCGGCGCGCTGGCCGGCCTCGCGGAGGCCGGCACCATCGAGCCACGGCGGGAGGGTGCCGGATGAGGCTTGTCGAGCACTTCAAGCACGGCCTGACCGCGCCGATCTGCCTCACCTGGGAGCTGACCTACGCCTGCAACCTGGCGTGCGTGCACTGCCTGTCCTCCTCGGGGCGGCGCGACCCGCGCGAGCTGAGCACCGCGGAGTGCCGCGCGCTGATCGATGAGTTCCAGCGGATGCAGATCTTCTACGTCAACATCGGCGGCGGCGAACCCACCGTCCGCCCGGACTTCTGGCACCTCGTCGACTACGCCGTCGACCACCACGTCGGGGTGAAGTTCTCCACGAACGGCGTGCGGATCACGCCGGCGCGGGCCACCGCGCTGGCCGGCACCGACTACGTCGACGTGCAGATCTCGCTGGACGGGGCGACCGCCGAGGTCAACGACGCGGTGCGTGGACCAGGCTCGTACGACATGGCGCTGGGCGCCATGCGGCACCTGCGCGACGCCGGCTTCCGGGATTTCAAGATCAGCGTCGTGATGACGAGGCACAACGTCGACCAGCTCGACGCGTTCGCCGCGATCGCGCTGGAGTACGGCGCGCAGCTGCGGATCACCCGGCTGCGGCCGTCCGGGCGCGGCGCCGACGTGTGGGACGAGCTGCACCCGACGGCGGCCCAGCAGCTTCAGCTCTACGACTGGCTCGTGGCGCACGGCGAGAAGGTGCTCACCGGGGACTCGTTCTTCCACCTCAACGCGTTGGGTTCGGCGCCGCTGGCCGGCCTGAACCTGTGCGGCGCCGGGCGGGTGGTGTGCCTGGTCGACCCGGTCGGCGACGTGTACGCCTGCCCGTTCGCGATCCACCGGGAGTTCCTCGCCGGCAACGTCCGCGTGCCGGGCGGCTTCGCCGGGGTGTGGGGCGGCTCCGAGCTGTTCGAGCGGCTGCGCCTGCCGTCGGGAGGCGGCGCGTGCGCCTCGTGCTCGGCGTACGACTCGTGCCAGGGCGGCTGCATGGCTGCGAAGTTCTTCACCGGGCTGCCGCTGGACGGGCCGGACCCGGAGTGCGTCAAGGGGCACGGCGAGCGGGCATTGGCGTCCGTGGGCGCCGGCGCGGCCGGTGCGGCGCCCCGGTCCGACGTCGATCACTCGCGGCGGCGCGGGCCGGTGCCGCTGACCCTCGGCCGCCGCGCGCCCGCGGACCGGGCCTGCGACACCAGCCCGCTGGCGGGGCTTGGCGCCGTGTGACACAGCCGGCCTCACCGGGCGGGTTCACCGGGTGAGCGCGCTGAGCCTGCGGGCCGACGGCGGCACCCGCGTCCTGGCCGCGGGGCGGGTGCTCCTCGGCGGGTCGCCGCTGCGGCTGCTGCGGCTGTCCGACGCCGGAGCCCGCACCGTGCGGTCCTGGCTGGACGGTGAACCCGTCGGCGACGGAGCGGCGCAGCGCGCCCTGGCGCGGCGCCTCGTGCACGCCGGCGTGCTGCACCCGGTGTACACCGGCGGTCCGACCACGGCGGACGTCACCGTGGTCGTCCCCACCCGGACCGACGGCACGGCGGTACCGGGCCCGCGTGCGGCCGACGGCGCGGCGGTACCGGGCCCGCGTGCGGCCGACGGCACGGCGGTACCGGGCCAGATGGGACCTGCGCCGGACGGGGTGCGGGTCGTCGTGGTGGACGACGGCTCGCCGGTGCCGGTGCCGGGAGCCGCCAGCCGGCACCCGACGCCGCGGGGGCCGGCGGCCGCCCGCAACACCGGCACCGCGCTGGTCCGGACCGGGCTGGTGGCCTTCCTGGACGCCGACGTCCGGCCGGAGCCTGGGTGGCTGGACGCGCTGCTGCCGCACTTCGCCGACCCGGCCGTCGCCGCCGTCGCACCGAGGGTGCGCAGCGAGCCGGGGTCCTCGGCGCTGGCCCGCTACGAGCAGGCCAGATCCCCGCTCGACCTCGGCGCCGCGCCCGCCCCGGTGCGCCCTGGCGGCCGGGTCGGCTACCTGCCAAGCGCCGCGCTGGTTGTGCGCACCGCGGTGCTGCGTGAGCTTGGCGGATTCGACGAGCGGCTGCGCTTCGGCGAGGACGTCGACCTGGTGTGGCGCATCGTCGGCAGCGGCCGGCAAGTGCGCTACGAGCCGGCGGCCACCGTGTGGCACCGGCCGCGGCTGTCCTGGCCACGGTGGCTGCGGCAGCGGTTGGACTACGGCGGCTCCGCGGCGCCGCTCGCGCTGCGCCACGGGTCCGCGGTGGCGCCGCTGCGGGTGTCCCGGTGGAGCGCGCTGGCCTGGGGCCTGGTCGCCGCCGGCCACCCGGTGCCCGGCGTGACGACCGCGCTCGCCACGGCCGCGCTGCTGCCCCGCAAGCTGGGCCGGCTCGGCGTGCCGGCCGCGGAGTCGCTGCGGCTGGCGCTGGCCGGGCACCTCGGAGCCGGCGCTCTGATCGCCGACGCGGTGACCCGCTCCTGGGCGCCGCTGGCGATGCCGCTGCTCGCGTTGTCCCGCCGGGGCCGCTGGGTGCTCGCCGCCGCGCTCTGCCGGCACCTGCTGGAGTGGCGCCGCACCCGCCCGCCGCTGGACCCGGCGCGGTTCGTGCTGGTCCGCGCCGCGGACGACCTGGCATACGGCGCCGGCGTCTGCTGGGGCTGCCTGCGGCACCGAACCGTGCGGCCGCTGCTGCCTGACCTGTCGGACTGGCCAGGAAGGAACACACCGTGATCGCCTGGACCGCCCGGGTGCCCGCCGAGGCCGAAAGGATGCGCCTCGGTGCAGGTGGCCCCCAATCCGGGGGTAGCGCCGCCGACCCGCAGGTCAGAGCATGGACCCACACGAGGAGACCGACCGAACAGCCTGGAGGGTCGATGAGGACCAAAGCTGCCGTCCTGCGGAGGACGGGCACCCCGTTCGAGATCACCGAGCTGGAGCTGGACCCGCCGAAGGCGGGCGAGGTGCTGATCCGGTACGTGGCCGCCGGGCTGTGCCACTCCGACGAGCACCTGCGGCACGGCGACATCGTGCCGCGCTTCCCGCTGGTCGGCGGCCACGAGGGCGCCGGCATCATCGAGGAGGTCGGCGCCGGCGTCACCCGGCTCAAGGTGGGCGACCACGTCATCTGCTCGTTCCTACCGGTGTGCGGGCACTGCCGCTGGTGCTCGACGGGCAAGTCGAACCTGTGCGACATGGGCGCCACGATCCTGGATGGCGTGCTGCCCGACGGCACCTACCGCTTCCACGACGACGACGGCAACGACCTCGGCGGCATGTGCATGCTCGGCACGTTCTCCCAGTACTCGACGATCTCGGAGAACTCCGCGGTGAAGGTGGACGACGACCTGCCGCTGGAGAAGGTCGTGCTGATCGGGTGCGGGGTGCCGACCGGCTTCGGCTCGGCGGTGCACGCCGCGGCCACCGAGCCGGGCGACACCATCGCGATCTACGGCATCGGCGGCATCGGCATCAACTCCGTGCAGGGCGCCGCGCTGGCCGGGGCCCGCAACGTGGTGGCGATCGACCCGCTGGCCAACAAGCGGGAGATGGCCGAGAAGCTCGGCGCCACGCATTCCTGCGAGACCGCGGAGCAGGCCCAGGAGCTGATCCTGGACCTCACCCGCGGGGTCGGCGCGGACAAGGCCATCGTCACCGTCGACGTGGTCACCTCCGAGGTGGTGACGAACGCGTTCAACGCGATCCGCAAGGGCGGCACGGTCGTGGTCACCGGGTTGGCCGACCCGACCAAGAACACCATCGAGATCCCCGGCGCGGTGCTCACCCTGTTCGAGAAGCGCATCCAGGGCAGTCTGTTCGGTTCTGGCAACCCGTTCAACGACATCCCGCGGATGGTCGAGCTGTACCAGTCCGGCGACCTCAAGCTGGACGAGTTGATCACCCAGACGTACTCGCTGGACGAGGTCAACCAGGGCTACCAGGACCTGCTGGACGGCAAGAACATCCGCGGGGTCGTCGTCTACTGAACCCATCTTTCCGCAACGATGTGACATTTCCCCAGCTAGATTGGGGAAATGTCACATCGTCGCGAAACGACGGTTGTGGGGCTGCGCCGCGAGCGCGAGGTGCTCACCGTGGCGCTGGACACCGGCCGCCACGTGGTGATCGAGGGACCGCCCGGCACCGGCAAGTCCACGCTGCTGCGCGCGATCGCCAGGGAGGCCGGCCGCAGCATGGTGTTCGTCGAGGGCAACGCCGAGCTCACCCCGGCCAGGCTGATCGGCCAGTACGACCCGTCGCAGGTGCTGACCGAGGGCTACACCCCGGCGAGCTTCGTGGACGGCCCGCTGCTGTCGGCCATGCGCGGCGGCGGCGGCCTGCTGTACCTGGAGGAGCTCAACCGGGTGCCGGAGGAGACCCTCAATGTGCTCATCACGGTGCTCACCGAGGGTGAGATCGCGGTGCCGAGGCTGGGCACCGTGCGGGCCGGCGCGGACTTCCGGCTGATCGCCGCGATGAACCCGTTCGACGCCGTCGGCACGGCAAGGGTGAGCCAGGCCATCGCCGACCGGATGTGCCGGGTGGTGCTCGGCTACCAGGACGCGGCCGCCGAGCGCGCCATCACCACCGGGGTCACAGGCGAGAACGGCCGCGTCGTCGACCTCGCTGTGACCCTGACGCGGCGCACCCGCGAGCACCGCGACCTGCGGATGGGCTCGTCGGTGCGCGGCGCCATCGACCTGGTGCTCCTGCTCACCGGGCTGCTGCGGTTGCGCGGGCAGCCCGACCTCGAGCGCGAGACCCTGCGGGACGCGGCGCACGCTGCGCTGTCCGGCCGGATCCGCATCGCCGACGGGTGCGACCGCACCCCAGAGTCGGTGATCGACGAGCTGATCGGCGCGCTGTGGTCCTCCCAAGAAGGCGCCGCCGACGGAGCCGACGACGAGGGTCCCGCCGGGAGCGAGGGAAAAGCTGACGGCCTGCCGGCGCCGGCGGCAGGCGAGCCCCCGCCCCGGTCCCGCTCGCGGCTGCGCAACGACCGCAAGCGCGGCAACGCACGGCGCAGCGTCGGCCGGACCGAGCTGAGCTCGCGGCACGACGCCTTCGCCGAGGTCTCCCCCGAGCTCGGCGAGCTGGACGAGGACGCGTTCGCCGCGTTGCTCGCCGCCGACCCGGACGCCGCGGCCGCGCTGCTCGCCGACCTCGCGCTGGCCACCGACCGCCAGCTGCGCGCGGCGGCAAGGCGGCTGGCCGGGCGGGTGTTCATCCAGCTCGGGCGCGTCGGCCGGCAGCGGGCCGGCGGCACCCGGCGGCTGGCCGCCGACCACGGCGCCGACGGCGACCTCGACCTCGACCGCACCCTCGACCGCTGGTCGGGACAGGGCTCGAACCGATGGCCACCCACCGCCGAGGACCTGGTCACCCGGCACTGGACGGCGCGGCGCAGGGCAGTCTGCCTGCTCGTCGACGCCAGCGGCTCGATGACCGGCCTCGCGGTCGCGCTCGCCGCGGTAGCCGCCGCCGGCGTGGTGCTCGCCGCCTCCGACGGCCGCGACCGGCTCGACCCGTCGGTGCTCGCCTTCGGCGCCGAGGTCCGCGTGCTGCAGGCCCAGGGTGCCCGCCGTCCGCCGGAGGCTCTCGTCGGCGACCTGGTGGCCCTGCGCGGGCACGGCACCACCGACCTCGCGGCCGCCCTTCGCGGCGCCTGCGCGCAGCTCGCGTCCGCCGCGCTGGCCGACGAGCGCGTCGTCATCCTGCTGTCGGACTGCCTGCACACCGCCGGCGACGACCCGACAACCGCGCTCGCCGGCATCGACCGCCTGCACGTCCTGTGCCCGCTTCCGGCCGCTACACCCGATCACGACGACGCGCTGCGGGCCGCGTCCGCGCTGGCCGCCAGGGGGGCCGGCCTGCTGCACGCCGTCCACACCCTGCGCGACGTGCCCCCGGCCCTGACCCGCCTCCTCGGCTGACGCGTCAGGGGAGCGCGGGTGTTAGGGGAGCAGGCCCCGGCTGCGGGCCCGGACGACGGCCTCGTGGCGGGTGTGCGCGTCGAGCTTGCGCATCGCGGACTGCAGGTAGCTCTTCACCGTCTCCGGCAGCAGGGACAGCCGCCGCGCGGTCTCGGCGTTGCTGCAGCCGAGGGCGACCTGGGCGAGCACGTCGGTCTCCCGTGCGGACAGCCGCAGGTCGGCAGGGGACGCCGCCGCGAGGCCAGAGCCGAGGGCGGCCAGCCGCCGGCACGCGGCGTGCAGCCGAGCGCGCAGGTCCGCGTCGGGCAACGACTTCGCGATGATCCGCAGCTCGGAGTGCACGGCGCGCACCTCCTCCAGCCCGCTGAGGTCGCGCACCTGCGGGCGGACCGCGGTGGCCAGCGACTCGACCATGGCCAGCCGCCGGTCGACCTCGTCGCGGACGGTGAGCTCGTTGGCCAGGGTGCGGCCGGCGCGCATCAGCACCGACCTGGCGCGATCACCGAGCGGCAGCCGCTCGCGGCTGGCGGCGTACATCACCGCCCGCGGCGTGCCGGCCACCGTGACCGGCACCGCGACCACCGACCACAGCCCCTCGGCGCGGACCGGGCCGTCGTAGTCGTGGGTGATGCTGCTGGCCGCCTCGTAGTCGTCGACCCCGGCCGGCCGGCCGGCGGCGAGGACGTAGCCGCCGAGCCCGGCGCCGGAGCGCACCGCGAGGTTGCGCAGGCTGCCGGTGCGGGTGCCGAAGAACTCGGTGAGCCGGACGAGGCCGTCGCGCACCTCGCCGCCGAAGACGACCGGCAGCCCGGCGTGGGTGTGCACGGCGCGGAGGACGCCGCGCAGGGCGTCCCTGTCGTCGGGACGCAGCATCGAACCGATCGTGGGCACGATCCCTCCGCCGTCCGCCGTTCGATCACGCTAACCCCGCCCGATTGACCGGTCAATCGGGCCGCACCCCCTTCCGGGGGTGGCGGCCGGCCGGGCCGCTGCCGACCATGGGGCGGTGAACCCGACCGACACCTACCGCCGGGCCCGCGACCAGCTCCTGACGCTGCACGGCCGGCACGACGCGGCCGTCGAGCAGTTCCGCTGGCCGACCTTCGACGGGCCGTTCAACTGGGCCACCGACTGGTTCGACGCCATCGCACGGGGCAACGAGCGGACCGCGCTGTGGCTCGTCCAGGAGGACGGCGCGGAGGACGGCGACGAGCAGACGTACTCCTTCGACGAGCTGGCGCGCCGTAGCGACCAGGTGGCGACCTGGCTGTCCGAGCGCGGCGTCGGCCACGGCGACCGGGTGCTGGTGATGCTCGGCAACCAGGTCGAGCTGTGGGAGGCCATGCTGGCGATCATGAAGCTGGGCGCGGTGATCATGCCGACGACCACCGCGCTGGGGCCGGCGGACCTGGCCGACCGGATCGGCCGCGGCGGCGGCCAGCACGTGATCGCCAACGAGGCCGACACCGCCAAGTTCGCGACCGTGGACGGCGACTACACGCGGCTGTGCGTCGGCGACTCGCCGCCCGGGTGGGCCGGCTACCGGGACGCGTACGGGATCGCCCAGCCGCGGACGTGGCGGCCGCCGACCATGCCGGACGACCCGCTGCTGCTGTACTTCACCTCGGGCACCACGAGCCGGCCCAAGCTCGTCGGCCACACCCAGGTGTCCTACCCGGTTGGCCACCTGTCCACGATGTACTGGCTCGGGATCAGGCCGGGCGACGTGCACCTCAACATCAGCTCGCCAGGCTGGGCCAAGCACGCCTGGAGCTGTTTCTTCGCACCGTGGATCGCCGAGGCGACGATCTTCGTGCACAACTACACCCGGTTCGACCCGGCGAGCCTGCTTGGCCAGATCAGGCGCGCCG
>Ga0184609_10000132_pt1 | contig 19755 bp, 17 predicted proteins | sample PLM1_60_coex_FD_133165 | JGI IMG/M metagenome (GOLD analysis project Ga0184609, IMG submission 133165) | Groundwater sediment microbial communities from an aquifer in East River, Colorado, USA - PLM1_60_coex | ecosystem: Environmental > Terrestrial > Soil > Riparian zone | place: USA: East... | reverse complement strand
TGGCCCGGAAGGCGAGCGGGCCCTGGTGGGTCCGGGCCGAGACCGACCCGAACGGGGGCGCGGCCAGCCGGCTGGACCCGGTCAGGGCCGGCCCGGCGGACAGCCGCAGGGTGGCTGGGCCGACGGTGACCTCCTGGTGGGCCAGGAAGGTGACCGCCAGCAGCGCCCCGACCGCCCCGGCGAGCAGTGGCAGCGCCCAGGGGGCGAGGCGGGAGGCGAGGGCGTTCAGGGAGGCACGGGTGGGGCGGCGGAGCGTCAGGCGGGGACGGCGTCGGCCTCCAGGCTCAGGAACGGCTCCCAGCCAGGTTCGATGCGGCCGACGGCGATCACGATCCAAAGCGTCTCCTTGGGCGCCCGTGGCTCTCGCCGTAGGCGGAAGCCCGCCTCGTGGGGCAGGCGGTCCTCCTTCTGGCTGTTGCAGCGGCGGCAGGCGGCGACCACGTTCTCCCAGACGTGCAGGCCGCCCCGCGAGCGCGGCACGACATGGTCGACGTTCTCGGCTCGCTGGCCGCAGTACTGGCAGGTGTGGTCATCGCGCACGAACACCGCTCGACGGGAGAGCCCGGCCCGGGCTCGGAAGGGCACCTTCACAAAGTACCGGAGCCGGATGACGCTGGGGGCCGTCACTTGAAGCGTTGCGCCGCGGACCAGTCCGCTGCCCGGTACCAGCACGTCGGCCTTCTCCTTGAGCACCAGCACGACCGCCCGGCGTACCGGGACCACGCAGATCGGCTGGTAGGACGCGTTGAGGACGAGCGCTCGCTCCACCATGCCCTCCCGTGGCGATGTGTGGGGCCGCTCAGCAGTATAACGGTGGAGGTCAGCCTTCCTGGGGCGCGTCGGGGATCAGCACCCGGAACGAGGAGCCGCCGCCAGGCCGCTCCTCGACCCAGGCCCGGCCGCCGTGCAGCTCGGCGAAGCGGGCGACCAGGGTCAGCCCGATGCCGACCCCCGGGGCGTGGGTCGGGGTGCCCGGGCCCTGCCGGAACGGCTCGAACACGGTGTCGCGCAGCTCGGCCGGGACGCCGGCGCCGGCGTCCTCGACCGCCAGCAGCACCCCGTCCCCGCCGGCCGGGCGCTGCACCCTGACCCAGACGGGCGTGTCCGGCGGGGTGTGCCTGGCCGCGTTGGCCAGGAGGTTCTCGATGATCCGCTCGACCTTGCCCGGGTCGAGGCAGACGGTCAGGGGCTCCGCGGCCACCTGGGGCCGGCGGCCGTTGAGCAGGCCCCAGTCGTCGGCGATCCGGGCGGCGAGGGCGGCGACGTCGGTCGGGCGGCGCTTTGGGGCGACGATCCCGTGGGTCAGCCGGTCCAGGTCGAGCAGGTCGTTGAGCAGCCGGTCGAGCTTGCGGGCGTTGGCCACCAGCCGGGTGTACAGGTCGGTGCGGTCGCCGTCGGCAAGGATGTCGGCCTTGTGCTGGAGGGTCAGGCCGATGCCGACGATCGCGGCCAGGGGGGTGCGCAGCTCATGGGAGACGGCGTCGAGGAAGGTGTTCTTCATCTGGTCGAGGGCCCGCAGCCGCTGGGCGACATCGCGCTCGCGCTCCAGGGCCCGCTTGGTGTCGGTGATGTCGACGGCCACGCCCTGCCAGAACAGCGGCTCGCCGGCGTCGTCACGCACGATCACACACTGGTCGCGGAGCCACCTGACCTCGCCGGCCTTGGTGAAGCAGCGGTACTCCATGCGGAACGGCTCGCCGGTCTGCTCGCAGCGGGCCTCCTCGGCCAGGACCCGCTCCAGGTCGTCGGGATGAACGGTGGTCTTCCAGAAGTTCCGCTCGCTCGCCTCCTCCGCTGCGTGGCCCAGCAGTGGTTCGATCTGGCGGTTGACGTACTGGCGGGAGCCGCCGACCTGGAACTCCTCGCTGTAGACGATCGCGGGGATCTCCTCGACCAGCGTCCGGTAGCGGCGCTCGGCCGCCCGCAGCTGCTCCTCGGCCCGGGTGCGCTCGGCCAGCTCCTGCTGGGCGGCGGCGTACAGGCGGGCGTTGTCGAGCGCGATCGAGGCCACCTCGGCGAACCGGCTGACCTGGTCGACCTCACCCTCGCTGAAGGTCCGGCCGGACTGGGAGAAGCTGAGGCCGATCACGCCGGTGACCGTCCCGCCGGCCACCAGGGGCACCCCGAGCACCGCCCGGAAGTCCGGGCCGGCGGCCTGGAGCACCCGCCCCTCCCAGCGGCTGTAGTCGGGGATGGCCAGCGGGGCGCCGGTCTCCCAGACCCTGCCCGACAGCCCCTCCCCTTTCAGCATGCGCAGCCCGACCAGGCCGTTGTAGGCGCCGGTGCCGACCCGCAGGACCATCTCCCCCGTCTCGGGCTCGATCAGGCAGATGTAGCCGTTGGGGGTGCCGACCACCTGGCCGGCCCAGGCGACGATCCGCTCCAGCAGGCCGCCGGCGGCCAGGTGGTCGCCGTCGACCCTCGCCTCCGCCCGCTCCACCTCAGCGCTCATGGTCGCTGCCCAGCTCCCGCTCCAGGGCCCCTCCGAACTGCTCCACCGCCGATTGATCGTAGAGCGCGAACACGACCGTGCGGACCGAGGTGGGGCCGGCGGCGTGCGCACGCACGGCCGCGCCCATGGCCGCGGCCGCCGCCTCCATGCCGACACCGCCGACCCCGGTGCCGAGGGCGGGCAGGGCGACGCTGGCCAGGTCCTCGGCGGCGGCCAGGCGAAGGGCGGCGCCGGTGGCGCCGCCGACCGCCTCGGCGCTGGCCGGCCGGCCGGGGGCCATGGCGGCGGCGTGCAGGATCGCCTTGACCCCGCGCTCGCCGAGCCGGCCGGGACCGGTCCGCACCGCGTCCCCGACCGGCCAGGGCGCCTGCGCGACCGCCTCGGCCTCGACCTGGTCGCCGGCCGCCCGCCGGATGGCTCCGGCGACGCCGGAGCCGAGCCAGCCCTGGTTGTTGGCCGCGTTGACGACCGCGTCCACGTCCGCGGTGGTGATGTCGCCCTGCCATACCCAGACGTCGGTCGCCCCGCAGCGGGCCACCTTGCGTCCCCGCTCGCGAAGCTCGTCCACCGTCTCCTCCGACTGCAGTACGTTGGTCCCGACACCGTACCCCGGGGGGCGCATGGCGGCGACAGGCAACCTCAAGGCGCGGGCGGCGGCAACCGCCGGCCGCCTGCGCGAGCGCCACCGCTGGGTCGACGTCGCCGTTCGCGGCTTCGGCCGCTACCAGCGCACCGAGGGGTCGGTGTCGGCCGTGAACGTCGCCTACGCCGCCTTCTTCTCCGTGTTCCCGCTGATGTTCGCCGCCGTCGGCGTGTTCGGCCTGGTCCTGCGGGGCAACCCGGAGCTGCGGGACCGCCTGGTCCGGGCGGCCGGCGAGAACCTGCCGCCCCAGCTCGAGTCGCTGGTCACCCAGAGCATCGCCAGCGCCCAGACCAGCGCCCGCACCTCCCTTGGGATCGGGCTGGGGCTGCTGCTCTACAGCGGCACCGGCATGGTGGTCGCCCTGGAACGCGGGCTCAGCCGGGCCTTCGGTCTGGAGCGGGCCGGCACCTTCGTCAAGCAGCGCGCCCGCGCCCTTGGCTGGCTGGCCAGCGTCGGCGTGCTGCTCGGCGTCTCGGTCGCGGCCGCCGGCGTCCTCGGCGGGGCCGGCGGGGCGCTGCTGGAGGCGTTCGGGGTGACCGGCGCCCCGGCCAGGGTGTCCGGCGTGGTGGTCGGCCTGCTGGTCAGCTTCGTGCTCGACGTGGTGCTGTTCACCCTGACCTTCGTGCTGCTGCCCAACCGGGCCCTGCGGCCACGCCAGGTCCTGCCAGGGGCGATCCTGTGCGCGGTCTGGTGGGGCCTGCTGAAGAACTTCGGCGCCCTGTATGTCGGCCGCACCATCCAGAACGCCGGCGAGGTGTTCGGCCAGCTCGCCATCGTGGTCGGCCTGCTGGTGTTCATCAATCTGGCCGCCCAGCTGCTCATGCTGACCGCCAGCATCCAGGCCGAGCTGGTCCTCGGCCCGCCCGGGGCCGCTGCCCCCACCGTCGGCCTGGTCGAGGCCGCCCGCGGCCACCCCCCGGAGGGGCCCGGCGCCGCCGAGCCCGGCTCCCGGCGGCGGATCGGTCGCGTCGCCGGCGCCGCCGTGCTGGCCTGGCTGCTGCTGCGCCGCCGGCGGGCTAGCGGTACAGGGCGTGCAGCCAGAGGTCGGCCAGGGTCTCCACGGTGAGGTCGCGGTCCAGGGGATCCTTGCGGACGGCGCGCAGGAACATGGTCTGCTCGGCCATGGCGGCCAGGGCGGTGGCGGCGGTCAGGGGGTCGACCGGGCGGGTCACGCCCTGGGCGGCCGCCCGCTCGATGTTGCGGGCGATGCGGGCCACGAACTGGCGGCGGACCTCGTCGAGCACCTGGCCGAGCTCCGGGTCCTGGATCGACGCCTCGGTCCACAGGGCGATCAGGTCGGCGTCGCGGTCGTACAGGTCGGAGAGGCCGCCCAGCACCTCGACCAGGCTGGCCCTGACGTCCCCGGGGCGCCACGGCTGGCCGGCCAGCTCGACCAGGGTGGCCGCGTTCTCGTGGATGAGGGCGGCCAAGGCGGCCCGCTTGTTCTTGAAGTAGGCGTAGAAGGTGCCGTGGCCGACCCCGGCCCTGGCCACGATGTCCTCGACCCGGGCGCGACCGTAGCCCAGGTCGGCGAAGGCCTGCCTGGCCGCGGCGAGCAGCTTGGCTCTGGTCTCGGTGGCGGTTGGCACGGGCGAAGGATAGAACCGAAACGCAACCTTCTCACGTCTTCGTTCTCAGTCGCGCCTACAATCGATGTGCTGAGCGCCCCAGGAAAGGAGCCCGCGCGGGTGGCCACGACGCGCCCCGACACGGGCGGCATGGACCAAGTCGCCGCCTCGTACGACAAGATCCGGGCCAACATCGAGCGGGTCATCGAGGGCAAGACCGAGGTGGTCCGCCTCGCGCTCATCGCCCTGCTGGCCGAGGGACATCTGCTGATCGAGGACGTCCCCGGCGTCGGCAAGACGATGCTGGCCAAGGCACTCGCCCGCTCCATCGACTGCTCGGTCCGCCGCATCCAGTTCACCCCAGACCTGCTGCCCTCCGACATCACCGGGGTCAGCGTCTTCAACCAGGAGCGGGGCGACTTCGAGTTCAAGCCGGGCGCGATCTTCGCCAACATCGTCCTCGGCGACGAGATCAACCGGGCCTCGCCCAAGACCCAGGCCGCCCTGCTGGAGTCCATGGAGGAGCGCCAGGTCACCGTGGACGGGATCACCTACCAGCTCGGGGTGCCGTTCCTGGTCGTCGCCACCCAGAACCCGATCGAGCACGAGGGCACCTATCCCCTGCCCGAGGCCCAGCGCGACCGGTTCATGCTCGAGCTGAACATCGGCTACCCGACCAGGCAGGCCGAGATCGAGATCCTCGAGACGCACGGCAGGACCACCGCCCCGCTCAGCGACCTGCAGCCGGTGGCCGACGCGCCGACCGTCGCCGAGATGATCGAGGAGTGCAAGACGGTGCACGTCGCCGACACCCTCAAGCGCTACATCATCGACCTGGTCAGGGCGACCCGCGACCACGCCGACCTGGCGCTGGGGGCCAGCCCGAGAGCCGCCCTTGCCCTGCTGCGGGCCACCAGGGCCGCCGCCGCCGTCTCGGGACGCGACTATGTCGTCCCCGACGACGTCAAGGAGCTGGTCAACCCGGTGCTGGCCCACCGGCTGATCACCGCCCCCGAGGCCCAGATGATCGGCCGGACCCCCGCCGACGTGCTGGCCGACATCGTGGACTATGTCCCCATCCCGATCCGCGGCCGGGGACAGAGCTAGGTGCTGAAGGCCTTCACCCCCCGGGCGCTCGGGTTCGCGGCGGCGGCGGCGGCGCTGTACGTCGCCGGCCGCCTGACCGGCGTGGCCGAGCTCTTCATGCTCGCCGTGGCCACCCTCGCGCTTCCGGTCGGGGCGCTGCTGGTGGTCACCTGGGGCAACTACCGGCTGGCGTCCAGCCGCTCGGTGCGCCCGGTGCGGACCTCGGTCGGCAACCGGATCGCCGTCACCGTCCGGCTCGACAACCCGACCCGGCTGGAGACGGGTGTGCTGCTGCTCGAGGACCGGCTGCCCTACCAGCTCGGCCCTGGGGCCCGCTTCGTGGTCCCCGGCATCCCCGGCGGCGACCGGGAGCTGCTCCACTACGATCTGCGGGCGGCGGCAAGGGGCCGCTACTCGATCGGCCCGCTGGCCGTCCGCCTGGCCGATCCGTTCGGGCTGGCCCAGGTCACCTCGGAGCTCGCCGGCACCTCTGACGTGATCGTCCACCCGCGGGTCGAGCCGCTGACCGCCCCCGGCCTTGGTGGGGAGCTGGCCAGCTCGGCCGCGACCAGGGTCCGCTACCTGTTCAGCCAGGGCGACGAGTTCTACACCACCCGCGAGTACCGGGACGGCGACGACCTGCGCAAGGTCCACTGGCGGTCGTCGGCCAAGCGCGGCCAGCTCATGATCCGCCAGGAGGAGCGCCCCTGGCAGGCCAGGGCCGTGATCGCCATCGACCTGCGCCTGGCCGCCCACCGCGGCCAGGGCGGCCGGGCCTCGTTCGAGCGGGCCATCTCGGTCGCGGCCTCGATCGCCATGCGGCTCGGCCGCTCCGGCTACGACCTGGCGCTGGTGGCCGACGACGGTAGCCAGGTTCGGCCGGCCGGCCTGGCCGACCAGGCCACCGCCGTGCTCGACTTCCTGGCCAGCGTCGAGCCGACCTCGACGCCGTCGCTGGTGCCGATGGCCAACCGGCTGGCCAGGACGGCCGGCGAGGGGCTGCTGGTGGCCGTGCTCGGCGTGCCGTCCTCGGACGAGGCGGCCGCCCTGGCCCGCTGCCGGCTCGGCTTCGGCGGCGCCCTCGGCCTGCTGGTCCGCACCGACAGCTGGCTGGGGCTGGCCGCCCGCGAAGTGGCCGCCGCCGACGCCCAGGCCGCCGGCATCGCCACCCTGCTGGACCGGGCAGGGTGGCGGACCGCGATGCTCTCCCGGACCCAACCACTGGATGACCCGTGGCGACGACTGACAGCCCCCCTGGGGCGCGCAACACTGACTACGCACAGGCCCTAGCGCTGGCCGGCCTGCTGGCCGGCGCCTCCCTGTCGCTCAGCCGGCTCTACGTCGGCAACAGGTGGCTGCTGCCGACCTGGCTGACCATGGCGGCCGCCCTTGGGCTGGCCGCGCTGCTGCGCCGCCTCGGCCTCGGCCAGCTGCTGTCGCTGGCCGCCATGGCGGCCGGCTTCGTGGTGGTCGCGGGGATCCTGCTGTTCCCGCACACCCTGCTGGTGATCGTCCCGACAGCGGAGACCCTGAGCGAGATGGCCGGGGCGGCCTCAACCGCGCTGACCGCGGTGAGCGAGCAGGCCGCGCCGGTCGGGGTGACGGCCGAGTTCGTCCTGCTCACCTGCGCCGGCGCCTGGGCGGTGACCACCGCCGCCGACGGGCTCGCCTTCCGGGCCCGCCAGCCACTGCTGGCCCTGATCCCGGCGCTGGGCCTGTTCGTCTTCCCGGCGGTGGTCAAGCCGGCCAGCCCGGCCTGGTACACCACCTGGTTCCTGCTCGGCGCCGCCGGGCTGCTGCTGTTCGAGGGCAGGGCGCGGCTGGCCACCTGGGGTCGCTGGGTGTCGAGCGCGCGCAGCCGGCCGGGTGTCGGCTGGCGGCTGCCGCTCACCCCGGCCGCCTCGACCGGACGCTGGCTCGCCCTCGGCGCCGGGCTGCTCGCCCTCACCGTTCCCGGGCTGCTGCCGGGCTACGGCCAGCGGGCGGTGCTCGACTTCAGAGAGGGTGCAGGCTCCGACACCGGCGTGGCCCTCAACCCGTTCATCTCGCTGCGAACCCGCCTGACCAGCCAGGAAGACGTCCCCATGTTCAAGGCGAGAACGACCCGGCGCGAACGCTGGCGGCTGATGGTCTACGACCGCTTCGACGGCACCGACTTCGCCCCCTCCCGCGAGCCACGGTCCGGCCTAGCCCCCTTCCGGGGCCAGATCACCGGTGAGCAGGACCCTGACCTGCCGGTCGACCAGGTCAGCCAGTCGATCGAGATCCAGGAGCTCGGCTCGTTCTGGCTGCCTGCGGTCACCGCTCCGGTCCAGGTCGACGCCGGCCGGCGGGTGCTGGCCAACCAGACCTTCGCCAGCCTGACCATCAACCAGCGGCTCAGGAAGGGCTTCGAGTACACGGTCATCTCCCAGGTCCCCCGGGTGGAGGCGGCCGACCTGGCCGGGCCGGTCGACTACCGGACCCATCTCGAGATCCAGCCGTATCTGCAGACCGGCAACCTCGACCCGGCCGTCCGCCAGCAGGCCGACACGGTGGTCGAGGGGAAGAACGCCGACACGCCCTTCAAGAAGGCCCTGGCCATCCAGGACTACCTGCGGGAGAACTTCCGCTACAACCTGAACGTGCCCGCCCTCTCGGCCGGCGGCAACCAGCTGCGGCGCTTCCTGACCGAGGTGCGGGCGGGCTACTGCGAGCAGTTCGCCATCGCCATGGCCATGATGGCCCGCCAGGTCGGCGTTCCCTCCCGGGTGGCCGTCGGCTTCACCTCCGGTGAGGTGATCGACAACGACTACCTGCAGGTCACCACCCACGACGCCCACGCCTGGCCCGAGCTGTGGTTCCCCGATGCCGGCTGGGTGCCGTTCGAGCCGACCCCGCGGGCCGACGGCACGGTGGCGGTGCCCGTCTACACCACCCCCAGCGGCCGGCTGCTCACCGGCGAGGCGGGCCCGGACAACCAGCCGGCCAGCCCCACCCCAACCCCGACCCCCCTGGAGCGGGCGAGGTCGCCTGAGCCCAATGCCGCCGACGACCCGGCCGCCGGCAGCCAGTCGGGCAACGGGTGGCTGCGGCGCCCGGTCGTCCAGGCCGGGCTGGCCGTCCTGCTGCTGGTGGCGCTGGTTCCCGGCGTCAAATGGGCCCGCAACGGCCTGGCCAGGCGCCGGGCCGGGCACCGGCCGCGCGACGCCGTTGCCGAGTCCTACACCGAGGTGACCAGCTGGGCCCGTGACGCCGGCATCGGCCGGCGGCGCGCCGAGACGCCGGCAGCCTACGCCCGGCGGCTGCGCGACGATTTCGCGGGCGACGCCGACCCGCTGGTCGAGCTGACCGGGCTGTTCGAGCGGGCGGAGTACGCCGCCGCCGAGCCGGAGAGCGACCAGGCCCACCGGGCCAGGCGGCTGGCCAGGACGGCCAGGTCCCGGCTGTCGGGCCGGCTCGGCTGGCGCCGGCGGCTGGTCGCCGCGGTCAGCCCCCGCAGCCTGTTCGCACCCCGGCCGGTCGCCCGCCACTAGCTCGCCGCGCCGCTCAGCCCCCTGGACGAGCTGTTCAGCGGCGGGCCCGAGGAGCGGTTCGAGCTGGGCCTGGCCGTGATCCTGCGCGGCCTGGCCTCCTACGCCCGGCCCTGACCGGCCCCTGCCCGCCACAGCTCGCGGAGCAGGGCGCACTCGGCCAGGGGTCGAGGACCAGGGCCGCCGACGGCGTGAAGCGGAGGTTCAGGCGGGTCAGGGAGGGCCCTGGCCGCCGCGCTCCTCCCATCGCGAGCGCCAGCGCTCGGTCATCCGCCCCCACCAGGCATCCAGGCCGCCCTTGGAGTTGCCGGGGCGGCGCGGGCCAGCCGGCGGCGCCGGGGCCGGGGCGGCGGCGGCGGTGCCGTTGACCGGGCGTTCCACCGTCGCCCGGCGGCGCATCGTCCGCACGAAGACGAACACCGAGGCCAGCATGATGACGAAGCCGGCGACGCCGACGGCGACGTTCTGGACGAACCCGGCAACGAGCACGACCAGCCCGATGATGAACCCGGCGACGGCCAGCTTGAGGCGGCGGGCCAGGTGGGCACGGAACGAGGAGCCCACCTGATGGGCGAACTTGGGATCCTCTTCGAGCAACCGCCGCTCGATCTCGGCCAGGATGCGTTGCTCGTGCTCAGACAGCGGCATGTGAGGCTCCGGCCAGGGTCGTACGGTGGTGTTTCTGCGAGTGTACCCGGGCACTACCCCCTCAACAACAGACCTGAGGCCCAGCCGGCAACTCCAATTTCCCCGCCGCCGGAGGCAGGAGCGCGACCCGGCGCACCTGCCTGCGACCAACAGACCTGAGACCCTGCCGGCAACTCCAATTTCCCGCCGCCGGAGGCGGGAGCGCGACCCAGCGCACCTGCCAGCGATCAGTGGTGGTCGTCGGGCGGGAGGAGGGGGTCGCGGCGGGGGCTGGGCATCTGGCGGGCTTCCTGGTAGGCCTCGGCCGGGCGGTCGCCGGTGAGGGAGGCCAGGTCGATCGACTCCTCGCCGAACCGGGCCCTGACCGCGTCGGCGGCCCGCACCGCCGCCTCCCAGCCGGGACGCTCCGGTCCGAGCCGGAGCTGCAGCGGCGCGCCGGCCGGTTGCAGGTTGCTGGCGGTGACGCCGACCAGCCGCACCGGGGCCCGGCCGAGCTGGAGCCGGACCAGCAGGTCGCCGGCGACCTCGTGCAGCTCGGTGTCGGTGTCGGTGGCCGCCGGCAGGGTGCGGGCCCTGGTGATGGTGCGGAAGTCGGCATAGCGGAGCTTCAGGGTCACCGTGCGCCCGGCCAGACCGGCCTCACGCAGCCGGCGGCCGACCCGCACGCAGCAGCGCAGCACCTCGCGGGCCAGCCGTTCCGGGTCGTCGATGTCGGCGGCGAAGGTCTCCTCGGAGCCGACCGACTTGGCCGCCTCGAACGGCACCACCTCGCGGTCGTCACGCGCCCAGGCCAGGTGGTGGAGCTGCGCCCCGGCGGCCGGGCCGAGCGCCCGCTCCAGGGTGGCCAGCGGGGTGGCGGCAACCTCACCGACGGTGCGCAGGCCGTAGCGGGCCAGCACCCCGATGGTCGCCTGGCCGGCGCCCCAGAGGGCGTCGACGGGCAGCGGGTGCAGGAACTCCAGCGCCCGGCCGGGCGGGACCACCAGCAGGCCGTCCGGCTTGCCGCGGGTCGAGGCCAGCTTGGCCAGAAACTTGTTGCCGGCAACGCCGACGGTCAGGACCAGGCCGGCCTCCTCCCGGACCCGGGCCCGCAGCAGCCGGGCGATGGCCACCGCGTCGCCGAACAGCGACCGGGCTCCGCGCACGTCCAGGAACGCCTCGTCGAGGGCGAGCGGCTCGACCAGCGGGGTGACGCTCTGGAACACGCGCATGACGCTGGCCGAGCAGCGGCGGTAGGCGGCGAAGTCGGGCGGGACCGCCACCGCCTGCGGGCACAGCGCGCGGGCCCGGGCCATGGGCATGGCGTTGCGGCAGCCGAACGCCCTCGCCTCGTAGGATGCCGAGGTGACGACCCCGCGACCACCGGTCCCGCCGACCAGCAGGGGACGGCCCCGAAGGGCGGGGTCCTTGAGCACCTCGACGCTGGCGTAGAAGGCGTCGAGGTCGGCGTGGAGAATCCCGGAGCCGTCGACCTCGCCTGGGCCGAGCGGCCGGCCCCCGGCGACCACCTCGCCGGTCGGCCGCACCCGCCCGATCTTCATCGCCCCAGGCTACCGGCCGACCGTGACGGTCCGAGGCGGCGGAAGGTGCATCCGACTAGGATGCTCGCATCGAAGAAGAGCGCATGACGACCATGACCGGCAGCAGAGGGAGCCCGAGCCAGGTGACCGACCCTCTCGAGCCCATCCTGGCAACTCCCCTGGACGCCGAGGCCGTGCGCACCCGGGTCGACCGGGCCCTGGCCGCCCTGCTCCACCAGGAGCTGTCGGCCCTCGGGTTCCTCGGCGAGGACGCCGGCCCGGTCAGCGATGCGCTGACGAGGTTCGCCCTGGAGAGCGGCAAGCGGCTGCGTCCCGCCTTCCTGTACTGGGGCTACCGGGGCGCCGGGGGCGCCGCCGACGGCCAGGAGGCCGACGCGGCCATCCGGGCGGCCTGCTCGGTGGAGCTGCTGCACATCTGCGCGCTCATCCACGACGACATCATGGACGGCTCGGAGGTCAGGCGGGGCCGCCCGGCCATGCACGTCGGCTTCGCCGAGCTGCACCGCGGCCGCTCCTGGCGGGGCGACCCGGCCGCCTTCGGCGAGGGCGCGGCCGTGCTCATGGGCGACCTGGCCTTCACCTGGGCCGACGTCGCCCTGGCCGAGGCCGGCCTGCCCGACGACCGGCTGGCCGCCGCCCTGCGGGTCTTCAACCGCCTGCGCTCGGAGCTGATGGGCGGCCAGTACCTGGATCTGGTCGAGGCCCGCCGGGGCGCGCCCGACGAGGCCGCCGTCCGCCGGGTCCTCACCTACAAGTCGGGCAAGTACACCATCGAGCGGCCCCTGCACCTGGGCCACGCGATCGCCGGGGGCGAGACCGAGCTGGCCGCGGCCTACTCGGCCTACGGGCTGCCGTTGGGCGAGGCCTTCCAGCTCCGCGACGACATCCTCGGGGTGTTCGGCGCCCCCGAGGTGACCGGCAAGCCGGCCGGCGACGACCTGCGCGAGGGGAAGGAGACCTACCTGGTCATGCTGGCCAGGCGGCGGGCCGGACGCGCCGGCCGGCAGCTGCTCGAGGGCGCGCTCGGCAACGCCAAGCTGCCCGAGGACGAGGTCGCCGAGCTGCGCCGGATGATCGCCGACTGCGGGGCCCTGGCCGCCACCAAAGCCCGCATCGGTGAGCTGCTGGCCGAGGCCAAGGCCGCGCTGGCGGCGGCCGGCGGGATCGACGAGACGGCCCGGGGCGTCCTGCTGGCGCTGGCCGACCACGTCACCGACCGAAGCGCCTGAGACGGCCATGGCGGGGCAGACGGTGGTCGTGGGGGCTGGCCTTGCCGGCCTCTCCACCGCCATCCACCTGGCCGCGGCCGGCCGCGACGTCGTCGTGGTCGAGGCCGGGGCGGGCCCTGGCGGCCGCTGCGGGACGGTCGGCATCGGCGGCTACCGCTTCGACACCGGGCCGTCGGTGCTCACCATGCCCGAGGTGGTCCGGTCCACCGTCGGCGCGGCCGGCGAGGAGCTGGAGGACTGGCTGGAGCTGGTCCCGCTCGACCCGATCTACCGGCTCACCTTCCACGACGGCAGCCGGCTCGACGTCCTGCCCGGCCGGGAACGGATGGCGGCCGAGGTCGAGCGGCTCGCCGGGCCCGAGGAAGCCGGCCGCTACCTGGCCTTCCGCCAGCACCTGGGGCGGATGTTCGAGGCAGAGTGGGGCGGGTTCATCGACCGCAACATCGATGGCCCAGCCGACCTGGTCCGCCCGCTGGCCCTGCTGCGGCTGGCCCGGCTGGGCGGCTTCCGCCGGCTGCACGCGCTGGTCGCCACCCACCTGACCGACTGGCGGCTGCGCCGGGCCCACACCTTCCAGGCCCTGTACACCGGTCTTTCCCCGTTCGACGCGCTGGCCATCTACGCGGTGGTGGCCCACATGGACACGGTCGGGGGGGCGTACTTCCCGGGTCGCGGCGGCATGCACGCCCTTGCCCTCGCCCTCGCCGGGGTGGCCGAGAAGGCCGGCGCCGGCCTGCGCTACTCCAGCCGGGTCGAGCGGGTCGAGGGCGGCCCCGGCGGGGTCACCGGGGTGCTGCTGGCCGGCGGGGAGCGCCTGGCCGCCGACGACGTCGTCGTCTCCAGCGACCTGCCGGCCGCCTACGCCCACCTGCTCCCGCCGGCGGCCAGGGACTGGCGGGTGCAGCGGCGCCGGCTGCGGTTCGCCCCGTCCTGCTACCTGGTCCATCTGGGCCTGACCAGGCAGCTGGAGAGCCAGGCCCACCACACGGTGCACCTCGGCCGCGACTGGAAGGGCAGCTTCGAGGCGCTCACCCGCCACGGCGGCATCCAGCCCGACCCGAGCCTGCTGGTCACCTACCCATCTCCCGAGGACCCCGACGCCGCCCCGCCGGGGCATGCCACCCTGCTCGTGCTGGAACCGACCGCCAACACCGCGGCCGGCCTGGACTGGGCCGAGGTCGGGCCGCGCCTGCGCCAACGGCTGTACGGCCGGCTGGCCGCCCTCGGCTACGGCGACCTTCGCCGCGACAGCGCCGCCGAGCTGGTGGTCGACCCGCCCGCCTGGGAGGCGCAGGGGCTCAGTGCCGGGACGCCGTTCTCGCTGGACCACCGGTTCAGCCAGACCGGCTGGTTCCGGCCGGCCAACGCCTCGGCGACCGTGCCCGGCCTGTGGTTCGCCGGCATGGGCACCGTGCCCGGGGTCGGGGTGCCGATGGTCCTGGTCTCCGGCCGCCTGGCCGCCGAGCGGGTGCTCTCCAGGAAGCCGGGGCGCCGGTGAGGATGGCCAGGGTGGTGGCGCCCGGGCCGGTCCGGGTGGCGGGCGTTGAGCCGCGGACCCTTGGCGCCGCCTATGAGCGCTGCCGGCAGCTCCACGCCCGCCACGGGCGGACCTACTACCTGGCCACCAGGTTGCTGCCCGGCTGGAAACGCCGCCACGTCCACGCCGTGTACGGGTTCGTCCGCTACGCCGACGAGATCGTCGACGACCTCTCCTCAGCCCTCGACCACCAACGGCGGGCGGCCGCCCTGCGCGCCTGGGGCGAGCAGTTCTTCGCCGGCCTGCGCGGCGCACCCTGCCGCGACCCGGTGCTGCCGGCCGTGCTCCACACCGTGCGCGCCTTCGACCTGGACGTCGCCGACTTCGAGAAGTTCCTGGACTCGATGGCCATGGACCTGGACACCGGCGGCTACCAGACCTACCAGGACCTGCTCGGCTACATGGACGGGTCGGCGGCGGTGATCGGCACCATGCTGACCCCGATCCTGGAATCCTCGGACCCGCCGGCCGCCCGCGAGCACGCCCGCCAGCTCGGCCTGGCCTTCCAGCTCACCAACTTCATCCGCGACGTCGGCGAGGACCTGGACCGCGGCCGCGTCTACCTCCCCCAGGCCGACCTGGAACGGTTCGGGGTCAGGCGGGCCGACCTGGCCGCCGCCACGGCCACCCCCCAGGTGGCCGAGCTGCTGGCCTTCCAGGTCGACCGGGCCAGAGCCCACTACCGGGCCGCCCAACCCGGCATCGACCTGCTCGCCCCCTCCTCCCGGCCCTGCATCCGGGTCGCCACACAGCTGTACGGGGCCATCCTGGACGAGGTCGAACGGGCCCGCTACCAGATCCTCCAAGGCCGGGTCCGGGTCCCCCGCCACCGCCGCCTCAGCGTCGCCGGCCGCCAGCTCATCGCCGCCCGGGCCGCCACCCGGGCCGAACGCCGGGTCAGCGTCACCATCCCGGGGAGCCCGTGACCGTCCGCCACCGCGCGACCCTGTCCTCAGGCACCCCGCAGCCGGTCGGTGCCCACCGGTCCGGGCGCTGGCTGCGGGCCGCGGTGGCTATGGCCCTGGTGGTGGCGGGAGCCGACGGATTCCTGCTCTTGGCCCGCGGGCTGGCCACCCCGGTGGGGGCCGAGCAGGCCAAGGCCAGCTTCCTCGCCGGCCGGTCGGCACCGGCGGCCACCGGGACCGTGACCGGTCCGCGGCCGCCGGCCGGGGTCTACCGCTACCGCACCAGCGGCTACGAGCGGATCGACCGCTTCGGGGTGAACCGCGCCTATCCACCGGAGACGGTCAGGGTGATCACCTGGCGGGGCGGCTGCCGCTGGCGGGAGACCATCCCCATCTTCGACCAGCACGTCGAGACCTATGACTTCTGCGCCGCCGGCGACGACGCCGACGAGTTCGCCTCCTCGACCAGCCTGACCTACTTCCTGGTGCCGGGGGTGCAGCGGTTCGCCTGCGCGCCGGTCGGCCGCCGCCTGCTCACCGGCCAGCGGCCGGGCGCGGCCCGCGACTGGCGCTGCCGCGAGGGCGCCTCGACCTCGGTCAACACCACCGTCTACCGCGCCGCCGAGACGGTCCAGACCGATGCCGGCGCCGTCGCCACCAGGCACGTCCGCCTGGTCACGGCCCTGTCCGGCCGGTCGACCGGGGGCGCCGTCCGGGACCTGTGGCTGGACGCCGACGGCCTGGTGGTCAAGGAACAGCGGGAGGTCAGTCTCAAGGTCCGCTCCGCCTTCGTGGGCCTGCTGAGCTACCAGGAGCGAGCCAGCTTCCTGCTCAGCGCCCGCCCGTAGGCGATCTCGGGTAGGCTATTTCAACGGTTGGCGAGTTCGCGGAGGAGTCAAGGGATGGCACGGACCGGCCGGCGGCCCGGGCTCAGCGGGACCAGGGAGGCGATCCTGGACGCGGCCAGGCGGGCCTTTGCCGAGCACGGCTACCAGCGAGCCACCATCCGCGGGGTGGCCGAGCTGGCCGGCGTCGACCCAGCCCTGGTCCACCACTACTTCGGCACCAAGCAGGGCCTGTTCGTGGCCGCGGTGCAGCTTCCGGTCAACCCGGTCGAGCAGCTGTCGGCCCTGCTGGCCGACGACCCCGAGCTGGTCGGCCAGCGGATGATCGGGGTGTTCCTCTCGGTCTGGGACCTGGCGGCCAACAACAGCCCCTTGCTGGCCCTGGTCCGCTCGGCGGTGTCGGACGAGCAGGCCGCCGCCATGCTGCGCGAGTTCATCACCGAGGAGGTCCTCGGCCGGATCGCCGAGGGGCTCGGCAGCCCCGACGCGAAGCTGCGCGCCACCCTGGTCGGCTCCCAGCTCGTCGGCCTGATGATGGCGCGTTACATCATCCGGGTGGAGCCGCTGGCCTCGGCTCCGCCCGCCCTGGTCGCGGCCGCGGTCGGGCCGACCCTGCAGCGCTACCTGACCGGCGACATCGCCGCCGCCACCCCGGCCCGGCCCTAGCCGTCGACCCGAGGGAAGCTGGCCGTTGCGGTCTCGGCCACCACCATCTGGGCGGCCGACTCCGACGGAGCCTGCCTGGCGGCCAGGGCGGCCAGGGCGATCTCCTCGCCGACGTCGCGGCGCTCCTGCTCCGACAGCAGCCAGCGGACCTCCAGCAGGTCGCAGTAGGCCTGGATGGGGTCGGCGACATCCTTGAGGGCGGCGGCCGCCTTGGCCATGCCGGGCTCGAACACGTCGGTGCGCCAGCGGAAGCCGGCCACCACGTCGTTGGGCACCGCCTCCGGCTGTTCCATGGCCAGCCGGGACTGGTAGGCGCGGAGATCATTGAGCAGGATGGTGGCCTGCCCCTCCCCGACCTCGAGGCCGGTCAGGCGCTGCAGCTCCTGGGCGTGGAAGCGGCGGTTGACCACCGCGACCTTGAGGCGCAGGGTGCTGCGGTCGGCGGCGGCGGGCTCAAGGGCGAGCTCGTCGATGGCGAAGCCGAGCTCGTTGAGCCGGCGCACCCTGGCCTCGACCTTGTAGCGGTCGACCGGCCCGAAGGTCTCCTCGTGGGTCAGCTCGTCCCACAGGGCCCGGTACCGGTCGGCGATGCTCTCGGCGGCGGCCAGGTCCTCCTCGATCCGCTCGCCGCCCTCCCCCAGCTCCATGGAGACGTCGACCAGGTCACCGGACACGTTCTCGACCAGGATGTCGAGATCGTGGGCGCGCTGGCCGTTGGTCAGGCCGGGGTGGACCTCGCTGGTCTCGGCGTCGACCAGGAACGCCTGCAGCAGCTGGCCGTCGCGCTTGAACAGGGTGTTGGCCAGCGAGCAGTCCCCCCAGAACACCCCGGCCCGGTGCAGGTCGACCAGCAGGCCGGCGATCGCGTCGAGCAGCCGCTCTCGGTGCTTGACCAGCTCGCGGGGCAGCCGCCGGAACAGCCGCCGGAACTGCCAGGAGTGCTCGAGGAACTCGGTGACCAGGATCGAGTTGCCGCTGTCGGGCTGGTCGACCAGGCCGACCGGTCGGACCGCTGGGAGCTCGCGGACCTCCAGCTCGCGCAGCACCCGGTACTCCTTGTCGGCGATCCGGGTTGGCAGCTCCTTGAGGGCGTACACCACGGAGTCGGCCTCCACGAAGCGGACCAGGTGGCGGCTCGGCCCGACCTGGAGGTCGCGGAAGCTGGCCGCCTCGGGCGGCCATTCACCGAGCGGCTCCAGCCAGGGCAGGGCGATCAGCCCCGGCGAGGCAGCCCGCAGGCGGATCGAGATACCGGGCATGCCGGCCATGGTAGCCACTGGGCCGGCGGCGCTCGCGCAAATCCTTGTTACAAACGGATGTCGGGCGTTCCGGCCCGGTAGGTGCGGCCCTTCCAGGTGACCGGGGCGCCGCTGCGGCGACGGCGGACCGAGTCGGCGTAGACGGCCAGCAGGACCGCGTCGGCCAGCGGGTAGCCGGGCGCCAGGCGAGGGTCGGCCCCGGCGACCAGCCGCCCACCGGCCCGGACGGTCAGCTGGAGCAGGCCGCCGGCGACCGCCACCCGCCTGGCCGCTGGCCCTGGCCGGAGGGCAAGGGCCAGCCAGGGCGCCGCCCCGGCCGCCGCCCGCGCCGCCTGCCTGGCCAGCGAGCCGGCCCCGCCCCCCCACACCTCGGCCAGGTTCCTGGCCAGCCCCTCCCGCAGGTCGCCGAACCGGCTGTACATGCGCACCGCGGCCAGGTCGGGGGCCAGACGGACCTCCAGCCGGTAGCCGGCCGCCTTGAGCCTGCCGGCGAGGGCGACGTCCTCGACCAGCGAACCGGCCACGGCCGCAAAGCCGCCAACGGCGTGGTAGGCGTCCCTTCGGACCAGCAGGCACTGCCCGGACAGGAAGGCGGCCGGCCGGGCCGGGTCGGCGACCGCGTCCAGGTCCAGCCGCTCGGCCACCTGCAGGCCCAGGTCGGGCAGGAGCAGCTCCTCCCACCAGGTCCCGGTCGCCTGCCTGGCCAGCGGGCTGGCCGCGGCCGCCCCCGAGGCCAGGCAGGCCGCCTGGAGCCGGGAGACGGCCTGGGGGGCCAGCAGCATGTCGGCGTCGACAAAGGCCAGCCAGCGCCCCTCCAGGGCGACCGTCGCCCCATGGGCGCAGGCGGCCGCCTTGCCGGCGGCGCCTGGGCCCGGAGGCGGGGCCGGCTCCACCCGGGCCCCGGCCGCCTGCGCCTCCTCCGCCGTGCCATCGGTGGAGCCGTCGTCCACCACCACCACCTCGGCGACGGCGGCGTCCTGGGCCAGCAACGCGGCCACGCAGCCGCCGATCCGCCCGGCCTCGTCGCGGGCGGGCACGACCACGCTGACCGACTCGCTGAACACCCCGGCGTTGCCAGGGCCGAGCCGGTGCTCGGGTCGCCCGGCCCGCCCCAGCCGTGCGAGGCTGTGGACCCCGGCGGCCAGCCCGGCGACCCCGGCCAGGAGAGCGACAAGGTTGCGAGCGCGCGACGGCAAGCAGCACCTCCCGGTGGATGGGAACGCGCCTGGCTCGGCGTGATGGGCCGGGTCGGGGTGGGACGGTGGGCTGGATGGACGGGGTCGGACGGTGGGTGTGACGGGATGGGCCGGGGTCGGCCTGGGCGTTGCCGGCCTCGCCATCCTCGCCTGGACCGCGTTGGCGCGCACCCCACCGCATCGCCTGCTGCCGGCCGACCCGGCCCCGCCGCCGACCGGTGACGCCGGGGTGGGGGCGGCCGGGCCGCCGGCCGCCTGGACCTTCGAGCGGTACCAGGCCGGGTGGCGGGAGGCGCACCTGCTCGGGGAGGAGGCGCAGCCTGGGGGCCGGCTGGCCGCTGCCTACCTGCGCCTGCCCTACGCCGTCGGGGCGCCGCTGGCCCGCGCCGGGGTGGACCCGGACCTGGTCACGCTGGCCGCGCTGTGGCTGGCCCTGGTGGCCGGCTGGACGGCCACTCTCGGCCCGGGCTGGGCGGCCGCCGCCGGGTTGCTGACGCTGCTGGCCGGGGTGGCCGACTCGGTCGACGGGGTGGTGGCGGTCATGCAGGCTCGCACCAGCGTGTTCGGGTTCGTGTGGGACTCGACCGCCGACCGGCTGGCCGACCTGGCCGTGGTCGCCGGACCGGTCGTGCTGGTCGTGACCACCGCCGACCCGGTCTGGGCGGCGC
>Ga0184609_10000131_pt1 | contig 19761 bp, 21 predicted proteins | sample PLM1_60_coex_FD_133165 | JGI IMG/M metagenome (GOLD analysis project Ga0184609, IMG submission 133165) | Groundwater sediment microbial communities from an aquifer in East River, Colorado, USA - PLM1_60_coex | ecosystem: Environmental > Terrestrial > Soil > Riparian zone | place: USA: East... | reverse complement strand
GCGGTGGTGCCCACCGACGGCGAACGCGTGCTGCTGCAACGTCTACGTCGCGCCAAGGGTTCCCGCGGGTCTCGTCACCCCTGAGTCGAGGAGCCCTCCGATGCGCGCGCTGCGACTGAGGAAGTGGAAGCGCGAGCCCGCGCTAGTCGGTGACGTGCCGGAACGGGCGCCGGCGGGGATCACCCTAAGGGCCGTGATCCTCCGTCACTGCACTGACCAGCCAACCGATCGGCTGACCATGACGGACGCCGACGCCGTCACCGACGTGCCGGCTACGGCCCTAGCACCCCGAACGCGCCGTTCCTGCGCCGACGGCGCGGCTGAACCGTCAGGTCTTCGCCGCCGCGATGGTCCGCAGACGCTCCCGGTAGTCATCCTCGTCGATCTCGCCGCGGGCATACCGGTCGGCGAGGATCTGCTCGGGCGTCGGCCAGCCTGCCGACGGTTGGAGCGACCGGTCACCGCGGGCGGCGTAGCGCACCGCGGCGACGATCCCGGCGATCACCAGGCCCCAGAACAGCAGGGTGCCGAGCGCCATGAAGGCGTAGCCCCACCCGTGCATGCCACCGTCGTACCACCACATCATCGCGGGCTCCTTCGTCCTCCTCGTGCGTAGGTCGTCGGCGGTCAGAGACCAACGCTGCCGGCCGTCGGGTTGACCGGCTAGCGAATCAGCGACCTGAGCTGGACGATCACGCCGACAGCGCTGCCGGTAGTGGCGACGACCAGCAAGGTCCGTGTGATCATCGCCCAGTCGAGCGAGTACCGGCTGAAGTCGAATGGGAAGACCTGCCATGCCAAGCGCCAGCACCGCGAGGCCGAGTCCGGTGGTCACCAGGTCTCCAAACGCCTTCAACCGCCGCTCGTCGTAGGCGATGTAGAGCAGGTTGCTGGCCAGGCCGACCAGTAGCGAGACGGTGAAACAGGCCAAGCACCTGAGAGGCCTCCTCGGTGAGGAACGGCACCGCCCGCCAACCAGGCTGGACGTGGGTCAGGTACAGCAGGGCCACATTGATCGCTGCGGCGACCAGATACCCGCCGCGCCGAGCCGCCACCGACGGCCGGCGACGGGTCACGGTGACAGCCATCGCTCACCTCCTGATCAGACCCGGTCTTGGGGTCACCGTACCTACGGTGAACTGCTCCGGATCACAGCCGATGCCTCGGTCGGTGGGTCCGGCCGGGCCACGATCACCGGGCACGGCGCATGGTGCAGCAGCGCATGGCTGGTCGAGCCGAGCAGCAGTCCACGCACCCCGCCGCGGCCGCGGGTGCCGACCACGACGAGCTGGGCGCCCTTGGCGGCCTGCAGCAAGCTGTGCGCCGGACGGCCCTCGGTGACCACCCGGTCGACCTGCACGTCGGGGTACTTCTGCTGCCAGCCGGCAAGCCGCTCGGCCAGCAGCCGCCGCTCGTCGTCCGCGATGACCGGCCAGTCGTGGTCCAGCGGCGGCAGCAGCGATGGCCTCGACGTGACGTCGGTCCAGGCGTGCACCGCGACCAGCGGTGTCCCGCGCAGCGCGGCCGCCTCGTAGCCGAACGCGATGGCGGCGTCGTTGGCCGGCGAACCGTTCACCCCGAGCACCACCGGGCCCGACCGAGGCACCTCCTGGTCCTCGCCGGCCGTGCGCACCACCGCCACCGGGCTGCGAGCGTGCGCTCCCAGGGCTACCGCGGTGGCCCCCACCAGGAGGCCGGTGAACCCGCCCAGGCCGCGCGATCCCACGACGACCAGCCGGGCCTGCTCGGACTCCTCGACGAGCAGCTGCGCCGCGGTCGCCGTGACCAGCTCTGTGGTCACATGGATCTCCGGTGCAGCGGCGATGGCGGCATCGGCCGCTTGCCGCAGCCAGTCGTACCCGAGGTTGAGCAACGCCTGCAGGGTGTGCCCGGACAGCCCGGCCAGCGACGGCTCATGGATCAGCGGCCAGACGTGGGCGTGCACCAGGCGCAGCGGTGCGCCCCACAGGGCCGCCTGCCGGGCCGCCCACCCGACCGCGCGGGTTGAACTGGTCGAACCGTCCACCCCGGCCACCACCGGGCGCGGACCGTGGCGTGTGGTCATCGTCGGCACCTCCAGGAGCCGACTATGGGTCGGCGCGGACCCGACCGGCAGCGCCGAGCGACCCCCGTCGGGCGGGACCTCCGGCGCATGTGGCCGCCGCCGGAGCGGGACTTCCGCCCCGGCGCCACGGACCGGCCGTCCGTACTGGCCACGGCGCAGGTGTTTGCCGGGTATGCCGCACCACCCACCGTGGATGCGCACGAGGGACCGCGGGAGGACACATGGTCGACCGGACGACGCCACAATGACGGAGGGTCCCGTCCTGGGCTGCATCGGCCTGACGCGCCGCTTCGGCGACCGCGTCGCGGTGGACGGAGTGAGCCTGCGCATCGGACCCGGTGAGACCTACGTGCTACTTGGGCCCAACGGCGCTGGCAAGTCGACCACCATTCGGATGGTCTGCGGCCTGCTGCGGCCGGACGCCGGCACGGTGACGGTCGCCGGCCGGCCGATGCGCGGTGCGGGGCTGGCCGCGCGGGCGCTGATCGGATACGTGCCGCAGGAGGTCGCGCTGTACCCCGACCTGACGGCAAGGGAGAACCTGCGCCTCTTCGGCCGCATGTATCGGCTGCGTGGCGCCCGGCTGGCCCGGCGCATCGACGAGGTGCTCGAGCTGGTCGGCCTGACCGAGCGGGCCGGCGACCGCGTCGAGTCGTTCTCCGGCGGGATGCGGCGCCGGCTGAACATCGGCGCCGGCCTGCTGCACCGCCCGACGCTGCTGGTGCTCGACGAGCCCACCGTCGGCGTCGACCCGCAGAGCCGCCACGCGATCATGGAGAGCGTTCGGGGCTTCGGCGCCGCCGGCATGGCGGTGCTGTACACCACGCACTATTTGGAGGAGGCCGAGCGGATCTGCGACCGCGTCGGCATCATCGACCACGGCTGGCTGATCGCCGAGGGCACCCGCCGCGAGCTGGTGGCGAAGGTGGCCGAGCGGGACCGCATCGAGCTGACCGCCAGCGGGAACCTGCCGGCCTTCGCCGAGGCGTGCCGCCGGCTGGCCGGCGTCGACGGCGCCGACACCGCCGACGGCGAGGTGCACCTGCTGGCCCACGAGGGCCGCCGGCTGCTGGCGACCGTGCTGCAGGCCGCCGAACGGTCCGGCACCGCGGTGCGCAGCGTCGAAGTGATCGAGCCGGATCTGGAGGCGGTGTTCCTGCACCTGACCGGCACCGCGCTGCGTGAGTGAGGAGCCCGCATGCATCCCGCCCTCGCCATAGCGGCGAAAGACCTCCGGCAACGTTTCCAGGATCGGTCGGCCATCGTGCTCGGCTTCGTCGCCCCGCTGGTCATCGCCGCCCTGATGAGCTTCGCGTTCCGCGGCACCGAGACATACCACGTGGACATCGCGGTCGTGGACAACGACCACGGTGAGCTGGCCGCCGCCTTCGACGCCATGCTGCGCAGCTCCGAGCTGGCCGACCTGCTCACCGTGCGCACGGTCGCGGACGAGGCCGGCGCCAGGCGCGACCTGGCCAACGGCCGCCTTGGCGCCGTGTTTGTGCTGCCGGCCGGGTTCACGGCGGCCGCGCACGGTGCTGACGCCGCGTCAGCGTCGGCGCCGGTGGCCGTGCTGGGCAGCGTCGACGAACCGGTGGCAACCCAGGTGGCGGTGGCCATCGCGGACGCCTTCGCCGCCCAACTCAACGCGATCCGGCTGTCCGTCGCGGCCGCGCTGTCGGCCGGCGCGCCGCCCGACCAGCTGCCTCGGCTCGCCGCCGAGGCAGCCCAGCGGCGGCTGCCCGAGGAGGTCACCGTCCAGCCGCTTGGCGCCACGCCGCTGAAGCCGATCAGCTACTACGGGCCGGGCATGGGGATCTTCTTCGCGCTGTTCGCGATCGGGTTCACCGCGCGCAGCTACTTCGCGGAACGGCGGGACGGCACGCTCGACCGTATCGCGGCCGCGCCGGTGCGCCGCGGCGTGCTGCTCGCCGGCAAGTCGCTCGCCACGTTCATCTACAGCCTGGCGAGCCTGGCCACCATGGCCGTGGTGACCACCCTCGCGTTCGACGCCGACTGGGGACCGCCGCTGGCCGCGGCCGCGCTGATGGTGGCCATGACGCTCGCGCTGGTGAGCCTTACCGCGCTGGTGATCGCGGCGGCCCGCACCGAGCGGCAGGCCGACGGGCTGGCCTCGATCCTCACCTTCGGGCTGGTGCTGCTCGGCGGGAACTTTGTCTTCATCTCCGCCGCGCCCGCCGTGCTGCGGCGCCTGGCGCTGCTCACCCCCAACGGGTGGGCACTGCGGGGCTTCACCGACCTGGCCACCGGCGCCCGCGGCTGGTCCATCGTCGCCCAGCCGGTGCTGGGAATGCTCGCGTTCTCCGCCATCACCGCGTTGCTGGCCGCGGTGCTGACCACCGTCCCGAGCCGCCGGCTGGTGTCCCGATGACCGCGCTGGCCGTCACCGCCGTATCGCTGCGCCGCCTGCTGCGCGACCGCACCGCACTGTTCTTCCTGGTCCTGCTGCCGATCGTGGTGATCCTGGTGATCGGCGCCACGGTGAACAACGCCGGCGAGCTGCGCGTCGGCCTGGTGTCCGCCGACCCAGGGCCGCTTGCCGCTGAGCTGGTCGCCGAGTTGCGGTCCTCGCTCGCCACCGACGTGCACTCGTACGGCGACGAGGACGCCGCCCGTGCCGCGCTGCGCCGCGGCGAGATGGACGCCGTGGTGCTGCTCCCGCCTGGCCTGGACGCCACACTGGACGCCGCGCTGGCCGACGGTGGCACGGTGCCGATCACGATGCTCGGCGCCGGCGGGCCGTCCACCCAGCAGGCCGCCCAGTCGGCGATCGAGGGCGTGGTGGCCAGGCACGCCGCACGCGTGCAGGCCGCCGCCTTCGCGGCCGGGGTGGCCGGTGGCACCGTGCAGTCCCGGCTGCCCGACGCGACCCGGCTGCAGGAACAGGTGCCGGAAATCGCCGTCCGCACCGAGACCGTGGACGCCACCAGCAACTACCTGCCGCCCGGCTTCAGCTACAGCGCCCCGACGATGCTCGTGCTGTTCGTGTTCATCACCTCGCTGGCCGGCGGCGCCGCGATCATCCAGGCCCGCCAGCTCGGTATCTACCAGCGCGTGCTGGCCGCACCGGTGCGGGCCAGGGACATCGTGCTCGGCGAGGCCAGCAGCTATCTCGCGGTCGGGCTGCTGCAGTCGCTGCTCATCGTGGGCGTCGGCGCGGCCGCGTTTGGTGTCGACTGGGGCGATCCGCTCGCGGCCACCGCCCTGGTAACGGTGTGGGCGCTGGTCGGCACCGGCGCCGGGCTGCTCTCTGGCACCGTGTTCCGCACACCGAAGCAGGCCTCAGCGATCGGCCCGGCAATCGGCATTGCATTCGGCATGCTTGGCGGCACCATGTGGCCGCTGGAAATCGTGGCCCCGGTCATGCGGACCATCGGGCATGCGGTGCCGCACGCCTGGGCCGTCGACGGCTGGATCGAGCTGCTCTCCCGCGGCGGCGGAATCGCCGACATCGCCACCCAGCTTACCGTCCTGGCCGGCTTCGCTGCCGCCCTGCTGGTGCTCGCCACCATCCGGCTGCACCGCCGCCTGACAGCCTGAGCCGGGCATTCGCACGAGACCATTCGGCAGCAGGACATCCGGCCGCGCAGCGGAGCGGACCGTTGAAGCAGCCCCAAGCACTCCCAGATCTGCGAAACGTCGAACTCGCAACCAACAAAGGGCACGGACCTCGGTCCGGTCGGCCGGACCTGTGCCAGTCAGGCCGCCCCCAACATTGCGCGGTCGCTGCAATGCGTTGTGGCGTGCGCCGTAGCGGCGACTCGTAACGGTGCGGGTCGGCGTCGACCGCCGGCCGGGAGTCTCCACCCCAGGCTGCACCGCGGCGGGGACCGGGGCGGCGGGGTGCAAGCGGCGTAGTCGGCTGACGTTTCCGGCCAAGGACAGGGAGCTGGCGGCCATCGCCCCGTATTGCGGTGACCACGCCGGCCAGCGGGCCGGAGATGAGGGTGATATCGGAGGCATTGACCGCGGCCACCGAGGGGCCGGGTGGTCCGGGGGTGGGTGACGTTTGTCCCTGGTTGGGAGCCGGCGATGCGCGCAGCTTGACGTGAGAAACACAGCGCGCCGTTAGCGCGTGCCTATTGACGCAGAGGAGGCGATCATGGTCACGGTGAAGGAGGCCGCGTCGAAGTTCCTGGCCAGGAAGCGGATCGCGGTGACCGGTGTGTCGCGCAAGCCGCAGGGTCACGGCAGCAACGTGGTGTACCAGCGGCTGCGGGCTCGTGGCTACGAGGTGTTCGCGATCAACCCGAACGCTGAGGAAGTCGAGGGCGACCGGTGCTACCCCGACCTGAAGTCGGTCCCCGGCGGTGTCGAGGCGGTGGTCATCGGCACCAGGCCGCAGACCGCCGAGGCCACCATGCGGGAGTGCGTCGATCTGGGCATCAAGTACGTGTGGATGCACCGTTCGTTCGGCGCCGGCAGCGTCTCCGACGCGGCCACCGAGTACGGCCGGCGGCAGGGGATCAGAGTCATCGACGGGGGCTGCCCGTTGATGTTCGACCCGACCGCTGATTTCGGGCACAAGGCGATGCGCTTCGTGTTCACTCGCACCGGCAAGGTACCTACGCAGGTATGAGACCGTCGCTTCCGATCGCAACCAGGGCCACCAAGGTGATCGCGACCTGCAGCGGCGTCATCCTGGACAGGGCCGCCGCGGCGCGAATGGTAAGGATCCACGCCGCGGCAGCCGACCGGAGCGCCGCGGCTGAGAGCGGGTCAGCGGCGCCCGCCCGGCAGGACAATGAGTGAGGTGTCATGGACGGTTTAGGGCGACTGGAAGAGCTCACGCCACAGGAATGCCGACGTCTGTTGGACACCACGCAGATCGGCCGCCTCGCCTTCACCGAAGGAGGCCAGCCGGCCGTGCACCCAGTGAACTACGCGCTACACGGCCAGGACATCGTGATCCGCATCGCCGGCGGCGGAAAACTCGCCGCCGCCCAGCGTGGCGACGTGCTCGCCTTCGAGGTCGACGACATCGACCCACGCACGCACACGGGCTGGAGCGTGCTGGTGGTCGGACGCTCCTCGATCGTCCACGACATCGCGCAACTGGTCGAAATGGCCTCGCCGCACAGCCGTCCCTGGGCCGAGGGACGGCGAGAGCAGTTCCTGCGGATCGCCGCCGACCGGATCACCGGCCGCCGCCTACACCATGGCCACGCCCACCCCGCTCAGTGAACGAACCAACTGTGTGCTACCGCTCAAACGAGCCAACTCAACAGCACGCTGACGGAACTCATGCGGGTGTGGTGCGGGCACCGGGACATCCTTCCTGGTGACCAACGGTCACCTCAGGTCGGGTGTCCGGGCTACGGGGTCAAGCTCAGTTCGGCGGCTGGGGCTGGCTCGCGCTCGGGTTCGCCGCAATCGAGAGCATCCTCACCGTGTTCGACCAGTGTGGCTGCTTGCCGAGGCACGCAGGCACCTCGTCCGGCCTCTTCGGTGGGCGGGCCCGAGGGTCCGACGCAGCGTTTACGGAGCGTTCATCCTCCAAACCGGGGTCCTGATCGGGCGGGCCGTCGTGTTGCGGCCGCTACCGCTGCCCGCCGAGGTCAAGGCGCTGATCGTGGCCAGCGGCGGTGTCACGGCCTCCTTCGCGCTGCCTGGCAGCTCATCAGTCGCGTGCCCGGAATGACACGAGTCCTCTAGGGCCCTCGTAGCCGGCGCCCACCTCCTCTTGCGGCGCGGAGCTGCTCGATGCCACTGCGGTGGACGTCGAGAAGATCACGCACCGGCCGGGGCGCGGTCAGCCGCCGTTCTGCCGCTCGAAGGTGACGCCGCCCGGGCGCAGCGGCAGCTGGCGGCCACCGACCCGGCTGACGTGCAGGCGGACCAGGAACGGCTTCGGCGCCCGATCCCAGGGCAGCGGCACCTGGTCGAGGCTGTCCTGGTCCTCCTCGGCGACGACTTCGGCGGGCCCGCTCACCATGACGCTCCAGCCCAGGTGAAGCCCGGGCTCCAGATCGTCCGCCTCGAACGAGATGATCCTGCCGCTACGGACTGCGTCGAGCTTGGCGCCGGCGGCGGTCCTGAAAAGAACATCGTCTCCATCGACGGCGAAGTTGACAGGCAGCACGACGGCCTCGCCGGAGTCGGTGGCCCAGGCGACCCGCCCGACGGCCACCGAACGAAGCAGCGCGAGGCTGGTGGCGCGATCCAGAACCTGTTCCCGCTCGTCGCCATCAGGCATGGCATCCCCTCAGCCGTCCGAGGACCTGTGTGAGTCACGGTAGCGCGCTGCCGTCGAGGACCACCGAAGCCGCCGGCTGGCATGCGATCCCGAGCCCGAGTCCCGATGCCGACGGTGACCCCGATCGGTGGTGGGCCGGAGCCCGCCGTCAGCTCTGGTCCTTTCGCCGACTGTCCTTGGTAGCGGCGAAACAGCAGACTGTTGCAATGCGACCTCATACCCGCCTGGCCCTCATAGCCGCCGCTGGCGCGGCGGCGGTTGCATATCGCCGATACCTGCGTCCCTGGCAACTCACGTGGGGCGCCACGCCGGAGGAGGTGTCACGATCACTGCCCGGCGACGAGCTCGTGACGCGTCCCACCTTCGACGCCACCCGGGCAATCACCATTGCCGCTCGCCCTCAGGACATCTGGCCCTGGCTGGTCCAGGTCGGGCTCACTCGAGCCGGCTGGTACAGCTACGACATCCTCGACAACCTGGGACGCTCCAGCGCTCGCCGCATCGTCCCCGAACTCCAGACACTCGCCCCAGGCGACATAGTTCCGATGAGTCCGGACGGCAAACACGGCATGCAGGTGCACTCGATGAACGCGCCGCACTCCATGATCTGGGGCCAACCGGGAGACACGACCTGGGCCTGGCAGCTCGACGCGAACCCCGACGGGTCGACGCGACTGATCACCCGTGTGCGGTCGAGATATCGGTGGTTTTCGCCGTCCATCGCATTCTCCGTGCTGCTCGAGTTCGGTGACATCTGGATGATGCGGAAGATGCTGCTGAACCTGCGCGACCGAGCCGAACGGGGCTCCGCCCGGACATCGGGACCTTGACGGCAGCCCATGGTTCGGCAGGGTCGCAGCGGCCACGGAACATGGCCGTTCGGCTCCATGAAGCCGGCCATTTGCCGGATTTCCGAACTCACGCTCCGTTCGTAGAACCGCTGAAGCCAGTGGTTGACGACAGCACAGCGGCGCCGTGGATCAGCACTCGGAGCATGGTGGCGAAACCGCGCGGTAAGGGCGGCATCATTTCCGGCTCGGTCGGCACCGAACCTGCCCGGTGAGCCGGCGACCCGTCAAGCCTGCCCCACCCGGCACGGTACGCACTTGCCGCAGGACTCCTCGCGGCAGAAGTCCATGAAGTACCTGGCCACGTCGACCATGCAGACGGTGTCGTCCATCACCACCATGCCGCCCGAGCCCATCATCGAGCCGATTGCCGTCAGCGACTCGTAGTCAACCGGCATGTCGAGGTACTCGGCCGGGATGCAGCCCCCGGACGCGCCGCCGGTCTGCACCGCCTTGAGCCGCCGGCCGTCGAGGGGGCCGCCGCCGATGTCGTAGACGATCTCCCGCAGGGTGATCCCCATCGGCACCTCGACCAGCCCGACGTTGACCACCCGCCCGGCCAGCGCGAACACCTTGGTGCCCTTGCTCTTCTCGGTGCCGATGGCGGCCAGCCAGTCGCCACCGTTGCGGATGATCGCCGGGATGTTGGCGAACGTCTCGACGTTGTTGATCAGGGTCGGCTGGTGCCACAGGCCGGCCGCCGCTGGGTACGGCGGGCGCGGCCTGGGCGTACCGCGTTTGCCCTCCACCGACGCGATCAGTGCGGTCTCCTCGCCGCTGACGAACGCGCCGGCACCGAGGCGGACCTCGACCTCGAAACCAAACGCAGTGTCGGCCAGGGTGGCGCCCAGCAGGCCAGCCTCACGTGCCTGGCGGATCGCGGTGCGCAGCCGGGCAATGGCCAACGGGTACTCGGCCCGGCAGTAGACGTATCCCCTGCTCGCGCCGACCGCGTAGCCGGCGATCGCCATGCCCTCCAGCACCCGGTACGGGTCGCTCTCCAGCACGCAGCGGTCCATGAACGCGCCGGGATCGCCCTCGTCGGCGTTGCAGATCACATACTTGTGCTGGCCGGCCGACTTCGCGACCGTCGACCACTTCAGCCCCGGGGGGTGATGATCATGGAACGTTTGACCGCGCAGGATTTGATGAGTCTGTGGCCGGACGAGCTCGGATGGCCGATGGACATCGGCGCCCTGGCCATCCTGGATGGCACCGGCCTGCTCGACCCGGACGGCCGGTTCCGCATCGACGACGTGCGGGAAGTGGTGCAGCGCCGCCTGCATCTGATGCCGAGGTTCCGGCAGCTGCTCTACACGCCGCCGCTGGGTCTGGGCGGGCCGCTGTGGGTCGACGCCCGGTCCGTTGACCTCACCGAGCACATCCGGGTCTGGCAGTTGACGGCGCCGGCCGACGAGGCCCAGCTGCTGCTCGCCGTCGAGCGGTTGCGGGCTCGCCGGCTGCGCCGATCCCGTCCGCTGTGGGAGATGTGGTTCCTGCCAGGACTGCCGGGTGGACGAGTCGGCATGTACATGAAGGCGCATCACACCATCGCCGACGGCGTGGCCGGGGTGGCGCTGCTGGGCGCGCTGCTCGACGTCGACGCCACCGTATTCCGGACGCCGGCACCGCCGTGGAGCCCCGCGCCGATACCAACCACGGGCGAGTTGTTGCGGGACATCCTGCGGCGCCGAGCCCGCGCGGTCCGCCGTGCGCTGGCCAGGGTCGCGCACCCGATCGACACCGCCCGCCGGGCGCGCGCGGCGTGGCCGGCGATTCGAAGTTTCTTCCAGGCGCGGGCACCGCGGACCAGCCTCAACCGCCCGATCGGCGCGCATCGCCGGCTGGCCCTCATCCGCTGCCGGCTGGATGAAGCCAGACAGGTCGCTCACACGCACGATGCCAAAGTCAATGACGTCCTGCTGGCAGCCATCGCGGGTGGCCTGCGGGATCTCCTGCGCAGTCGTGGCGAACCGGTCGACGTTGTGCTGCGGGCGTTCGTCCCGGTTTCCCTGCACCGGGAAGGGCTGGATGCAGTGCGCGGCAACCAGGACGCGGTCATGGTCGCGCCGCTGCCGATCGGCGAGCCCGACGTGGTGCACCGGCTGCGCTGGATCGCCAAGGCAACGGCCGAGCGAAAGAGTCAGATCCACGCTCCCGGCCTGAACGCCTTCCCAACAGCCTCGTCCAGCGGGCGGCGTGGCACATCGTTTCCCGTCAACGATTCGTCAACGTGACCATCACCAACGTGCCCGGCCCGACCATTCCGCTGTACTTCGCCGGCGCACCGCTGCTGGAGCTGTTCCCGGTCGTGCCGATCAGTGGGAACTTAGCGCTTGGCATCGGGGCACTCAGCTACGCCGGGCAGTTCAACATCACCGCTGTGGCCGACCGGAACGCCTGTCCCGATGTTGAGGTCTTCACCGAAGGGCTGCGCGAGTCATTGCGAGCGCTCACCGAAAAGCCCACCGCGGTCGGTGCCTGAGGCCTGGATGGACCATTGCCGCCACTCTATCGGTGCACTGGTCCATCCACGCCGACATGGCCTGGCGCCGGTGGCCGGCTGACGCCCGAGCAGCACGAATGCGGTGAGCACAGTCGCGGCCTCGTAGAACACCTCGCCGCCGCCGGTGAGCGTCACCCAGCGAGTACAGCCAGCCGCCCCGACCGCGACTGCGAGTTGGCTGCTGATTTGAAAGCCGCTGCAGTCTCTTCTTATTGCCCGATGCGGTAGGGCCGCATCATCTCGTTGTCCTCGTGCTCGACGATGTGGCAGTGCCAGACGTACAGTCCAGCGAGGTCGAATAGTGCGCGGACCCGGGTGATTTCGCCGGGGTACGCGGTCACGGTGTCTTTCAGGCCTGCCTCCCAGCTTTCGGCGGGACGGGCCGCGCCGCCGATGGCCTGCCGGTTCACGACGCTGAATTGCACCTCGTGGATGTGGATGGGGTGAGCATCCGCGGTGAAGTTATAGATTTCCCAGGTTTCGGTGGCGTTGTGAGCCGGGTTCTCGGTAATCGGGTCGTCCCATCCGAGGGGGTTTCCGGTGCCATCGGGGTTCAGTGTCCCGAGCACGGCCTCTCGTGGGCCGACATCGGGCAGGACGGCCGAGTCCAGTTCGTTGAGGGACACCTGCCGTGCCCTGGTGGCCGCCCGCACCGGTGGTGGTGCCGGGAGCGTGAGCTGACTTGGCGGGGTGCTGGTGTCGTCCCCGACCCGGGTAATCACTGAGAATTTCATGATCTGCCCGGTGGTCTGCGGGTCCGCGAACTCGAAATCCACCCCTGGCGTGCCACCGCCGAACGGCTCGTCCGGGCCCTCGTTGATGAGGTGGACCGTCGCTCCGGTGGGGAGCCCGGTGAAGTCCACGATGACGTCCGCGCGCTCGGCCGGCGCCATGAGCAACTGGTCCAGCTGCACCGGCCCCGGCAGGAACCCACCGTCCGCGCCGATCTGCCAGAAAGGCAGCGCGGACTGGCCCGGGCGCGATTCGGGGTCACCGGTCACCAGCTTGAGGATGAGGAACCGGCCATTGCAGCCGTTGAGCAGCCGCAGCCGGTATCGCCGCTGTTCGACCGCCAGTGCCGGCCAGGTGCGGCCATTCACCACCATCGTGTTGCCGAAGGTCTCCGGATTCCAGATCGGGGAGATATCGCTGTCCGGGATGTACGGCCCGCCGAACTCGTCGAAGAACTGCCTGCTTGTCGGGTAGAACAGCGACCCGTCGACGTTGAATGACCGGTCCTGAATGGCGACCGGAATCTCGTAGTAGCGCAGCCCCGCCGGATCACCAAGTGCCGGAGCAGGACCGGGCAGCACCCCGGACGGCAGATCGTTGGGCCCACCGCGCAGCAGGTAGAAGCCAGCCGGACCGGCATAAACGTTGAGCCTGGTCATGCCCAACGTGTGGTCGTGATACCACATGGTGGCCGCAGGTTGGCCGTTCTCATACTGGAACACCGCCGAACCGGGCTCCCACTGCTGCCCGAACTTCGCCGCAAACTTCCCGCGGAACTCGTCGTAGTGCGAGCCCACCCTGGCGTAACCGCCGGGAATGTCCGTCGCCGCCGGCAGATACCACGCTTCGGCGAACCCGTCGCTTTCCTCCGCGCTGTGCCCGCCGTGCAGGTGCGTCACGATCGGCACCGGTCCGGTATACGGTCCGGGCGTCTGGTCGAAAGTCGGCCGCTCGTCGCGGCCAGACTCCCCGCCCGGCGGGTTCGCCCAATGCAGCGTCGGGTCCACGGCCAGCAGATGGGGCAGGAAACGCCCGGCCGGGTCCTTCAGATCGTTGACCCACTTGACTCGAAGCGGAGCATTGAACTTGGCCTCGATGGTGAACGCTGGATAGTTGAAAGACCCGGGCGAGGACAGCGAGCCATAACTCCATACGGTGCTGGTCGGCATGCCGGCCGGCAGGATCGCCTGCCGGAACTGGCGCACCGCGATCTCGTAATAGCTGACCGGACGGGCACCCGGCCTCGGGATCACCCGAGTACGCGGCATGGCCGGCGGAATGACCAATGAGGTCACGTACTTGGGAATGGTCGTCGGATCCAGCGAGCCGCCCACGATCGGCGCCGCCCACGCCCGACCACCGCGCAACAGCGGGACCGATCCGAAGACCAGACCGAGGCCGGCGGCACCAGAAACCTGCAGAAAACGACGACGACCGAGCACGGCAACCTCCTTGGCACTAGTTGAGCCCATGACGCCATCAATAGGGACGGTCGATGCCCCTGTCCTCGATCCGATGCTCCAGCTTGCACACGACATCGACGACGCCGTCCACCCGGCGGACCAGCCGCTCGGCGAGCTCCGCGGTGCTGCGCCGCTCGACCGCACCGGTGACAGTCACCATCCCATCGCGGACCGTGACATCCACCCCGGTCGGATCCGCCCACAGAATCTGCACAAGAACGTCGCCGAGGATCTCCTGCCGGATCTGGTCATCCGTCCGGAGAAAGGCCCTGAGCACGTCGGCGCGGCTGACGATACCCAGCAGCGCGCCGCGGCCGTCCACCACGGGCAACCGTTTGACGTCGTGATCGGTCAGCTCGCGGGCGGCCTCGGCCAGCGTCGCGTCCGGGCCGATCGTCACCGGCTTCCGAGTCATCACGTCGCCGGCGGTATCGCCCGCCGCCCTACGGGCCAGATCCCGCGCGCGGCGCAACTGCCACCAGTGCGTGCGCTGCGGTATCGGGTGGCCCTGCTTCAACAGCACGTCCCGCTCGGACACTATCCCGGCCAGCCGATCGTCGGCATCCAGCACCGGCAGTGCGCTGACCACATGCTCGGCCAGAACCCGGGCCACCTCCTTGAGCGGCATCGCGGGACGAGCCCTGAGCACACTCGTCGTCATCACGTCGGCGACCTTGAGGTTCTTCACCCGCGCATCATCGGGCGCCTTGCCCGCCGGCGGCAGGGACCTCCGTCAACTCGTGATCGGGTCTACGGACCCGCCCAATCAGCAGGTCGGCAGCAATTCCGTGGGACTAATGGCCCTTGATCCAGGGTCATGCGGCCGGCGCCCGGCTAGCTTTGGGTTCTTACCGTCATCGACATGAACACACAGAGCCGCGTGGAGCCGGGCCGACCGATCGTGGTGGGTGTCGACGGCTCTGCTTCGGCGACCCAAGCGGTTCATTGGGCCGCCGAAGCAGCCGAACGACGCCATGTGCCGCTGCGTCTCGTGCATGCCAGCAATCGACCAACCAGGCATCACTCGATCACCCGCTTTGATGAGGAGGTGCTGGGCTCACTCCGTGCCCAGCAACGCAGCTGGCTTCGGGCTGCCGCAAGCGACGCAACCGCGGCTGCGCCATCGGTCGTCCCGCAAACCGAACTGGTGGATGAGGATCCCGTTGCGGCGTTGATCACGGAATCCCGGATGGCTTCGATGGTTGTGGTCGGCTCCCGTGGACTGGGCGGCTTCACCGGCCTGCTGCTGGGATCCGTGGGCGTTGCTCTCGCGGCGCACGCCCACTGCCCGGTTGCCGTCGTCCGGGCTGCTACGCCGGATGGGCCGTTGCCGACGACCGGGCCGGTCGTCGTGGGTATCGATGGATCGGACAACAGCCTGGCCGCCACCGAAGTGGCGTTCGGCGAAGCAGCCGGCCGAAAGGCGCCGCTGGCTGCCGTGCACACCTGGAGCGATCTGCCTCTCGAGCCGCCGTTCGGACCCGTGCCGAGTTGGCCGGAGACGACCGAGGTTGAGATCTATCAGCGGCAGGTGTTGGCCGACCGCCTTGCGGCCTGGACGACGAAGCATCCGGACATTGCGGTGCGCCGAGTGGTGACCAGGGACAAGCCAGCCGCAAGCCTGCTCGCTCAGGCAAAGAATGCCCAGCTCATCGTTCTCGGCAGTCATGGCCGAGGCGGCTTCACCGGGATGCTGCTCGGCTCCACCAGTCAGGCGCTGCTGCACCACGCCCCGTGCCCAGTCATCGTTGCTCGGCCCGAGCATGGGTAACTGTCCACCGTGGACAGTGGGAGCCAGAGAGGACTCACCATGGCCAGCCCAACCCACCCATGGCCCGACAAGGCCACGATCCAGTCTGCGATGGCCCTCGCCGCCTGGGCGCCGTCCGTGCATAACAGCCAACCATGGCGCTGGCGGGTGAGGTCGCGCTCGATCGACCTGTACGCCGACATGACCCGGCACCTGACAGCGACCGACCCGCAGGCTCGGGACCTGCTGATGTCCTGCGGCGCGGCGCTGCATCACCTGCGCGTCGCGTTCCGGGCGCTCGGCTGGACCGGCACCGTGCGCCGGCTGCCCAGCGCGGCGGATCCCGACCATTTGGCCACGATCGACCTGGCAACGCATGAGGCGACGGCGGAGGACTTCCGGCTGGCTTCGGCCATCCCCGTTCGACGCACCGATCGGCGCCGCTACAGCTCCTGGCCGGTGCCGGACGGACTGCTGACCCAGCTGTCCGCATTGATCGAGGACAAGGGCATGGTGCTGGTGTCGGTGGACAAGCCCGACCTGCGGCACAAGCTGGCCATGGATATCGCCAAGGCCGCGACCCTCCAGGACGCCAGTATCGAATACCAGGACGAATTGAGCGTGTGGGCCGGCATGCCAGAGGGGGCGTCGGACGGAGTACCCGGCGCCAACATCCCGCGGTTGCCTGAGCCGAACGCGGACCTGCATATGCGATCGTTCCCCGGTGGTGAGCTGGCTGACAACGAGCCAGGAGACGATCTCGACGCAGGGGTGCTGATGGTGCTCGCGACGTTGTCGGACGATCCGCTGTCTCGATTGCAGGCCGGGGAAGCACTCAGTACTGTGCTGCTCGCCGCGACAACCATTGGCCTGGCCACCTGCCCATTGACCCAGGCGCTAGAAGTCACGGCGACTCGCGAGCTGGTGCGGACCGACGTGCTGGCTGGATGGGGTCATCCGCAGTTCATCGCACGCATCGGCTGGGCACCGATCAGTGCCGCGCCGCTACCGCCCACTCCGCGCCGACCAATCACCGAGACCGTCGAATGGTCCACGGCCTAACCTCGCCCCTTCGCGAACGGGCTGCTCATCGCGCGCACCTGCAGGGCTGAGATGTAGCCGGTATGGGCTTGGGGTCGTCACGATCCGTGATCACCGGCTAAGAGATCACGAGGATCTGACAGGGCCGACCTGGCTGCGCGACCTGCCCACTGGGCGACCGGCTGGTGATGATCTGTCGGTGGAAGCGGGCCTGGTGCTGTCCGCACCGGTTGTGGATTGCGTTGGCGTTGACGCCGGGTGCGCCGCACACACAATCGTCTCATGAGTCGGTTGGGAAGTCGGAACCCCGACCCATAGCCCGAGAAATCTGGCCTTCGGGCTCAGTTGGACGACTTTGGGTTTAGACCGCCAAGAACGTCAAAAGGTCATATATGACGAAGGCCGGCCACACCAGAGCTTTGAGGATTCCCAGGATGACAGGCCAGAATCCCGCCGCATGCTGAATATAGTACACCAACGCGCCAATCAAGCCCAGCCCGTAGACGGCGTTTCCGCCACCGGCGTTGCGGTTGGCCCATGCCCTTCTGTCTTTCTCATTCATACTGTGACCCTTCCCGTGACCTCACCGCCGATGCGGATTCGGCTACATCGCTCGCTCAGCTCAGCGTACGCAGGCTGTGCCGTCCGCGGCATGTGTAGAGTCCGCCTCCGGATGCTTGCCTCGGCGACGACTGCCGGCGAGGGCCATCGGCTCCTCTCGGCAGGCATCACAGGCCCCGCATGCCTGGCCACGGGTGCGCGTGTCTGCGTCGGTGTGGGGCCCCAAAACCGCCAAAGTGTGGTGCCTCGACGGCAGCCGTCGAAGCCTGATAGAAGGCCTGGCCTCTCTTCGTTACGTGGCGGTCGTCGGCTCAGGTTAGGCCAAGCACGACCAGCGCCACGACGCACACGGCGATTAGGGCGATGGTCGCCAGGTAAAGAGCAGCGGCGGTCCGCGTTGCGGTGTAGGCGCCCATCAGGTCGCGGTCCCGGGCGATCCCGTACATGAAGGCCAGCAATGGCAGCAGCAGCACGGCGTTGAGCACCTGTGACAGCACGAGAATTGGGATGAGGGGTGCGCCCGGCACCAACACGATCAGCGCGGCCACACCGGTCACGACCATATAGGTGATATAGAACAGCAATGCATCGGCGATCTCGTCGTCGAGCGCCGCCTCGGACCCGGTGAACTCGCAGACCGAGTAGGCGGTCGACAGCGGCAGAATCGCGGCGGCGAGCAGGCCCGCGCCGATGAGCCCGATGCCGAAGAGGGCGCTGGCGAGGTTGCCCGCCAGTGGTTTCAGGGCACCGGTCGCGTCCGCAGCGGAGTTGATCCTGACGCCCTGGACATGCAGGGTGCTCGCGCAAGCCACGACGACGAAAAGGCCAATGACCCCAGTGAGCACCGCACCAGTCACCACGTCGATCCGCTCGTAGCGCAAGTCCGCCGGAATGAGCTTCTTGTCGACGGCGTACGACTGGATGAAGCTCAGCCCCCACGGCGCCAGAGTCGTACCGATAGTGGCCGTGGCGATGAGCACGGCATCTCGGGTTAGAGGCATCGTGGGCACCACAAGCCCCTTGAGCGCCTGACTCCAATCAGGATCGCCGAGCATCCCCGCCGCGATGTAGGCGAGGAAGACCGTGGCCAGCCCCATCAGGATGTGCTCCACGCGGTGGAAGCTCCCACGCAACACGAGCACCGAGACAACGATTGCAGCAGTCGGGACCGACACGTAGCGACTGACACCGAACAGCTCGAAACCGGCGGCGATCCCGGCGAACTCGGCACAGGTCGTGCCCATGTTGGCAAGCAGTAATACCGCGACAGCGGCGGCGGCACGGCGCACGCCGTACCGCTGACGAATGAGGCCGATCAGGCCCTGCCCGGTGACCACGCCCATCCGCGCCCCGAGGCTGTGGAAGACGACCAGGGCAATGGTCGAAAGCAACAGCACCCAGAGCAGCTGGTAGCCGTGCTGGGCGCCCAACACCGAATAGGTGGTGACGCCCGCAGGGTCGTCGTCCGACAATCCGGCAAGCAGCCCCGGGCCGAGCACCGCGACCAGAGCGAGGATGCGCACCCTCCGGGGTGCCCTAGGGGCGAGCGCCGCAGCATGATCAGAGGTCGGGGCCACGGTTCAGTTCCCGTGCGGCCGGCAACACGAACCGCCGGCGCTGATCGGGCGGTAACCGCGCCAGCCCCGCAGACGCATGAACCGTCGCCGCGTCAGCGGCGATCGCGAGCCGACCAGGTGGCGGTAGTGGTGAACGGACTCCGAAGGCAACTCGTCGATCACCCTGGCAGCGTGGTCGGGCTCGAGCGCCAGCATCAGACGGCTACTCACGTCGGGATCGGCTCGCGCCACAGCCCCCGCCGCACGCTCGGGCCCCACCGTCCTGATCACATCAGTTGCGCTGCTCAGATCGAGACGGGCAAGCAGTTCGGCCAGAGCATGCGCGTCCAACCGGTGCACCGCCGCGACCGTGGTGGCCAGCTGCACGTGGTGCCCACGGTCGGAGGTCAGGTGCAAGTCGCGCCAGTCGACCGCCCGCTCGGGGAACCGCTCGCTCACCCACCGCAGTCCGAGGCGCCGGCAGACAGCGCCGATCCCCACATCGACCGCGGCCAGCTCCAGCCGCCCGTCGGGAAGGCGCGTCAGCAGCACATCCGAAACCCGTGCCAGCCGGTGCCCGACCCGTCCACGATCTGGGTGTCCAAGACGTCACGACCCAGCAGCAGTTCATCGTCCTCCAGCGGAATGACGCGGCTGTCGATGGCGAAGGAACCCACGGGCCCCAGGTCTTGAAGCACGACCGCGGACCGCTCGAAGGCGGCCACCGCACTCCACGGCAGCAGGTGCGAGAGGCGCCGTCGGGAGCCGATGGCCAGCCGGTGAACCGTCGGGTGCTCCACCCCCAGCCGGACGGTGAGGTCACGCAGCTGCCCGACTACGGTGCCGTCGGCGGCCTGAACTGACTGACCCGTCTCGCGGGTGAAGACCAGCACAGGCCGAGCGTAGGGACATCTGGCAAGGACCGTGGATCGGCCAACGCGCAAGCCCGTGACCTCCCACCCGCAACGCCCATCCATGATCAGGCAGGGCGAGTTTCCAGCCGTCCACCACCGAGTTGGGTC
>Ga0184609_10000129_pt1 | contig 19811 bp, 19 predicted proteins | sample PLM1_60_coex_FD_133165 | JGI IMG/M metagenome (GOLD analysis project Ga0184609, IMG submission 133165) | Groundwater sediment microbial communities from an aquifer in East River, Colorado, USA - PLM1_60_coex | ecosystem: Environmental > Terrestrial > Soil > Riparian zone | place: USA: East... | reverse complement strand
CGGCGCGACACCATCCTGCACACCGCGCTGCAGGTCGTCAGCGACGCCAACACGCTGCTCACGCCGTTCCTGCCGCACGTTGCCCAGCGGGTGCACGAGCAGCTGGGCGGCCGCGGCGTGTGGGCGGCGCAGCCGGAGCTCCGTGAGGTGGACGACGCCGACGGCTCCAGCTACCCCGTCCTCACCGGCGCCTATGACACCGAGCAGGCATCGTGGCGCTCCGTACCCATCGAGGTCGGCCGCCCCCTTGGCAAGCCGACGCCGCTGTTCGCCAAGCTCGACCCGTCCCTCGGCGACACGGGCCCGGAATGGGCACCGATCGGACGTTGACATGTTGTAACACGTGTGCGCGGTTGGGGAGACCGGAGGAACATTATGACTGTGGCCGTGGAGGGTCGAATCGTTTACGCAGGCGTCGTGCGCGAGGACGGCAGCCTCGTTGTGCCGGCGTCGGAAATTCGTTCGTTGGGCCTTGTTCCCGGCGACGAGGTGAGGCTGAGGATCGTCGTGCCGCGTCGCGACATGTATGGCGCGCTCGCCGACAAGATTCCCGATGTGTCGCTCGAGGAATTCGAGGAGTCGTCCCGTGACGCATGGGAGGGCCGGACTTGTGGCTGACGAATCCGGTCCGCTCGTCGCGGATACCCACACCTTCGCCTGGTACGTCAAGGCCTCGCCCAGGTTGTCGGATCGCGCTCGCGAACTGCTCCAAGAGGCCACACTGGAGACGTTTCCGATCTTCGTCTCGACGGCTTCCATGGTCGAGCTACGCTATCTCGTCGAAAAGGGCACCTTAACCGAGGAACACTTCGACGCAATGCTGGCTGCCCTGCTTGCGCCCGACTCGGCGTTCGAAATCGCATCCTTTGACGGTGTCATGGCCCAAACCGTCGCCGAGATACCACGTGATCCGGTAGGTGACCCGTTCGACCGGATGATCGCGGCGACGGCGGTGGCGCTGGGCGTGCCACTGGTCACGTGTGACCGGAAGCTGCGGGCGTTGCCGGCGGTGGAAACCGTCTGGTGACGCGTCAGGGCGATCCACCGCCGGTGCCGGAGCCGCTGGCGGCGGTGCCGGTGGTGGACGCACACACGCACCTGGACGCGTGCGGGTTCCGCACGCCGGCGGAGGTGCGGGGTGCGCTGGACCGGGCGGCCTCGGCCGGCGTCGGGACCGTCGTCACCGTGTCCGACGACCTGACCGCGGCCCGCTGGGTGGTCGAGGCCGCGCGGTGGGACGAGCGGCTGTTCGCCGCGGTGGCGCTGCACCCGACGAGGACGGCGCGGTTCACCGACGAGGACAGGGCCGAGCTGGAGGCGCTGGCGGCCCAGCCGCGGGTGGTCGCGGTCGGCGAGACCGGGCTCGACCACTACTGGGACTACGCGCCGCATGACGCCCAGGAGGCGGCCTTCCGCTGGCACATCGACCTGGCCAAGCGGCTGGCCAAGCCGCTCATGATCCACGACAGGGACGCGCACGACGACGTGCTGCGGGTGCTGGACGAGGAGGGCGCGCCGGACACGGTGATCTTCCACTGCTTCTCCGGCGACGAGGCCATGGCCCGCCACTGCGCCGGCAAGGGATACCTGCTGTCCTTCGCCGGCCCGGTGACGTTCCGTAACGCGACGCGGCTGCGCGCCGCCGCCAGGTCCGTGCCCGCGGAGCTGCTGCTGGTGGAGACCGACGCCCCGTTCCTCACGCCGCACCCCTTCCGCGGCCGTCCGAACGAGCCGTACTGCATCCCGTACACCCTCAGGGGGCTCGCCGAGGTCCGCGGCGAGGACCCGTCGGCCCTCGCCGAGGCGACGGCGGCCAACGCCGAGCGGGTGTTCCGGTTCGCGGATTCACCCATGCTGATCACCGGTTGCGACCGCTAGGCGACCAGAACCGGCCTCTCGGCGGGACAACCCCCACGTTCGGCCCAGCCGGCTGGCCACTGGGCGCCCCGGCCGTTACGGTCCCGTGACCGTGCCGCCGGATCGGACCTGTTCCGGTTTCGGCGGCACGTGACAGCCGGGATGGGGACATCCCGGGCGCACCGCGGCCAGTCGGGGCTGGCACGGCTCGCGGTGGTCGGGCGGCGAACGCCGGCCCGTCCGCGACGCGCCCGCCCCTGCCCGGATGCCCGACGACTGGACGACTGGTGGACAAACACACGATCGTCAGGGCAGCGGTTGCTGCCACCCTCGTGGTCCTCACCTCCGGCGGCGCCGCCGCCATCACAGTGGACAAGTCGGTCACCATCACCCTCGACGGCCAGGCCCGCTCGCTGCACACGTTCGCCGCGACCGTCGGCGGCGCGCTGCGCACGGCCGACCTGCGGGTCGGCGAGCACGACACCCTCGCCCCTGCGGCCGGCACCGACATCGACGACGGCAGCCAGATCGTGGTGCGCCGCGGCCGGCTGCTCACCATCCGGCTGGACGGCCAGCAGCGCTGGGTGTGGACCACGGCGCTCACCGTCGAGGAGGCGCTTCGCCAGCTCGGCATGCACGCCGGCGGCTTCGAGGTCTCCGCGGACCGCTCGCGCCGCATCCCGATCGACGGCATGGCCCTGGACGTCCGCAGCGCCAAGAAGGTGATCCTGACCGACGGCGCCGAGCCGGCCCGCGAGGTGTCCTCCACCGCGCTGACCGTCGAGGAGCTGCTCGCCGACCTCGGCGTCGCGCTGGACAGCACCGACACGGTGGCCCCCGAGGCGGCCACCCCGCTGACCGCAGGCATGACCGTCGAGGTCACCAGGGTGCGGCTCAGCGAGGTCACCGAGACCCAGGCCGTCGCGCCGCCGGTTGAGAAGACCGACGACCCGCAGCTGCTCAAGGGCGAGGAGAAGGTCGTCGAGGACGGCACGCCCGGCGAGCGGATCGTCGTGTTCAAGGTGACGACGACCAACGGCAAGGTCACCAACCGCGAGGAGATCTCCGTCGAGATCACCAGGGAGCCGACGGCTCGCAAGATCATCGTTGGCACCAAGCGCCCGGACAACCCGCCCGTCAGCGACGGCACGACCTGGGACCGGCTCGCGCAGTGCGAGTCCGGCGGTAACTGGGCGATCAACACCGGCAACGGCTACTACGGCGGCCTGCAGTTCGACGTCGGGACCTGGCGGGCCTACGGCGGCACCGAGTACGCCGCCTACCCGCACCAGGCCACCCGCGAGCAGCAGATCGCGATCGCCACCAAGCTGCGCGACGACCGCGGCGGATACGGCGCGTGGCCAGCCTGCGCCCGTACGCTCGGTCTCCCGACCTGAGGCCCAGGCCGACGTTGGCGGCGTTCTCCCTCGCTCGCGTGCCATTGCACGCGTCGCTGCACCCCACGAAGACGCTTCGCGTTTCCGCGGGGGCCCCTATCTGCGTGCGGCCTTGCCAACCTCGCCCTGTGACCCAGGCTCACTCCGTAGATTGAACGTCGTGAGCGAACGAGCGTCCGCCGGTGCCCGGCTGTTGGGCCCGGCGGACGTTCGGCGTCTGGCGTCCGAGCTGGGCGTGCGGCCGACCAAGAAGCTCGGGCAGAACTTCGTGCACGACCCGAACACGGTGCGGCGCATCGTCTCGGCCGCCGGGTTGCGCGACGACGACGTGGTGTTGGAGGTCGGCCCCGGCCTCGGCTCGCTCACCCTCGCCCTGCTCGGGTCCGCGCGGTACGTGACCGCGGTCGAGCTCGACGACGTGCTGGCGTCGCGGCTGCCGGCCACCGTAGCCGAGCGGGCCCCCGCGGTTGCCTCGCGGCTGTCCGTGGTGGCCGCCGACGCCCTCCGCGTGCGTGCCGATGAGCTGCCGGGCCCGCCGCCAACCGCGCTGGTCGCCAACCTGCCGTACAACGTCGCCGTGCCGGTGCTGCTGCACCTGCTCGCCGAGCTGCCGTCGGTCGCTCACGGGCTGGTCATGGTGCAGTCCGAGGTCGCCGACCGGCTCGCGGCCGCGCCGGGGTCACGGGTGTACGGCGTGCCAAGCGTCAAGGCCGCCTGGTACGCCTCGGTGCGCCGAGCCGGGCCCGTCCCACGCACCGTCTTCTGGCCCGTGCCCAACGTGGACTCCGGCCTGGTCTCCTTCGCCCGCCGCCCACCCCCCGCCGCTGGTGCCTCGCGCGAGGAGACCTTCGCCGTCGTGGCCGCCGCCTTCGCGCAACGCCGCAAGACCCTGCGCACCGCACTGGCATCCTGGGCCGGCTCCGCGCCCGCCGCCGAGGCAGCCCTGCGCGCCGCCGGCGTCGACCCGTCGGCCCGCGGCGAGCAACTCGACGTCACCGCCTTCGCCCGCCTAGCCGCCGCCCGCCCCTCCTGACCGCCGCGATACGCAGGCCTATCGCGCGTTTCGACGTCCCCAAAACCGCGATACGCGGGCTTATCGCGCTTTGCGCACCCCTCCCAGCCCCCTCCCAGCCCCCCGCGCTCCGCGGTGCCTCAAAGCGCGATACGCGGGCTTATGGCGGTTTTCGTCGTGCCTCAAAGCGCGATACGCGGGCTTATCGCGCTTTGAGGCGGCCCGTCACTGCGGTGCGGACGTGTTGCGGGCGGTGGTTATCCACAGGTGGCGGAGTTGTCCACAGGTCGGGTCAATGTGGACCATGGGGCTCGCTGCGATGGCGCAAGCTCACGGGCATGGTGAGGGCACTGGACGAGCGCATCAGTTACGGCGTGTTCCGGGGTTCGCTGGCGATCGCAGCCGGCGCGGTCACGGAGCACCAGCTTCGGTCGGCACGGTTCACGCGGCTCATTCGCGACGTGTACGTGGTCAGCGGCCATCCGGTCACTCACGATCTGCGATGCGAGGCGGCGGCTCTGATCGTGCCGGCGAGCGCCGTGCTCACCGGACGATCCGCCGCGGTCGTGCGCGGGGTGCCGTTGGCCGCCCCGTGGGATCCGGTCGAGGTCGCCGTTGCGGAGAAGGAGAGGTTGGGGCCGATAAGGGGCCCGACCATACGGCGTGTCAACGGTAAGCCGCTCGAGCAGGTTCCGCGCCGTGGTCTGTGTCTGGCGTCCGGTGCTCGCATGGCCTTCGACCTCACCATTCGCAAGAGGCTTCCGGATGCCGTCGCCGACCTTGACCAGGTTCTGCGCGCCGGACTCGTCGATCCGGAGGCCGTCGAGCGGTACCTGACCGCCAGCCATGAACGGGACGTTCGTCGTGCCCGCCGGGCCTGGGAGCTGGCGGACGGGAAGGCCGAGTCCAGGCCCGAGTCGACCCTGCGGGTGCTCCTGATGCTGGCCGGCTTCTGCCCGGTGCCCCAGTTCGAGATCTGGGACGAGTCGGGCATCGTCGCTCGGGTCGATCTTGGCTTTCCGGAGCGGCGGGTGGCCGTCGAGTACGACGGTGCATGGCATGCGGACGAGAGCCAGTTGCGTCGTGACCGTCGGCGTCTCAACCGCATTCGCGAGGCCGGATGGACCGTCGTCTTCGTGACCGCCGACATGCTTAGGGAAGATCGACACGCCGTCGTCCGATCGGTGCGAGCGGCCCTCGCCGCCCACCGCGATACGCGGGCCTATCGCGCATTCTGACCACCCTCGATGCGCGATACGCGGGCTTATCGCGGATCGGGGGGCGGGCACGCCGCGCTGGCGGCGTGCGGTCGTCGGGGGGTGGGGTGGCGACCGCGTAGGCTCGTTCACCGTGCTGTCTGTGGTGCCACCGCCGGTCACGGTGCGGGTTCCGGCCAAGGTGAACCTGCACCTTGCCGTCGGCGACGCGCGCCGGGACGGCTACCACGACGTCGTGACGGTGTACCAGGCGCTGAGCCTTGGCGACGAGGTGACGGTCGCGGTGTCGGACAACCCGGGGGTCGAGGCGCACGGCGAGGGCGCCGGCGTGGTGCCCGACGGCGTGGACAATCTGGCGTGGCGGGCGGTGCGGCTGCTGGCCAAGCAGGCCGGCCGCGAGCCCAAGGTCCGAGTCGTGATCAACAAGGGCATCCCGGTGGCCGGTGGGATGGCCGGCGGCAGCGCGGACGCCGCGGCGGCACTGGTCGGGCTGACGGCGCTGTGGCGGCTGGAGCTCGGCCGCGACGAGCTCACCGAGCTGGCCACCGGGCTGGGCAGCGACGTGCCGTTCGCGCTGCACGGTGGCACGGCCCTCGGTACGGGTCGCGGCGAGCGGATCATCCCGGTGCTGGCCAGGCACACCTACCACTGGGTGATCGCGCTGGACCACCGCGGCCTTGCCACCCCGGACGTCTACGACGAGCTGGACCGGTTGCGCGCCAACAGCTCCCCGCAACGGGTCGGCGCCGTCGAGCCGGTGCTGGAGGCGCTGGCCTCCGGCGACCCGCGCCAGCTCGCGCTGCTGCTCGGCAACGATCTGCAGGTGGCCGCCATCTCGCTGCGACCGGCGCTGCGCCGCACGCTGCGGGCCGGGGTGTTGGCCGGCGCGCTGGTCGGCATGGTGTCCGGCTCTGGGCCGACGTGCGCGTTCCTGTGCTCCGACGGCGACGCCGCAGTCCGGGTCGCCGCCGAGCTGGCCGGCGCCGGGGTGTGCCGCACGGTGCGGGTCGCGCACGGCCCCGTGCCAGGCGCGAGGATCGTGGACGACACGCCACCAAGGTCGCCGTCGCCGCCGTACGACCCGTTTGAAGGCGCCCACGCGTGACCGCACCGGCGAACCTGGTCAATCTGGAGGCGGTCGGCAAGTCGTACGGCGTTGCGCCGCTGCTTGCCAAGGTCTCGCTCGGCGTGCACGCCGGCGACCGGATCGGCGTGCTCGGTGTCAACGGCAGCGGCAAGACCACGCTGCTGGAGGTGCTGGCCGGCGTCGAGCCGCCCGACGAGGGCAGGGTGAGCCATGCCCGGTCGCTGCGGATTGCCGTGGTGACCCAGCGGGACGAGCTGGGCCGCCACACCGCGACGGTCCGCGAGGTGGCGCTGGCCCGCTGGGCGCACGGCCCTGAGCACGAGTGGGCAGCCGACCCGCGGGTGCGCTCCGTACTGGACGGTCTCGGTCTGACCGCGGTAGGGCTGGACACCCCGGTGGTGCGGCTGTCCGGTGGCGAGCGGCGGCGGGTCGCGCTGGCCGCGGCGCTGGTCGGCGAGCTGGACCTGGTGGTGCTGGACGAGCCGACCAACCACCTCGACGTCGAGGGCGTGCGGTGGCTCGCCGAGCACCTGCTGGCCCGCCGCTGCGCGGTCGTGGTCGTCACCCACGACCGCTGGTTGATCGACACGGTGTGCGGCCGTACGTGGGAGGTGGTGGACGGCCGGGTCGAGCAGTACGAGGGCGGCTACGCGGACTGGGTGTTCGCCCGCGCCGAGCGGGCAAGGCAGGCCGAGGCTGCCGAGGCGAGCCGGCACAACGTGGCCAGCGTCGAGCTGGCGTGGCTGCGCCGCGGAGCGCCGGCCCGCACCTCCAAGCCGCGGTTCCGGATCGAGGCAGCCGAGGCGCTCATCGCCGACGTGCCGCCGCCACGCGACACCGTGCAGCTCACCGCGTTCGCCAGCCGCCGGCTCGGCAGGACCGTGCTCGAGCTCGAGGACGCCACCGCGCTGGTCGGCGACCGGACGCTGCTCGACGGCGTGACGTGGCGCGTCGGACCAGGTGAGCGCGTCGGCGTCGTCGGGGTCAACGGCTCCGGCAAGACCACACTGCTGCGGCTGCTTGCCGGCGAGCTGGCGCCGTCGTCCGGGCGGCTGGTGCGCGGCCAGACCGTGCGGCTGGCCCACCTGCGCCAGGAGTTGGCTGCGCCGACGCTCGACCCCGCAAGCGGGTCTTCGGTGCCCATGCTCGACCCCGCAAGCGGGTCTTCGGTGCCCATGCTCGACCCCGCGAACGGGTCCTCGGCGACGCTGCCGCAGCACGCGACGCTGCCCGAGCACGCGCGGGTGCTGGAGGCCATCGAGGAGGTGGCGCGCCACGTCGTCCTCGGCCGGCACGAGCTGTCCGCGTCGCAGCTCGCCGAGTGGCTCGGGTTCTCGCCGGCCCGGCAGCGCACCCCGGTGGCCGAGCTGTCCGGCGGCGAGCGCCGTCGGCTGGCGCTGACCCGGCTGCTGATGACCGAGCCCAACGTGCTGCTGCTCGACGAACCGACCAACGACCTCGACATCGACACGTTGCAGCAGCTCGAACGCCTGCTCGACTCCTGGGCCGGCACCCTCGTCGTGGTCTCGCACGACCGCTACCTGATCGAGCGGGTGTGCGACACCGTGGTGGCGTTGCTCGGCGACGGCCGGATCACCCACCTGCCCGGCGGGATCGACGAGTACCTCGCCCGCCGCGACGCCGCGGTCGCAGCGGTCGCCAGGGGCGCCGGCGCGGTGAACGCCGAACCGCGGGCCGCTGCCGTCTCGGCGGAGCAGCGCGCCGCGCGCAAGGACCTCGCCCGCCTCGAGCGCCTGCTCGACCGCGCCTCGCGGCGGCAGGCGTCCCTGCAGCAGGCACTGCTCGACGCCGGCGGCGAGGTGGACCGGCTCGTCGCACTCGACGCCGAGCTGCGCGCCGTACTCGCCGAGAAGGACGAGCTGGAGCTGGAGTGGCTCTCGGCCGCCGAGGCGGCCGAGAGCTCGTGAGTGGTAAATGGTGCCAGAGCACCATTTACCACTCACGAGGACGCGCTAGCGTCCCTCCCATGAGCCGATTCGTCGACACCCTGCTCGCCTCGGCCGCGGCGTGCTCGGGCCGGGACGGCCGCGGCATGCTCACCGGGGAACCGGCGGCGCCGGTCCGCAGGAGCTGGGGCGACGTGCACGCCGACGCGCGCCGCAGGGCCGCCACGCTGGTCGACGGCGGCCTGCGGCCCGGCGATGCGGTCGCCGTACTGGCTGCGGATCCGGCAGCCATCGCGCCGACCGTGCAGGCGGTGTGGCTCGCCGGCGGCAGCATCACGATGCTGCACCAGCCGACGGCGCGCACGGACCTCGCCACCTGGGCGCAGGACACCATCGCGGTGCTCGCCATGATCGAGGCGAGGCTCGTGCTCCTCGGCGCGCCGTTCGAGCCGCTGGCCGACGTGTTCGACCAGCACGGCGTCGCGTTCCGCCGCATCGCCGAGCTGGCCGAGCCAGCCGAGCCGCTCGAGTCAGCCGAGCCGCTCGAGTCAGCCGAGCCACTCGAGCCAGCCGAGCCACTCGAGCCAGCCGAGTCAGCCAAGCCGGCCGAGCCCGCCGAGTTGGCCGAGCTGGCCGAGCCAGCCGACGGCGGCCGGCTGGACGCCCCGGTGACGGTCGGTGAGGACGCCACCGCGCTGCTGCAGCTCACGTCCGGCTCGACGGCGAGCCCCAAGGCGGTCCGGATCACGCACGGCAACCTGTTCTCGAACATGACGGCGATGGCCGCGGCCGCCGAGCTGGACGCCGAGCACGACGTGCTGGTGTCCTGGCTGCCGCTGTTCCACGACATGGGCATGGTGGGCTTCCTCACCGTGCCCATGACCCTCGGCCTGAACCTGGTGAAGGTCACCCCGGTGGACTTCCTGTCAAGGCCGACGCTGTGGGCCGAGCTGATCAGCCGCCACCGCGGCACGGTCACCGCGGCGCCCAACTTCGCCTACGCGCTGGCCGCCCGCCGGCTGGCTGCGGTGGACGACGACGGCGCGTACGACCTGTCGAGGCTGCGGCTCGCGCTTAACGGGGCGGAGCCGATCGACCCTGGCGCGGCGCGGATGTTCACCGAGGTCGGCGCCAGGTTCGGGATGAAGCCGGGCGCCATGCTGTGCGCGTACGGGATGGCCGAGTCGACGCTCGCGGTGTCGTTTGCGCCGCTCGGCGCCGGCATGGAGGTGGACGAGGTCGACGCCGGGCAGCTCGAAGCCAGGCACCGCGCCGTACCAGCGTCCACAGTGGACAAGACGAGGGCGTTTCCGTTGCTGGGCAGGCCATTGCGCGGCTTAGAGATCCGGGTCGTCGACGACGCGGACGCCGAGCTGCCGGCGCGCGGGGTCGGCCGGCTGCAGCTGCGCGGCGATGCGGTCAGCCCCGGCTACCTAACGGTCAACGGCCCGGTCGCGACGCGGGGCGCCGACGGCTGGCTGGACACCGGCGACGAGGGCTACCTCACCGACGACGGCCAGGTGGTGGTGTGCGGCCGGCGCAAGGACGTGATCATCATGGGCGGCCGCAACATCTACCCGACCGACATCGAGCGCGCGGCGTCCACTGTGGACGGCGTGCGGGCCGGCAACGTCGCGGCGATCCGGCTGGACGCCGGCCAGCGAAGGGAGTCCTTCGTGGTGGCCGTGGAGTCCAAGCTGGCCGGTGACGACGACGCCGAGCGCGCCATCCGCAAGCAGGTGGCCGCCAGGGTGGTGGACGCCGTCGGCTTCCGCCCGCTGCAGGTGCTGGTGCTGCCGCCCGGCGGGCTGCCCAAGACCCCGTCCGGCAAGCTTCGCCGCGCCGCCGCGGCCGCACTGGTGACCCGCGGCTAGCCAGCCGTCGCCGAGCCAGGGCGCGCCGCCTCAGTGGTACCGGTTCTGGGCGGGCTCGAGGCCGAGGGAGAGCAGGGTTTCGACGGCGTCCGCGGCGTTGTCGAGCAGCACGGGCAGCTCCTTGCGCTCGACAAGGCCGAAGTCGCGCAGCACGAAGTCGGCAGGGTCCATCCGCCCAGGCGGGCGCCCGATGCCGAAGCGCACCCGCAGGTAGTCCTTGGTGGACAGCGACTTCGAGATCGAACGCAACCCGTTGTGGCCGCCCTCCCCGCCGCCGAGCTTGAGCCGCACCGCGCCGAACGGGAGGTCCAGGTCGTCGTGCAGCACCACCAGCTCGGACGGATCCACCTTGAAGAAGCGCACCGCGCCGGCCACCGGGCCGCCGGCCAGGTTCATGAAGGACCTCGGCTTGGCCAGCACCACCCGGCGGCCGGCCAGCCGCCCCTCGATGACGTCGCAGCCGGACCGGTGTCCCTTGAACCGGCCGCCGATCCGGTCGGCGAGCACGTCGGCGATCAGGAAGCCCACGTTGTGCCGGTTGGCGGCGTACCCGGGGCCGGGGTTGCCGAGCCCGACCACCAGCGCGGCGCCGGCGGAGTCCTCGCTCACGGCCGCGGGTCGGCCCGCGCGGCGAGGGTTACTCGCCGCCGCTATCGGCCGTCTCGCCCTCCTCCGCCTCGGCTGCCGGCGCGGCCTCGGCCTCGCCCTCCATCTCCTCGGCGGTCGGCGCGGCGACCACGTTGACCACCAGCGCGTCGGGGTCGGTGTGCAGCTCGACGCCCTCCGGCAGGCTCACCTGGCCGGCCAGCACCTGGGTGCCGGCCTCCAAACCCTCGACCGAGACCTCGAACTGGTCGGGAATGTGCATCGCATCGACGCCGACCGACAGCGTGCTGGCCTCCTGGGTGACCAGGGTGCTGGCCGCCGGCTCGCCGCTGACCACCACCGGCACGTCGACGACGACCTTCTCGCCGTGGCGGATGACCAGCAGGTCGACGTGCTCGATGTAGTTCTTCAGCGGGTGGGTGGTGACGGTCTTGGTCAGCGCCAGCTCGCTGCCGTTGTCGCCGACCTCCAGGGTCAGCACGGCGTTGCGGCCATGCTCGCGCACGACCCTTGCGAACTCCAGCGCCGGCAGCGCGACGTGCTTGGGCTCGGTGCCGTGGCCGTACAGCACCGCGGGGATCTTCCCGGCGCGGCGGGTGCGGCGCGCGGCGCCCTTACCGAACTCGGTGCGCAGCTCGGCAGCGAGACGAACCTCGGACACGGTGGTGCACTCCTTCACGGCGTAACGACTCACGGTTCGGGTGCCTGCGGCGGTGGGGCGCCGGACGGTGGGCGCTTGGGCCGCGCAACAGCGCAGGCCACGCACCGCCGCGTCGATCACGTAGGCGCGGTGCCCGCGCCCCCTCGCCGAGGCAACCCGGCCAGTGTAGTTCAGCGCACCCTCAGCCCTCGCCATCGGGTGCCGGCCGCAGCCATTCCTGCAGCTCGCGATGGCGCCGTGGCTCGGTGAGCCAGGCACGCAGGGCGGCGAGCAGCTTCTTCGGGTTCGATCGAGCCAGCTCCCGACCATTGACGAGGAGCACGCCGCTGACCATCTTGCCGTCATGGACGGCTTCGGCGATCAGTACGCAGAAGTCTCCGATGTTCTCGGTGACAATACGTCGAGATTCGGCCGCCGCCCAGGTGCGCAGCTCATTGTCCTTGGCGGCCAGCAACTCCGGGTGTTCGGTGACGCCGAGGACGTCGAACCCTTCATCTCGGAGGGTGCCGGCCAGCCAGGGCGCGTACATCTCATCCAGCAGCAGCCGCCGGCCCGACTGGGGTGTCACCCGAGCAGTTCCTGCTCACGCAGCCATGCCTCATATGCGGCGTCGGCGTACCGATCGCGTTCGGCGATCTCCGCGTCGATCTCCTTGTGGTATTCGGCGTAATACCGCAATGCGGCACGGATGTCGGACTCGGGCCTTCCAGATGCCTCGACGGCAGCATCAATGGCGTCCTGACCGGTCTCGTCGATCTCCCGCAGGAACTTGACGACCTCCCATATGTCAGGGCCGATCCTCAATGCGGCCCGCCTCCCGGCCGGTCCGTCCTTGAAGACGATCTGCGGATGCTCGGCCATGCGCAGGCCCTCATCGACCAACCGCTGGGCAAGACCGGACGGAGTGGCGCCCGGAAGTTGGTTCGCCCTCCGGCGGAGCCGCTCGAGCACCTCTGGGTCGAACCGGATGGATAGCGGCGAGGACATGTAGTGAGTGTATGCGTTGCGCTACGCACCGCGCAGCCGGTCAGGTGTTGCCGTCGAAGAGGCTGGTGACGGAGCCGTCGTCGAAGACCTCGTGGATGGCGCGAGCGAGCAGGGGCGCGATGGAGAGCACGGTGAGGGTGCCGAACCGCTTCTCGGGGGGGATCGGCAGGGTGTTGGTGATGACCACCTCCCGTGCGCCCGATGAGGCGAGCCGCTGCGGGGCGTCCCTGGACAGGATGGCGTGGGTGGCGGCGACGACCACGTCGGTGGCGCCCTCGGAGAGCAGCGAGGACACCGCGTTGGCGATGGTGCCACCGGTGTCGATCATGTCGTCGACCACGATGCACAGCCGGCCGCTGACCTCGCCGACGGTGCGCTTGGCGATGGCCTCGTTGGGCTGCAGCGGGTCGCGGGTCTTGTGGATGAAGGCGACCGGGCAGCCGCCAAGGGTGTCGGCCCACCGCTCGGCGAGCCGGACCCGGCCGGAGTCGGGGGAGACGACGGTGACGGGGTGGTCGGCGTAGCGCTCCTTGATGTGGTCGGCCAGCAGCGACATGGCAAGGAGGTGGTCGACGGGCCCGTCGAAGAAGCCCTGGATCTGCGCGGTGTGCAGGTCGACGGTCATGATCCGGTTGGCGCCCGCGGTCTTGAACAGGTCGGCGACCAGCCTGGCCGAGATGGGCTCGCGGCCACGGTGCTTCTTGTCCTGCCGCGAGTACGGATAGAACGGCATGACCACGGTGATCCGCTTGGCCGATGCCCGCTTCAGGGCGTCCACCATGATCAGTTGTTCCATCAGCCAGGTGTTGATGGGCGCGCAGTGCGCCTGCAGCACGAACGCGTCGCAGCCGCGCACCGACTCCTCGAACCGGACGAAGATCTCGCCGTTGGCGAACTCGTACGCGGACTGCGGTGTGATCGTCACGTCGAGGTGTTTGGCCACCTCGTCGGCGAGCTCGGGGTGGCTTCGCCCCGCGAAGAGCATGAGGCTTTTCTTCGGAACGGTGGACATCGCAGTGTGGGACATCACTGCTCCCTGGTGGTCTCGTCCTCGACAGGATGCCCCAGTGCGCGGCGTGCCGCCCTGTCGGCCGCGGTGCCCGGCCGTCGGGCGGCCACCCAGCCGTCGATGTTGCGCTGAGGGCCGCCGGACACCGCCAGCGCCCCGGGTGGCACGTCGCGGCGCAGCACCGTGCCGGCCCCGGTGTAGGCGCCGTCGCCGACGGTCACCGGCGCGACGAACATGTTGTCCGAGCCGGTCCGCACGTGCGAACCGACCACCGTCCGGTGCTTGGACACCCCGTCGTAGTTGACGAACACGCTGGCCGCACCGATGTTCGAGTGCTCGCCGATGGTGGCGTCGCCGACGTAGCTCAGGTGCGGCACCTTCGAGCCGGCGCCGATGTCGGAGTTCTTGACCTCGACAAACGTGCCGATCTTGCCGGCGGCGCCGAGGCGGGTGCCCGGCCGCAGGTAGGCGAACGGGCCGACGCTGGCGCCCTCGCCGATCTCCGAGGACGAGCCGTGGGTGCGCACGACGCTGGCGCCCGCCCCCACGGTCACGTCGGTGAGCGTGCAGTCGGGGCCGATGCTCGCCCCGTCGCCGACGGTGCACGCCCCGTGCAGCTGCACCCCCGGCCGCAGCACCACGTCGCGGCCGAGCTCGACGTCGACGTCGAGCCACACGGAAGCCGGGTCGACGACGGTGACGCCGGCGAGCATCGCTGCGTGTACCAGCCGCCGGTTCAGCTCGGCCCCGACTGCGGCGAGCTGCACGCGGTCGTTGACGCCGGCGACCAGCCACGGGTCGCCGGTCCGCACGGCGCCGACGCGCTGCCCGTCGCCGTGCGCGATGGCCAGCACGTCGGTCAGGTACAGCTCGCCCTTGGCGTTGTGCGGCGCGAGCCGGCTCAGCGCGTCGGCGAGCAGCTTGCCGTCGAAGGCGTACACGCCGCTGTTCACCTCGGTGATCGCGAGCTGCTCCTGGTTGGCGTCGCACTGCTCGACGACGGCGGTGACGGCCCCGTTCGCGCCGTCGCGCAGCACGCGGCCGTACCCGGTCGGGTCGGCCAGGTCCGCGGTCAGCATCGTCACCGCGTGCCCCGCGGCGGCGTGGGCGTCCAGCAACGCGTGCAGCGTCGCGGTGTCCAGCAGCGGCACGTCGGCGTAGGTCACGAGCACGGTGCCGGCGAAGTCGGGCGGCAGCACCTCCAGGCCGCACCGCACGGCGTGCCCGGTGCCGCGCTGCTGCGCCTGCACCGCAGTGGCGACCGGGACGCCGAGCCGCTCGGAGAGCTCGGCAAGGTGGGCGGCCACCCGGTCCCTGCCGTGGCCGAGCACCACGACCAGGTGCTCGGGCCGCAGCCCGGCCGCGGCGGCGACGGCGTGCCCGACGAGGCTGCGGCCGGCCAGCTCGTGCAGCACCTTCGGGGTGGACGAGCGCATCCGGGTGCCTTCCCCGGCCGCGAGCACGATGACGGCGTGCTCGACCAGACGGTCCGACCGTCCGTCAGACATGCGGAGTTCTCCTCGTGCAGACAGGCCGCCAGTCAGCGGTACCGGGCGCGGTCCGATCCTACGTCCGGCCGCTCCGCCGCCAGGATTCGAACCTGGACCATCGGAACCAGAATCCTATCCGGGAGGACCACAAGCTGCTGTTTGACCACGTCAGCGACGGTGAGGCGTCCGCCGTCGTCCGCCGCAGACCCCTTCGCGACGGCGAGACTGATGTCAGCTCCGCTTGCGACTGCAAATCACGCACTCGCCTCCGTCCCGCCGTCCTGGCCGGTCCTTGGCTGAGTCGGGCGGGGTCAACCCGGAACCACCGTGCCCCGTCCGGGACCAGAGTGCAGCTGGACCTTGCTGATCAACTGTGCCACCGCGGGGCACGGTGCCGCGTACCGGGGTTGACGCCGCCCGGCGAAGCTAAGATGATCACCGGCCACCGGGGATGGCCCCACCGGCGGCCGACGACACTTCGTCCCGAACTGCACGCATGGCGGTTTTCGAAGGTGGCCTAAGCTACTGACCAGCGGCCCAAGGTTTGATCAAGGTGCTCACGGTGGTCCCGGCTGCTGTACTGCGCTGCTGTACGGGTTGACACGCGGGACGGACGCCGCCACGGTGATCGCAGATCACCGGGGATCCCGCAGAGGATGTGCGGGTCGGGCTGGCTGCAAGGGGTGCGCAATGGCCAAGATGAAGTCCACGGTGGTGATCGCACGGCCGGTCGAGCAAGTGTTCGGCTTCTTCCTCGCAATAGACGAAAGCGCGCCGAGGACCGACCCGAGCGTGCAGGTCGGGTCGGTCATCAAGACACCGGACGGCCCTCCGGGCCCGGGGACGACGTTCCGCTTCCGTCAGCAGAACCTGGGGAAGACCACGGAAACGGTGACGCGGTTCACCGCCGTGGAGCCGAACCAGAAGATCGAATTTGACGCAGAGATCGGCCCTATGCGACCGAAGTGCGACCTCACCTTCGAGCCGTGGGACCGCGGGACGAAGGTGACTTTTCGAGGCGACTCCATTCCTTCCGGCCCGTTGAAATGGCTGTCTCCGCTCGCCAACCGCAAGGGTCAGCAGGTCTGGCAAGAGAGATTGGGGCGAATCAAGACCCTGCTGGAGTCCTCGGCGCCGTGACGAACCCACTGTCGGCCTGGGAAAGCAAGGTGATCATGCGCCATGCGGGCTGAGCTGCGGACGAGCCGAGGCAGCTGAAGCGCGCGCCTTGGCTGGCCCAGTATGGCAGGGTTCGAACCTGATCTTTACCAGCAGATACGGGACTCCGATCGATCCGCGTAACTTTGGCCGATCATGGGACGCCCGATGCGCCAAAGCGGCCGTTCGCAGATCACTCCGCCGACGGGACAACGCCACTCAGAAGCGCATCGGCAACCAGCACACCCCAGCTCAGCCGCGCGGCTCACGTGAGACGCCGCTCCCTCAACGGCCGCGATCGTCCTACGGCGCAGCACCGGCCTCAAGGGCGTCCATGCGCGGGGACCCTAGCCCCACACGTGAACGTCGCTACGCGATCGACCTATGGTCGACCCTTGACCCCGGCACTGCGCCGCCAGGGATCGGCCTACTAGGCGAGGGAACAGCAGCAGAGCAGGAACCAGCTCTAAACCCGGACTCCGCCGGCCAGCGCACGGAACAGGTACGGAACATGCCGCGTTCGCGACCTGCTGTGGGGGCCATTTGTGCTGGTCACAGGTGATTTGCTGCGTCGCATTTGGGTCCTGCGCAAGGACCTCCGCGCACGGGAGAAGGCGGCCGCCGCTACCGGCTGACCGGCTGGGCGTCCAGGGTCAGTCCTTGATCAGTGCGACGGCGCGCAGCTCGTCGGGTGTCGCGGTGCCGAAACCGAAGAACTCCAGGTATGCCGGGATCTGCTCGAAGAGCATGTCCTTGCCGACCTGGATCGGGCAGCCTTTGTCCTTCGCCGCCTGCAGGAAGGGCGTCATGGTCTGCCTCATGACGACCTCGCCGACGAATGTGGACGGTGAGATCCGGTCGACGTCCATCGGCAGGGGGTCCCCGTCGTTCATGCCAAGCGGCGTTGCGTTGACGACCAGGTCGTAGCCCGCCGGGTCCTTCGAGTCCGTGGTGGTCTCGATCTGCGGATAGTGCGCGTTGATCCGTTGGGCGAGCGCGTCCGCGGCCGCGCTGTTCGGGTCGAAGAGACCGAGGGCGGAGATGCCGGTTCCGGCGAACGACGCCGCGATCGCGGATCCGACGCCGCCGCTGCCCACCACGAGGACCCGTTTGCCGGCAAGGGGGAAGCCCTTGCGCTGGACGCCGCGGACGAACCCGGCGCCGTCGAACTGGTCTCCGAGCAGCGTGCCGTCCTCGCGCAGCAGAATCGCGTTGGCCGCTCCGGCGACCTGCGCGGTGGGCGTGAGCTCGTCGACGAGCTTGGTCGTCGTGACCTTGTGCGGCATCGTCACCAGCGCGCCGCGGATGTTCGTCAGCTTGAACAGGTATTTGAGGAACTCGGGGTACTCCTCCGCCTTGACGCCCATCGGCACTACGACGGCGTCGATCCCGTTCTTGTCAAACCACGGGTTGTAGATGAGTGGCGCCTTGAAGGCGTGCGTGGGATAACCCAAGTGCGCGATCAAGGTCGTGGTCCCGCTGATCATCACCGCTCCTCGCTCGCGGCGCACCGGACCTACCTCGGCACCACCGCGTCCTTGTGGCTCCGCGGCCGATACTCGGCCTGCGGCGACTCCGGCGACAGAGGAGTTCCTGACCAGCGGAACCTCGCCGTGCTGGCGGCCAGCTCCACGGCGGCCGGCAGATGGCGGCAGGCGGCACCGGAACGGACTACCGTCTGCCCGGGACCGTACCCGGTCGGAAGAGGCGGAACGGGCGACGGCGCAACCGGAGATGGTGGGCAACCGAGCTGAGCAGCCACGACGAACCGAAGATCGACTGCCACAACCACGTCTTCGACCCGGCGCGGTTTCCCTATGCCGCCGACGCGTATTACCTGCCGTCCGGCCAGGAGGTGGGCACCCCTGCCCAGCTCACCCGGGTGTTCGACGCGTACGGGGTGCGCCATGCGGTGGTCGTCGGCCCGAACTCCGGCTACGGCGAGGACCACAACGAGTGTCTGCTCGACATGGTCGCGCGCAGCGAGGGGCGGTTCAAAGCAATCGCGGTGGTGTCCAACAACGTCGGGCGCACCGAGCTGGAGCGGCTCAGGGCCGCGAACATCATCGGCGTCACGTTCAACGCGGCACTGCTGGGTGTGGACTACTACCGGAACACCGCAGCTCTGCTGTCCGAGCTCAGGGATCTGGACTTCTTACTTCTGCTGCCCGATCCCGCGGATCGTCGCACGCTGCTGTGGGACACACCCCGACGGTTGTTCGCGTTCGACGGCTGAATTCGGTGCCTGCTCAGCGTGCCTTCACCGCGATCTTGCCGAGGACTCCGCCTGCCTCCTTCATGCTGAAGGCGGCAGAGATGTCCGACAGGTCGAAGGTCTGCGCAACGTAGGGAACCAGCACACCCTGTTCGACGAGGTCACGGAGGCGGTTCAGGCGCTGCGTTGTGATCTGGGTGCCCTGCATGACCGCCTCGACGCCCTTGTCCGTTGCCGCCTGCTGGTCCGGCATCATCCGCAGGCCCACGACACGACCGCCGGGCTTGGTGACCGTCACCGGCAGCATCGGGTCGGCGCCGACCAGGTCAAGGGTCAGGTCGAAGGGCTGAAGTGAGGAGAGATCGGTGGTGCCGGTGTCGACAACATCATCGACCCCGAGATCCTTCAACACGGCAACGCCGTTCCCGCGCAACGTGGCCACGACCTGTCCTCCAAGGTGCCTGGCCAGCGCCACCGCGACAAGACCGACACCACCGCACGCGCCGTGGACGAGCACCCGTGAGCCTGGCTCGACGTCGAGTCTCTCCGTGATCGCCTCGAGAGCCGAGATCCCGGCCAGGGGCAGGGTCGCGGCCACCACCAGGTCGACGCCGGCCGGCGCGGTCGCCAGCAGGCCTGCCCAGGTGACTGCCTGCTCGGCGAAACCGCCCGAACCGCCCATGACGACGCCGGCGACGCCGTAGACCGGGTCGCCCACCGCGAGGTCGGCGACTCCTTCGCCGACCTCGGTCACGATGCCAGCGATATCGGTGCCCATCGTCAGCGGAGGCGTCAGGGGTAGGAACTCCTGCATCCAGCCGCTCCGGATGGCGATGTCGACGGGGTTGATGCTGGACCCGACCACGTCGACCCGGACCTGGCCCGGTTCAAGGCCCGGTGCTGGGACGTCGACGACCCGAAGCACGTCCGGACCGCCGAAGCTCTCGATACGTGCTGCGCGCATGGTGCCTCCAGCGAATACCCGATGAACTCGACGCCGGCGACAGCAGGCGAGCTACAACCAGACCAGCTTCCTGATCACGCGAACGGTCTGCACGGCCCACCGGAGCATGGGCTGGACAGCATTGACACGTTCGGGTTACGGGTAGCGGATCGGCGATCATCCACAGTGGATGGTGCGTCACCCAGTGTGTGACCCAGTGTGTCATCGAGACTCAGCCCGAGACGGGCAAGACGGCCAACCTGTACAACTACCGGTGTGGCGCGCCGAGGAGCCCGCGGACGGCGTCCGCGGTGGGTGCTTGGAGTGCGGCGCGTGCGGCCGCCGCGGCGTCGCCGGTGTCCAGGCGCCGCACTGCCTGCTTGATGGCCGG
>Ga0184609_10000120_pt1 | contig 20258 bp, 19 predicted proteins | sample PLM1_60_coex_FD_133165 | JGI IMG/M metagenome (GOLD analysis project Ga0184609, IMG submission 133165) | Groundwater sediment microbial communities from an aquifer in East River, Colorado, USA - PLM1_60_coex | ecosystem: Environmental > Terrestrial > Soil > Riparian zone | place: USA: East... | reverse complement strand
TTGCGGGGACGCCTCCCCGACGACGCCGGTCCGGCACACGCCGGCGTGATAGCCGTTGAGCACGCCGAACACCTCGAGCCGCACCAGGTCTCCCGCCTGCAACGGCCGCTCGCTCGGCCCCACATTCGGGAAGCGGCTCCTCTCCCCTGAGGCGACGATCAGCAACTTGAAGTTCTCCGCACCGAGCCTGAAGAGTGAGCTGGTGACCGCACCGGCCATGTCCATCTCCGTGTCGCCCGTCTTCACCGAGGCGAACGCCTCGCCGATCGCCCGATCGGTGATGCGACTGAGCCTCCGCATGTGCTCGACCTCGCGCGGGGTTTTCACCATGCGCAAGCGGTCGAACAGCTCCCCGGCCGGCTCCCACGTGACGTCCGGCAAGGCCGTACGCAACGCATCGAAGTCACGGGCGGGAAGGTAGTTCAGTTCGATGCCGATCCTTCCCCCCGCCAGACCCAGCTCACGGAGGGTGTCGGCCAGCACCGGGATCGCGTTCTCCTCGAACTCCTGCCAGATGCGGATGTCGGCGGCCGGCTCGACGCTTCGCACGGTCGTCGACTCCATGTCGACGGCGAACAGGGTCACGCGAGAGTCTCCCGTCACGATCGCGGCCGCATGACGCCATCGGAGGACGGGTTGGGACGGGACGACGAACCCGGTGATGTACGCGAAGTTCTCCGGGGTCATCGCGACGACCGCATCCAGGTCCGCATCTGCGATGGCGCCGGCGACCTTCTCGATGATGTCTCCGTTCACGTCGGCCCCTCTCCTCGTCCGTCCTCATCCGCCACCGAGCCTGCCTTCGAGCGCTCGGCTGCCTCTCCGACGCTGCGCCGGTCCCGCTGCCGACGACCCCAGAACCGGAACCGATCCGGGTGCATGGGCGCGAGGTCGTGATCGGGCGTCTCTCCGTCCAGGAGCTGACCGACCAGCCGCGCGGTCACGGGGGCGAGGTGCAGCCCCTTCATCGCGTGACCGCTCGCGAACACGACGTTCGGAACGCGGGCTGAAGCGCCGATGATCGGCAACCCATCAGGGGGACACGGTCGGATCCCCTGCCACACCTCGACGGTCGGGCGACCGGCGATCCCGCGAAGTGTGCGAACACCGGCGGCCATCGTGGCGCGGACGCGGATCTCATCGACCCGTTCGTTCAGCCCGGTCAATTGGAGCGTCCCCGAGAGTCGCAGGACGCCGTCGAACGGTGTCGCGATGACGCGGGCCTCCTGCATGTAGACGGGGATCCTCGGATCACCTGGGGCGATCGCGAAGTCGACGTGGTAGCCCTTGCCGCCCTCGATGGGAACCGACACGCCGAGCGCACGAGACAGCGGCGATGTCCATGCGCCGGCGGCGATGACGACGCTGCCTGGGGTCACCGGGCCGTCCCGCGTCTCCACCCTGATCACCCGACCGTCCGCGTCCTGAGAGAAGCCGGTGACCTCGACACCCTGGCGGAGGTCGGCTCCGGCCTCGCGAGCTGCGTCGGCGATCGCCTGGAGGAAGCGGGCCGGCTCGCAATGCGCCTCGTCGGGATAGAGGACGGCTCCGGCGACGCGGTCGGCGATCGCGGGCTCGACCACCTGCGCCTCCTCGGTCGAAAGGGGATGAGAGGCGATCCCTTCGCTCGCGTACACCTCCGCCTCGCGCCGCCCGGCCTCGAAGGCCGCGTCGGTCTCGTACACGTTGATCGCCCCACGTTTCACGAACCCGGTGTCGAGCCCTTCGGCAGCCAGCGCCTCATGCATCAGCGTGCTCGCGAGCGAGAGCTCCTTGATGATCCTGGTTCCCTCCCGGACCTTGGATCCACGGCACGCGGCCATGAAGCGCAGCAGCCACGGGATCAGCGTCGGCCGAGGGCGCATCGAGAAGGGGCTGTCCCGCCGGAACATGAACCGGATGCCCTCGGCGAGCGCCGACGGATTGGCGAGTGGGGCACTGTGCCCCGGCGACAGCAGTCCTGCGCTTCCGACCGAACAGCCGGTGAGCAGCTCCGGCCCTCGCTCGAGCAGCAGCGGGCGGTGTCCTCGGCGCGCCAGTTCGAGCGCCGAGGCCAGGCCGATCGCTCCACCTCCCACGATCAGCACGTCGGTCGTCCCGAGACCCTCGCTCATCCGGTCGCCCCCAAGCGCGCCTCGAGAGCCTCGATGCGCCATCGCAGGCCCATCCATTGACTGCGGCCGACCGTGATCGGCGCGCGCTTCCCGAGTCCCCGAGCCCACACGGCAACGTGCCCAAGTTCCGTCGCGGCATCGAGGTCCACGTGTTCCGGCGGCGGTGCGATGTCGAGGACGAGCGACCCGGGACGCAGATGCCCCAAGACCGATCGATCGACGATCTTCGCAGGAACGGTCGAGAACAGCATGTCGAGCCCCGCTGCCTCGGTCGTTAACTCGTGCAATGCATGTGGCGTCGCCCCGGCGGCATACGCGCCGGCCCGCTGCACCGGGTTCCGGGCGAAGACGTGGACGTCCGCGCCGAGAGCGACGAGGGTTCGGACGAGCAGCGTGCCGATCGTTCCGAACCCCACCACTCCGACGGTCGCGGCGTGGATCGTGACCTCCGTGTGCTCGATCGCAGCGGAGATGGCGCCCTCCACGATCGCCGGGCCCCGAAGGAGCATCAGCTCGACGTCGTCGTCGTACTCATGCAGGAAGACGCCGGCACGCTCGGCGACCTCGCGGACGGCGGCGGTCGCTCGGCCCAGGAAGATGTGCGCGTCGGGGCTCATCCGCCCGAGCAGCTCATCGTCCACGCGGATCGGCTCGGGGGCGTGCGGCGCGTACAGGAGATCCCCGACCCCGAGGGGGATCGGGAAGAGGACGTACCGCGCGCCCTTCGCGGCTGCGAGGGCGCTCGCCTCCTGGGTCACACCGTCGATGCCCCCTTCCGGCCATGGGAAGCCGTATGCGCGAACCGTGGCTCCGGTCGCGGCCGCGAGCCGGGAGATCTCGCGCTCGCGTTCGTCGCCTCCGATCACGGCGATCTCGAGGCCTTCCCACCGCACGCTCGAGGCCCTTCCTCGGTCCACGCCGGATCAGCCCTCCGGCTCGAAGAGCTCGACCCGGTTCCCGTCCGGATCGGCGAGGTACACCGTGAGTCCGTACGGACCCGGGCCAGGCTCCTTCAGGATCGGCACGCCTTCGAGTCGTGCGCGCGCGGCGATGCCGTCGACGTCGGTGGTCTGGAACGCGAAGTGTTCGAGGGCACCGCTCGTCCCGGGTGCGCCACCCGTGAGGCCAAGACCTTCGTTCGTCGACGTGAGGGGCCGACCATCGTGGAAGACCTCTCGCTTCCGAACGGTGAAGCCGAGGAACCCGAGGTAGAACGCCTCGGCGTTCCCGAGATCGCTGGTCTGGAGCAGGAGGTGATGCAGCCTCGTGACGGGCGGATCGCTCACGTGACGTCGGTCCGATCGCATCCGAGAAGTCCGCCGCGGCCCCAATCCTCCTGCGTCATGTCGCGGAACGTGACCTGCACCCGCTCTCGATTCGCTCTCGCGTGATCGACGAGGGCATCCGTGATCGCGGCGATCACCTGGCGCTTCTCGTCCAAGCTCCGACCCTCGAGCCACTCAACGGTGACGTTCGGCATCCGTCCTCCTTTCAAGTCCCCGCGGATCCGCGCCCGCGAGGCCCGGTGACTGGCGCGAGCGTGAGGCGGTCAGCGGCAGCGGTTGATTTAGCATAATCTCCGACCTTTGTCGAAAAGTCTCCAGCGACTCAGCCCGACCCCACTCGGGCTCGGATCTCGGCGGCCGAGAGGTTCGCGAGGCCGAGGCGGGCTGTCGTCCTTCCCGATCCCCAGAGATCACGTCCGAGCAGCCGGCTGGCGAGATGGATGCACCGCCCCGTGAGGTCGACGGCGACGCCGAGCTGCTCCCCGAGGGACACGACCGGTACCGAGCCGCAGGGGACATCCTCCAGTAGGTACCGGTGCTCCAACGTCGTCGGTGCGGGCGACGGCCCGTAGACGTCGTGGTGAAGTCGCTGGATCGCCGTGTGGAGATCGGTCTCTTCGACGCCATAGCTCACGCCGATCCACTCGAGCAGGGGACGAACCTCGATCCCGAGGGCCAGCGCCACGGCCATGCGTTCGCCGTCCGTCGCCGCCATGACGGCCGCGACGGACGGCGTCACGCCGTCGCCGTAGAGATCGAAGCGCCCGCCCTCGTGCTCGATGCGCCCGGCGTTCATCACCATGGGTGCGAGGTGCAGGATCGCATTCATGTTCTGCAGGCTCGTGTGGAGGACGTCGGCGGCACGGGTCGCCTGGGGGAACACATCCGTGACGAGATCGAGGACGTCGTCGGTCTTGTCGGCCGGCAAGGCCGCCACACCGAAATGCTGCTTGATCGACGCGATGTGGGACTCGCCCGGTCGGGGGTTCGAGCATCCGAAGACGAATGCGTCCGTCTCCGCAACCAGGAAGCGCGGATCGCCCAGCACCTCCGCGACCTCCAGGGCCCCGCCGGTGCATCCGGGCTTCACGAGGACGACCTGCCCCGGCGACAGGTGGGGCGCGATCGACGCGGCAGCGGCCGACTGATCTTGCCCCTGCGTCACCAGCACGACGAGGTCGGCGTGGGGGATGACGGTCGCCGGATCGAGAGACGCCTCGACCACCGACGCGAAGCCTTCCTCCTTCCCCGTCACACGGATGCCGCCTGCCTGCTGGATCGGCACCACGGCCTCGGAGCGAACGTCCAGGACCCTGACCTCATGACCGCCGAGGCCGGCATGACCGGCGACCGCGAGTCCACCGACCCCGACCCCGACGACCGCGACCCTCACGAGATCCCTTCCCACAAGAAGGGACCCACGTCGGCGAGGTCTCGGCCCTCCAGGCCCAGTCGCTCGAGGGTGAGACCCTCGCGTCGGTAGTCGATCCCACTGATCGTCGATCCGAGGGCGATCAAGGCGTCGATCGTGGGCGTCGCCACGCCGAGCGAGGCACCGATCTCCGACCAGGGGACGAGTCCCCATCCGACGTCCTCGTGCAAGTAGCGATGGTCGAGCGAGGGAGGACCTTTGATCCATCGGTTCGGTGCGCTCTCCTGCAGCGCCACGTGGGCGCTCCCCGAGCGAGCGGCGGCCTCCGTCGTGTATCCGGTCTCGGAGAAGATCTGGACGAACGGCTTCGTCGGGATACCCGCAGCGGCCGCGATGGCGAGACGCTCTCGATCGACCGCATCGATGACGCGGCCGACCGAGGGAGTGGTGCCGTCGCGATAGAAGAGATAGTCGCCACGCGTGGACTCGACCCAGCCGGCGTTGCAGAGGGCCTGAGGCGGGTGCTCGACCGCGTTGATGTCGAGGAACCCGGTCTCCAAGACGTTGGCTGCCTCAACCACCTCGGGATAGATCTCGTGGATCGTTCCGAACAGCTCGTCGCGGAAGCGCCCGGGGAACGCCGCGAAGGGGAGGTTCGTCACCATCCGGATCACGTTCACCTCGGCAGGGCCCTTGAGACGGCAGACGTAGCTGAGCGTCGTCACCTCACATGTCCGGACGTCGTTCCGGCCGCACCGTCGATGGATCTCGTGCGCGACGAACAGACCGCCACCCATGTGACCGGGGTTCAGGAACACGATCTGCTCCGGCTCGAGGATCTCGGCGAGGGCGGCCGCATACCAGGGGTGCGCCGAGATCGGAACCGCCAGCATGATCAGCTCCGCCCCTCGCACCGCGCGGTCCAGATCGTCCGTCACGACCGCCACGGGGGCGAATGCCGACCGCAGCCCGGTCATCTGCAGACCTCCTCGCTCCCGGATGAACTCCAGGCGCTCCCGCGCACGCGAGAACAGCCGGACCTCGTACCCGCGATCCGTGAGGTCGGCGGCGGCCGCACACCCTCCGTTCCCTCCTCCCAGCACCGCGATCGTGTGGACGTCCACTTCAGGAGATCCGGTACCGTTCGATCTTCTCCGGATCGAGCTCCACGCCGAGCCCGGGGCGGTCGGGGACGATGAGGTTTCCGTCCTCGTAGGTGAACGATTCGGTGACGATGTCGTCGAGGTACATCCGGCCTGCCATCGTCGTCGGCTCCTTCCCCTCCACCGACGTCGCGGGGAACACGCCGGCCTCCGTGACGGCCGCGGTCGACGCCACGAGGTGGAGGTTCGCCGCGTTCCCCACGCCGGTCTCGTGCGAGCCGTTCACGTTCATCGGGAGGCCGGCGGCTTCGGCAACGGCCGCCACCTTCTTCGCCTTGTGGAGGCCTCCCGGCTTCGTCGTGTAGAGCGAGATCATGTCGGCCGCGCCCGTCGTGGCGATCTCGAGGACGTCCTGCGGCGTCCATGCGCTCTCGTCGGCCATGATCGGGACATCCACAGCCCGTGTGACCTGTGCCATCCGCGCGATCCCTTCAACGGGTTGCTCCGCGTACCGGATCCGGTGTTCTGACATCCCTCGGAGGACCGCGACCGCGTGCTTCGGGAACGGCCATCCCTGGTTCGCGTCGACCACGATGTCGACGTCTTCTCCCACCGCTCGGCGCACGACGGCGACGACCCCGACGTCGTAGTCGGGATCGCGGCCGACCTTGATCTTGATCGTGCGGATCCCCTCCGCGACCGCAGCCTCCGCCTCGGACTCCGCCTCGCTCAGCTCCATCCACCCCAGCGAATGCGCGAGCGGGATCCGCTCGCGCACCAAGCCTCCGAGCAGCTGATAGACCGGAACCCCGAGCGCCTTCCCCTTGATGTCGTGGAGCGCGAGGTCGACGGCGCACTTCGCGTATGGATAGCCCTTGACCGCGAGATCCATCGCCCGGTGACAAGCCTCGATGTCGAAGGGATCCATCCCCTCGAGGGCAGGGCAGAGCACGGACTCGAGGAGCCGCACCGTCAGCTCGGGCGCCTCGCCGAAGTACCGGCCGTGATCGCCTCCCCATTCCTTGAGGACCGTCGCCTCGCCCAGGCCTTCGATGCCCTCGTCCGTTCGCAGCCGGAGGATCGTGTACCGGCCGATGACGCCGGACGGGAACGCCATCTTGTGCTGCCGGCGCCATGGCAAAGCGACGACGAAAGCCTCCGCATCGGTGATCCTCATCGGTCTCCTCCTCGATGCTGCGTGGTCATGGAGCGGGCGGCCAGGAAGGCCGATAGCCGGTCTCCGTCTCCCAGAGTCGGGCGAGGCGACAGAGTCCCCGCTCGTCACGTTCCGCTCCGATCAGCGACACGCCGATCGGCATGCCTTCATCCGAGCGGGATGCCGGGATGTTGAGAGCCGGGAGGCCGGACAGGTTGATGGGACAGGCCAGCCAGCCGGGTCCCACGAAGTCTTCGGGGACCGACTCGCCGGGTGCGACGGCCACCTCGTACGCGTCCGCACGTGCGGCGGGAGCAACGGTCGTCGCCACCAGGAGGGCATCGAAGCCCACGAGCCGTTCGCGGTACCAGGTCGCGATCTCCTTCTGTCGGTGGACCGCGGCAGCGCGGATCGCGGGATCGAGGGAACGCCCGTATGCGAGGAGCGAGAGGATCGAGGCATCGACCGCTCCGCGCCGGTCGAACAGCGACGGGTGTGCCTCGGCGAGCTCCGGGTACGCGACCCGAGCCCACGTCCGGCGCGCATCCTCGATCCCGGCCCCGTCGACCGGTTCCACGGCACAGCCGGCATGCTCGAACACCGCCGCGGTCGCGTCGACGACCGCGAGCACGCGGTCGTCGACGCGATCGCGGTGGAATCCACCCAGTGCCCCGATCCTCAGATCACCGGGGGCAGCCGATCCGAGCGGCTCATGCGGATCGCGACCGCCGAGGGCGAGGAACAGGGTCCAGAGGTCCTCGGCGGTCGAGGCGAGGGGGCCCGGGCAGTCCAGCGAGGGAGAGTGCGGGAGCATCCCGTCGATCGGGATGAGACCCGTCGTCGGTTTGAGAGCGAACGTGCCACAGAGCGCCGCCGGGATCCGGACCGAGCCCCCGGTGTCCGACCCCAGGGCCCACGGAACGATGCCCGCCGCCACCGCGGCGCCCGACCCCCCGCTCGATCCGCCGGGCATCCGGTTCGTGTCCCAGGGGTTGCCCCCGGGACCGCACGCGGAGACGAGCGTCGTCGAGCCTGCGGAGATCTCGTGCTGGTTCGTCTTGCCGATGAGGATCAGGCCCGCCCCGCGTACCCTCACGATCGTCTCCGCATCCGTCGTCGCGACACGGCCGCGATAGCCCTCGCAGCAACCGGTGGTCTCGTGACCGGCGACGTCGTAGACATCCTTGACACCCAGGGGGATGCCGGCGAGCGGGGGCCGATCGGACGGCAGTGTCGCATCCATCCGGCGAGCTTCTTCGAGCGCTTCGTCGATCCACAGCTGCGACCATGCATTGAGCGTCGGCTGCCATCGCTCCGCGTCGGCGAGCGAGCGCTCCACGAGCTCGGTACAGGTGACGTCGCCGGACGCGAGCGCCGCCTGCATCGTGGCGGCGCTCCTCACGTCGCCGACCGGCCCGAGCGAGAGCACGCCCTCGGTCACGGGAGGTGGCTCACCATCGTTTCGCCCCGGGAAGCACGGCGATCCCCGCGAGCGCGACCTCCAGATCCTGATCGCCCGTCCCGGAGCTCACCCCCACGGCGCCGACCACCTCGTCGTCGACGACGATCGGCACTCCCGCCTTGAGATGGGTGAGCCGACCCCCTGTGCTGAACGCGAGCTTGACGGCATGCTCGAACTCAGCGGCTCCCGTCGGTTCTCGTCCGGATGCGGCGCTCTCGGCCTTCCGGATCGACGTGCGGATGCTCAGGAACTTGGCCCCGTCCATCCGGACGAACGCCAGAAGCCGACCGGAGGCATCCGTGACGGCGATGCATTGCGGGACCTCTATCTCCAGAGCCTTGTCGATCGAGGCTCGAAGGACCTTCAGCGCACCCTCGTGCGAGAGCCGTGCGCTCGGAACGACATCGGACGCCATCCTGCCTCCCTTCCCCCGCAGCGAGGCCGGATCCCGGTGATCCTCCTCATACGTTCACCCGTCGCATCGCCGGCTCCGGATAGCGCTCGCCCGCAGCCGCCCCCATCGGTGCGATCTCGTCGATCCGCTCGAGCTCGGCGTCATCGAGCTCGATCTCGAGGGCCATGACGTTCTCCTCCAGGTAGCTCTTTCGCTTCGTTCCGGGGATCGGGACGACGGACGACGGGCGGTGGAGCAGCCACGCCAGGCTGAGCTGTGTCAACGTGCAGCCCTTGGCATCCGCGATCTCCCGGAGCTCGTCGACGATCCTCAGGTTCCCCTGCAGGTTCGCCTCGCTGAACCGTGGGAACCCACGCCGGTGATCCCCATCCGTGAGGACATCGAGGGTCCGGATCCGTCCTGAGAGGAATCCTCGCCCGAGCGGGCTGTACGCGACGAATCCAACACCAAGCTCCTCGCATGTCGCGAGGAGCTCGTCCTCGGCGTCGCGGCTCCAGATCGAGTACTCCGTCTGGAGCGCGACGATCGGATGCACCGCGTGTGCTCGACGGAGGGTGGACGCGCTCGCCTCGGACAGGCCGAGGTACCGAACCTTGCCCGCCTCGACGAGCTCCGCCATGGCACCGACCGTGTCCTCGATCGGTGTTCCGGGATCGACGCGGTGTTGAGAGTAGAGATCGATGGCGTCCACCCCGAGTCGTTCGAGGCTCGCCTCGCATGCCTTACGGACGTAGGCGGGTGATCCGTCGATGGTGCCGAGTGCACCATCGGACCCGAACACGTTGCCGAACTTCGTGGCGAGGACGATCGCGTCACGCTGCGGTGCCAGCGCTCGGCCGACCAGTCGCTCGTTGTGACCCGCCCCGTAGACGTCCGCGGTATCGAAGAGCGTGATCCCGAGATCGATCGCGCGGTGAAGCGTCGCGACGGATCCGGCGTCGTCCCGCGATCCGTAGAAGGCCGACATCCCCATGCACCCGAGCCCGATGGCCGAGACGTCGGGACCCGCCGTACCGAGCTGACGAGTTCGCAAGCCCGCTCCGATCGTTGAGGGTTCGGGCTATGCATGCTAAAGGAGATTTGGTATGACTTGCGAATCGATTCCGCTCTCGCCGGGCTCGCCCGGCCGGAGCCCATGCCCGGATGGAGGCGATCCATGAGCCAGACAGGTCGTTCGGATGAACCCACGGCGGTGCCCTTCGCGAGGATCGACCCGCGCACGACGCGCTTGTTGATCGTCGATGTGCAGAACGACTTCCTGGCCGACGGAGGCTGGTTCGACGGTTCGGGCCAGGAGCTCGGGCTGATGCGCCGAGCCGTCGATGATCTCGTCGAGTTCATCCCGATCGCGCGGGCGGCGGGGGTACGTCCGATCTTCATCCAGGCGATCTACGACGACCGGTGGCTGTCGAAGCCCATGCGGGAGCGGCATGAGCTCGTCGGTTTCGATACGCGCCACTGCCAGAGCGGGACATGGGGCGCCGACTTCTACCGTGTGGCCCCCGAGGAGGGCGACGATGTGGTCATCAAGCATCGATACAGCGCCTTCATCGGGACAGAACTCGAACCTCTGCTCCGGGCCCAAGGTGTCGAGAACCTGATCATGACGGGCGTGACCTCCAACGTGTGCGTCGAGTCGACCGCGCGCGACGGGTACATGCTCGACTACCACATCGTGGTCGTGGAGGATCTGACGGCAACGTACGCGGAGGCGCCGCACGAGGCGACGCTGAACAACATCCGCCGGGCCTTCGGACGCGTGGCGAGCAGCGACGACTTGGTCGCCGGATGGACCGCGGCCGGCTTGCTCCAGCCCGCGTCCTCGCTCGACCCGGCGTGATCCAGCCCGTCAGCACGGATCCGCAGGATGTCGCGGAGATCGAGCGGTACTACGCCAACCTCTCTTCACAGATCAGACTGTTCGGCGCGGAGCACCTCGGCCGCCGGTATGTCGTCGTCCGACTGGCGCGCATGGAAGTGACCGGGCCGCTGGACTTCAGCGACCTCCAACGGATCCTCGCTCGTGTGGTGGACTTCCGGACCTGGTACCCGGCGTTCCACGAGGAGGCGGAGGCGGCCTCGGCGGCGGCCGAACGCGCCGAGGCCGCAGGCGATCGGATCTCGGCTGCCGACCTCTACCTGCGGGCGTCGGCCTGCCATCACTGGGGGCAGTACCTCGCACGCGTGAGGAGCCCGCAGAAGGCGGAGGGTCGTTCAGGTCGCGTCAGCGCGTATCGCAAGGTCGCGGAGCTCCTCGACGCCAGGATCGAGCAGCTTTCGATCCCCTATGGCGACGTCCGGCTCCCCGGCTACCTGCACCTGCCGGAGGGCGCGGACGGCCCTTTCTCGTGCGTGATCATGATCGACGGGGCCGACTCGACGAAGGAGGAGTACCACAACTGGGCCCGCCAATTCGTGCGGCGCGGACTCGCCGTTTTGACGATGGACGGACCCGGGCAGGGAGAGATGGTCGGGGTCATCCCGATGCGGCCCGACGAATGGGAGCAACCGATCGGAGCGGCGATCGACGTGCTCGAGACATCAGGACTGGTCGACGCCGACCGGATCGGCGTCTGGGGAAGCAGCCTCGGCGGGTTCCTCGCGCTGCGCGCTGCTTCGTTCGAACCCCGGATCCGCGCGGCGACGTCGTCCGGAGGGTTCTTCGACTTCCGCGACTACCGCTCGTGGCCCGTTTCGACCCAGCTGAACGTCATGGAGGACATGATGCTCGGTTCGTTCGCGGAGACGAAGCGGTATATCGAGGAACGATGCAGCCTCGACGGGCTCACCGAACGGATCGATGTCCCGTACCTGGTCATCCACGGTGCTCGTGACGAGCTGGTCTCCGTCGAGGAGGCGGAGCTCATGGCCTCGGGACCTCGTGGCGAGTTCGTCAACTTCGAGGATGGGTTCCACACGTGCACGAACTACAACGCGACGCTCGTGCCCTTGATGTGCGATTGGATGGCGAGGCACTTGGGCGGGTCGTAAACGTCCGGACCCGATGGGCTCGCTTGACTGGCCCGCACGGAGTGCTGTACAAGACTTGAGCTAAACGTCCGATGTTTGGAAGATATAGGGGGGCTCGTGCCGGGGACCGTCGAGGTCGTCGATGTGTCGAAGTCGTTCCGCCGAAGCTCTGAAGACGGGTCCCTTTCGGTTCTCAACGGGATCGACCTGCGGATCGAGGGAGGGACGTTCTGCTGCCTGGTCGGTCCCAGCGGCTGCGGCAAGTCCACCCTCCTGCGGATCATCGACGGGCTGATCAAACCCGATGGCGGTGAGGTACGGGTCGATGGCGAACGCGTCACGGGTCCGTCGCTCGATCGTGGCTTCGTCTTCCAGCAATTCAACCTCCTCCCTTGGCGGACCGTCCTCGCCAACGTGGAATTCGGGCTGGAGAACCTCGGCGTGCCGAAGGCGGAGCGGCACGAGCGGGCGCGGAAAGTGATCAAGCTCGTCGACCTGGAAGACTTCGAAGGGTTCTACCCCGGGCAACTCTCCGGCGGGATGCAGCAGCGGGTCGGACTCGCCCGAGCGCTCGCCGTCGAGCCGTCGCACCTCCTCATGGATGAGCCGTTCGGCTCGGTCGACGACCAGACGCGGATGCTCCTCCAGGAAGAGCTGCTCACGATCTGGGAGCAGTCGCAGAAGACGGTCGTGTTCGTCACGCACGATATCGAGGAGGCGTTGTTCCTCGGCGACCAGGTCGTCGTGATGCGTGGGCGCCCGTCTCGGATCACGAGGATCATCGACGTCCCGTTCGGCCGCCCCCGCGAGGACGAGGTTCGCGGTTCCGCGGAACTCGCGGCGCTCAAGCTCGAGATATGGGAAGAGCTTCGGTCTGGTGCAACGGTCGAAGGCTAAGGAGCTGCGCACGGAGACAGACGACCTCCCTGGAGGTGACGGTGCCCTCGTCTCGGTCGACTCGCTCGACTGGACCCGCGCACCCGCCCCGCTCCGGCGCTCCATCCTGGACAACAAGTGGGCTCTCCGGCTTCTGGTGTACGGAGGGATCCTCGTGGCGTGGCAGATCACGGCGATGGTCAAGGGCGAGTTCTTCCTGCCGACCATCCCGGCCACGCTCGCTGGGATCGTCCACATCTTCACCGAGGGCTACTACGTGGAGTTGTTCGCGACCCTCCAGCAGCTGGCAACGGGGTTCCTCATCGCGCTCGCCGTCGCGATCCCCGTGGGAGCCCTGATGGGACGGTTCCGGTTCGTCGAGGACCTCCTCTCCCCGTGGGTGAACACCCTCTTCGTCACCAGCAAGGAATCACTCCTCCCGATCCTGATCATCGCGTTCGGGGTCGCGTTCTGGTACCGCACCTGGGTCGTGATCGTGTTCGCGGTCTTCTTCCCGATCATCAACACCGCAGCCGGCGTTCGCTACGTCGATAGGGAGCTCAAGGAAACCGCCCGCGCGTTCGCCACGCCACCGGGACGGATGTTCACGCGCGTCTACCTCCCCGCAGCAGCCCCCTTCGTCGTCGCGGGCATCCGACTCGGGTTCGGCATGGCGATGAAGGGCATGGTCATCGCAGAGCTGTGGGTCCTCCAGGGGACCGGCGAGCTGTTGAGCCGCTTCGCTCGGGCGCCGCGACGCCTCGATCTGTACTACGCCCTCGTCATCATCATCGTCGCCTTCGCCGTCACGGTGACGGAGATCTTGAAGGCATTCGAACGCCGCCTTCGACCGGTGTCCAGCACGAAGGAGAGCGCCTGATGACACACCGCCGGGCTCGTGCCCAGACGATCGACCGTCGGAAACTGGCGCGGTGGGCTGCCTCGATCGTCCTCTTCTTCGTCCTGTGGGAGATCGTCGGTCGGAGCGGGATCATCCTTTCGATCGTCCCCCCGACGGACGTGTTCCCGGCGCTGGCCGAGCTCTTCCGAGAGGACGACCTCATGAGCGCGACCCTAGGCACCCTCTGGATCGCGACCGTCGGCTTCTTGATCGGCGGTGTGCTGGGGGTCCTCTTCGGCGCGGTGATCGGTTCGTCGGACCGATGGGCGAGCGTCTTCGACCCGATCGTGAGCGGAGCCTTCGCCGTCCCGATCTCCATGTTCATCCCGGTGATCACGGTCTATCTGGGGCTCGAGTTCGAAGCCAAGATCGCGCTCGTCGTCCTGTTCAACATCTTCGTGATCATCGTGAATACGGCGACCGGCATCCGGGAAGTGCCGCCGTCGATCCTGGAGATGGCGCGGGCGTTCGGCACCGATCGCCGCGACATCTACCGGCGGATCGTCTTCCCGTGGGCGAGCCCGTACATCATCACCGGACTGAGGATCGGCGTCGGGCGCTCGGTCGCCGGCGCGATCCTGGCTGACCTGCTCCTGCGCGCGCAGAACCTGGGGTTGGTGATCCGCAATGCCCAGGGATCGTTCAAGCTCGCGGAACTCCTGGCCGCGGTCTTCTTCATCACGATCGTGGCCGCGATCACGATGGGCATCGCACGGCTCGTGGAATGGCGGCTGATGCGATGGAAATGGTCGTGAGAAGGACGTGGGCCGATCGCGGCCGACGGCGTCGCATCCGTGGCGGTGCGGTGAAGCGGATGCACCAGCGAAAGTGGGTCCGACGAACGTGGGGACCCGAGAGGGGGAGGTGTCCGGAGTGAGGAAGGGGAAGCGGCTCGTCGGCATGCTTGCCGTCATCGCGATGGTCGCGGTCGCGTGCGGCGGAGATGCCAAGACAACGGATGAGAGCGGTGCGGCGCTCGTGAGGCTCGCAGCCAGCTCATCGGGCGAGGCCTACGTCGGTCAGTATCGGGCAGCCGAGGAATACGGCGACCTGGTGGGGATCTCGACGGAGGATGCCGTCACGGAGTTCGAATCGCACGCCACCGCGGCGCAGGTCACACTGGCGGGGCGCGCGGACATCAACTCGGGCGGGCTCACCCAGCTGCTCCAGCTGATCCAGGAAGGTCAGGACTTCAAGGCGTTCTGCCCGGTCCAGAAGGACAGCACGGAGCACCTGGTCGGACGCACTGAAGCGATCACCTCGCTTGAGCAGATCACCGATCCCAACGTGCGGGTCGCGGTCGACAGCCCCGGCGGACTGATCAACTTCATCATGAACCTCGTCTTCCGTGAGCGCGGCATGGACATCACCGTCGACGATCTTCAGAACGTCACGATCCTGGAGGACGGAGGTCTCCGGCTCTCCGCACTGGCCGCGGACGAGGTGGACGTAGGTTCGGTCGACCTCTTCGAGGTCGCGGATCTTCGAGACCAGGTCGGTGAGGATGCGATCACGGTGCTCAGCGTGACCGCGGCCGACGCCGACTTCATGGCGAACATCTACTTCGCACCCTCGGAATGGCTCGACGAGAACACCGATGTCGCCGGCCGATACTGCGCGGCGACCCTGTACGCGAACCGCCTGCAAGCGTCGAACCTGGAGGAGTACGAGCGCGTCGTGAACAAGTACATCGAGGGCGGGGTTCCCAATGACGTCACGGAGGGGATCTGGGACTTCGCTCGCGAGCACGAGATCTGGCCGTACAACACGGATGTCCTCAGTGAGGACGCCGTCCGGACCGTGATCGAGGTCTCTGTCGCCTCAGGTTTGCTGGACGAGTCGACCCTCGACCTGACGTTCGAAGATGTCGTTGACACCCGGCCGATGGACATCGCGAACGATCTCCTCGGCGGAGCGATCGATCCGCAGGACGTGTTGGACGGCAACGTCCCCAAGCCGACCTCGGGCTGAGCACGACCCGCGAGGTGACCGGGGCCTCGGCGGCCCCGGTCACCTCGACGCTCGACGACGGTGAGTGACACTACGGCGAACAGGTGAGGGAAGTTCCGCGGCTCGGCCGTCCCACCTCAGGGGAACGCGAAGTCCATCAAGCTGCTCGTTCGTGGGGCGGGACGCACCGGTCTCGACGATCTCGCCGGTCGTCCACCCCTCCCTCGGCTCCGGCCGGCGGGATGAGCGATGCGACTCAGACGGGCTCTTCGGCCCGGGCGACGTCGCGGACGGCGCGAACGATCCCGCCGTAGCCGGTACACCGGCACAGGTTCCCCGAGAGCGCGATCCGCACATCGTCTTCGGACGGATCAGGGTTCGTGCGCAGGAGCGCGGTCGCGGAGATCAACATCCCCGGCGTGCAGAAACCGCATTGCACACCGCCCTGCTCCAGGAATGCGCGCTGCAGCGGGACGAGCTCGTCGCCCTTCGCGAGACCCTCCACGGTCGTGACCTCACGCCCGTCCGCCTGCATGGCCAGGTAGCTGCACGAGTTCACCGGCTTGCCGTCCAGGAGCATCATGCAGGCCCCGCATTCGGAGTCGTCGCATCCCTCCTTCGACCCCGTCAGGCCGATCACGTCGCGGACGGCGTCGAGCAGGCTCATGTGGGGATCGAGCTCCACCGCGTGCGGGGTACCGTTCACGTTCAAGACGGCGGGAACCCTCAACGGATCGCTCCTGGGGTCACTGCGATCGTCGCAGCGCTGGCCGGGATCGGAACGTGCTGACCTCGGGCTCGGGCCAGCGCTGCGACGATCGCGCGGCGAGTGATCACCTCGGCCATCGCCGACCGGTACCCGGCCGATCCACGGACATCGGTGATCGGCGACGAGCCGGCGGCCGCGGCCCGAGCGGCCGCGGCGACCGGCTCGTCGCCGCCGTCGGAGCCGACGAGCGCCGCTTCCGCCTCGGGGACGCGGCGGATCGTGGGTGCGAGCGCGGTGACGGCGACCCGGGCGTCCGTGACCGAACCGGCGTCAACGCGCACCACGGCGGTCGCCCCCACCACCGCGATCTCCATCTGGCGCCGATACTCGAGGCGAACGTACGCGGAACCCGTCGTCGGCTCGGGCGAGGGCATCTGGATCCAGACGAGCAGCTCTCCGGGATCGGCGATGGTGGCCCCGGGGCCGGTCCAGAGGTCGCCGAGCGGCACCCTCCGCTCTTTCGATCCGGAGCGCAGGATCGCCGATGCATCGAAACAGAGCAGCGGCCCGCCCGTGTCCATCGCCGGCGAGGCGTTCATCACGTTTCCGCCGATGGTGCCGTGCGCACGGGTCGCGTGGGAGCCGACGATCGCCGAGGCGTCGGCGAGCGCTGTGAACCGCCCGCGGATCACCGCGCTCGCGACGATCTCGTCGTGCGTGGCCAGAGCTCCCAACCGGAGCCCGTCGTCGTCAGCGACGATGCCTCCGAGAGCCTCGATCCGATCGATCGCCACGATCGCATCGGGCAGCGGGGCCTTCCCCTGTCGGGCCCCGACCACCAGATCCGTTCCGCCGGCCACCGGCCGCGCTCCCGAACCGAGCGCGGCCAGTGCATCCTCCAACGTGATCGCGGACGTGAAGGTCCTCGTCATCCGTCGACCTCTTCGGAAGCGGCGGCCCAGACCCGTTCGGGCGTCATCGGCAAGTGGCGGACGTGCGCGCCCACCACCTTCGCGATCGCGTTCGCGATCGCTCCGGCGGTGGGCACCTGCGGAGGCTCCCCGACACCCTTGGTGCCGCGCGGGCCCGCGCCCTCGGTGGGGATCTGCACCCAATCGACCTCGATCTCCGGCGCGTCGGAGCACGTGACGAGCTTGTAGTCGAGCAAGTGCGGGTTCTTCTGGCGGCCCTCGTCGTCGAGCTGCGTCCCCTCCGAGAGCGCGAGGCCGACGCCCATCACGACGCCGCCGGTGACCTGACCGTCCGCGCCGAGTCGGTTGAGGATCACGCCGGAGTCGTGGGCCGCGGCCACCTTCAGCACGCGGACGACACCCGTCTCGCGATCGACCTTCACGTGCGCCGCCTGCGTGATCAGCTGCGGTGCCAGGAACGTTTCGTTCCCAAGGCGTCCGACGCAACCGCCCGTGTCGCCTGCGGGCACCTCCGGCACCTCGCCCGAACCTTTCCCGTGGATCGTGCCGGCAGCAGCCATATCCGCGACCGAGACGGCTCGATCGGGCGAACCCTTCACCCGCACGTGGCCATCTGCAAGCTCGAGGTCCTCCCGGTCGGTCTCGAGCTCGGCGGCCGCAGCATCGAGGAGCTGATCGCGCACGTCGACCGCCGCCGCCAGGATCGCCCGACCGGAGTTGAAGGTGGTCTGCGACCCGCACGACCCCATGTCCCAGTTGGCCGCCGCGGTGTCCTGGTAGAGGAGTGTGAAGTCCTCGGGCGACATGCCGAGCTCCTCCGCGACGAACGCCGGCATGGCCATGACCGCGCCACTCCCGTTCTCCTGAGCGCCGGTCACGATCGTGCCGCTGCCGTCTCCGTTCAGGTGGATATAGGCGCCCGAGGGGGCCGGCATGCACGGCCACCACCCGACGGCGACGCCGATCGCCTCGTCCTCCGGGAGCTCACGGTCGTAGCCGATCATCTCGACCGCTCGCTCGAGGGTCTGCTTCATCCCCACTTCGTCGAAGATCTGGCGCGTCGGTCCCTCGGCGCCCTTCTCGATCAGCGTGCGCCGGCGGAGTTCGACGGGATCGATCCCGAGCTCGTCCGCCAGCTCGTCCATGTGCTGCTCGAGCGCCCAGCACACCTGGGGGGCGGTCGGAGCTCGCACGGATCCCGATGGCTGTTGGTTCGTGTAGTTGAGGTAGGCCTCCACGGAGACGCTGTCGATCTGATACGGGCCGCACGCGTGCATCGCGGCCATCTGCCCCAGGAACCCGCCCTCACCGCAATACGCACCCTTGTCCAGGATCAGGCGTGCCTTCCGTGCCACGAGGTGGCCGTCGCGCGTTGCGCCGGTCTCGAACTCCATCACGATCCCCTCGCGCCGCTGGGCGATCGCCCGGAACTCCTCCTCGCGGGAGAAGACCAGCTTCACGGGACGTCGGGCGGCGCGGGCGAGCGCCGCCACCTGGGCCTCGAAATGGAGGTCGCACTTGGCCCCGAACCCGCCGCCCAGCAGTGGGACGACGACCCGGACGTTCGCCTCGGGGATCTGCAGCGTCTGCGCGACGCCGGCGCGCGCCGCGTATGGCACCTGCGTCGAGGACCAGATCGTGACCTCGTCGCCACGCCACTCGGCGAGCACGGCTCGCGGCTCGATCGGCACGCCCTGCGATGCGTCGGACTCGTAGCGACCCCTCAGGACGACGTCGGCCTCGGCCATCGCAGCGTCGGCGTCCCCCTTGACGATGGTGTGATAGGCGATCGTGTTGCCGTTGGCCACCATGTTCTCGTCGCGCTCGTAGGCGGCCCAGTCAGGGTGGATCAGCGGAGCGTCGGGCTCCATCGCCGCCACGAAGTCCGTGATCGCCGGCAGGGGCTCGTAATCCACCTCGATCAGCGCCGCGGCTTCTGCGGCGATGCCTTCCGTGAGCGCGGCCACGCCCGCCACGATCTCTCCCTCGAACCGCACGACGTCCTTCGCGAAGAGCGTTCGGTCCTGCGTCAGGCCTCCGAACCGTACGTCCGGCAGGTCCCCCTGCGTGATCACCGCGACGACACCCGGGAGCGCGCGCGCCTTGGTGGTGTCGATGCGCCGGATCTTGGCGTGGGGATGGTCGGCGTAACGGAACCTGGCGTGGGCCATACCGGTGGCCGTGAGGTCGGCCGTGTAGCGCCCCGCGCCGGTGACCTTCTCTTTCCCGTCGGGTCGGATGAACGTCGGTGTCGTTGCCGTGGTGCCCGCCGCCATCTCGCCCCCTTCTGGTGGCGCACATCATGGTCCGCACCGACGCGCGCGACAAACGAGCCCCATGATCCGCCGCGACGATCGATTTGACGTGGGCCACCCTGCTGGCATATGTTCGTTCGTGAGAGACCGCTGGAGCCCTCGGGTTCCGGCGGTTTCTCACTTTTCCAGGGTCCCCGCGGTTCGGAAGAGGGGGTCCCCTTTACCGCCTCCACCTGCGTTTCGCGGCCACGATCATCTCCGCGACGGTGTCGGGCCGCAGCCTGAGCCGTTCTGCGATCTCGTCCAGGGTTTTCCTCCCGGTGATATGGAGGGCGAGCGCGAGGTTCTGCTGAGCTTCCGTCCACGATTCCGCCGGTTGCTCGGTGTGATGGAAAACCTCGCCGGGTGTAGCGGCCTCGTGAGTTCCTTTCCTGCGTGGCCGGGGATGGGCGGGCGAGATAGAGGAGGCGCGTCGGGCGTCCTGATAGCGCCCGCCGGCCATCTCCTTCTGGGTACGTTCGTCCAGGATCACGTACTGGTCCGCGGCTTTGTTGACGCCCACAGCCCCGATCGTCAGGCTCCGCGCGTTCTTCGCCTGACAATCGGCCCCTGTGCAGTAGTCGTACTTCTCAGCCCGCTCGGGATGCAGCTGGATCCCACAGGTCACACATCGAGCCACCGACACACCCTCCTCTTCCCCCGCCAGATCCACCGACCCTGCAACGCCGGACAGGCCTCGGTGATTCCCCCGGGAACG
>Ga0184609_10000118_pt1 | contig 20626 bp, 22 predicted proteins | sample PLM1_60_coex_FD_133165 | JGI IMG/M metagenome (GOLD analysis project Ga0184609, IMG submission 133165) | Groundwater sediment microbial communities from an aquifer in East River, Colorado, USA - PLM1_60_coex | ecosystem: Environmental > Terrestrial > Soil > Riparian zone | place: USA: East... | reverse complement strand
GTGTGACTCCATTTGACGCATACCGGCAGCAGATCACCCGCCTCCTCGAGGTCGCGAAGGACTCCTGACCGAGCCAGAACAGGACGCCTTGCGAATGGCGATCGCGGCGGCTAGATCAAACGGCGTGTCTCTGATGCTGGCCTCGCCGGGACTGCTACCCCGAGCGATCAATGAGGGCGAGCGGATCTTGGCGCAACTCAAGAGCGCCGACTGACTGATTTCGCCGGACCGAACCGCCGCGGCGCCGCGCACGAATCATGTCGACTGCGCCCGCGCCTCTGGCATGAGGACATGCTCCCCGTAGTCCTCGCGCGGACGCAGTCTAGAAAGGCGATGCCGTGCCGAGGATGAGCATTGAACTCGCGGACGGGGCACCTCGTTGACGACGTTTGAACGGGCCTAGCGCGGCCGGCCTAGCCCGAGAACGACCTACACAGTCGCTGCGCCTGCTGCGCGCGTTTAAAACGCCGCTGAGCTCGTTGCGCCGATTAGTCCCTATCGGTGGCGATGCTCGGCGTCCTAACGCTCCACGATCCGTCGTGCAGCGGCGAGTGTGCCGTCCTGCCTATTGCATCGCCGACCTCGAGTCGCTGTGCAGGAGCGTCCTCAACGATCACTTGGTCGCCGGTGTCAAGAAGCGCGGGCGGATCTCCGGACCGACGAGCCCGCTGACGCTCTCCCAGTACGACGACGCGCTCGTCTTCTTGATCGGGGCCGGTTGGGAGCTCGCGCAGCGGTTCAACGGTCGCGGCCGGCTCGCCGGATTCGTGCAGTCGTTCCTCTTTATGGGGATCGTTGATTGGCGGCGCCAGACGTTCGGCAGTTCCCGGTACGGGCCGGTGCCCGTGTTCACGTCGACCGCCACCCCCGAGGCCGACCGCGCCGAGGCGTGGCTCGATCCGGAGTTCGACGACGGCAGCGTGCTCGACCGCCGCGAGATGTCAGCCGAGACGCTCGAGGCGTTCGAGTTGGTCTGGCCGCTCGTCGACGAGCCGCTGCTAACGCACGGAGACCTTGCAGCGCGGGGAGGCGTGACGACAGGACGTGTCGCTCGAGCGGCTACACGAGGGTGGCCGAGATGCGGATGATCAGGGAGGGCCATGCCGAGGGCGTTCTCGCCGAAGCCGCGCAGGCGATGGAGGACGCTCGCCGTCACGTCCGGGAGCCGATGCGGAAACTCGAGCGGCTCGTAAGCGACGAGCTCGCGGGGCTCTAGCAGAGGCACCCGATTTTTTTGAAGAGGAAAAAACAATATCCTCGCTAGCAATTCGCGAAGAAAACGCGAGAAAAGTCGGCTGGAAATGAGAAGCCGCGGTCGGTAGTCGAGCGATGTTGCGGACATGCGAGGCGTGTGGGTCAGAGTTCGACCAGACCGTGAGGGGCCGCCCTCGCCGCTGGTGTTTCGACTGCTCGCCGCGCGTCGCTGATGTCGGGCGCGCAGCGGAAGCGGCAGTGTGGCGAGCGGCGCATCCGGAACGGGTCAGTGCGTACAACGAGGCACGACGGGTGCCGGCGTTTCCCCGCGAGAGGGTACGCGCCTAACTCGCCAGCTCCGCGCTCGTCCTCCGAGACAGTGCCTCACGCGGGTTTCCGGCGCCGACTATCATGCAAGAATCGCCTTGTGGTCGTAGCCGCCTCCACCGTCGCGATCGTCGCTATCGCCGCGGCAGTCATTGTCGTTGCGCTTCTGGTCTTCTACGTCTTGCCTCGGGGCGGCCGACGAAAGCGGCCACCCCGGACTTAGCGCCTCCGCCGCCGCCTCTGAGACGACAGAGAGCGGGTGAAGTTCGCGGCCCCCGTGGAGGCGCTACGTGTTTTATTCGTTGTCGAGCAGAGAGCCCGATGTGTGGTCCGTTCGACGCCCGCACGGAACGGCTCACAGCACGTCGGCTTATCCGCTTTATGGGGATCTCTCCCTCGCCGGGAGCCGTGAGCCGCTCCCCACCAGAAGTTCTCCTCTCTTGACGCCTGAAGCGCAATGGCTCCGTTCGGCCGGTCGGCCTGAGAGAGATCCAGAAAAACCGCAACGTGCGTAAAAACCGTTCCACTGGAAAGACGCAACGTGCGTCATAAGAGGCTTTGAGTGGTGTCGACAGGCGCGTTAGCGTGGACGAGGGGCCGGGCTCTCGCGGGCCTGGCCGCAGGCCCCGCGTCCCGGCTCCCTGTTCGCGGTCGAGCTTCTGAACTCGTCGCTCCTTCGTCTCTGTCTTTGGTGCCCAATCCGTGCCCAAACGGTCGGGAACCGGGTCGGATCGGTAAGCGGTGCAGGCGACTCGAACCCGCACGGTTCCGAGACGCCGCCACTCGCCGACAACCCGCGCCAGTCGTCGGCGAACCCCGTGGAGGTTCAAGTCCTCTCATCCGCATAGCCACAGCGCTCTCGGTGTCGCGAGCACGGCCGGCGTGGATCGGGGCTATGGTGGTGAGGACGCTGATCCGCGCGGTGGACCCGCTTGATACCTGCCGCGCCGGCTCGAAGTCGGACTACCGCTTGCTGGCGAGGGCGGAGGACCTCTTTTCGGGAGAAAGCGCCTTGCTTCCCGTGGGATGACCCGCGGCGTGAACTTGAAAGGGCGCAGATGGGGCTCAAGAAAGCAATGGTCAGCCCTGCCGCGGAAACGACGCGCGAGGTTTCGACCGACGCGCTTCAGCTCTTCTTGAAGGACATCGGCAAGGTCGATCTGCTCACGGCGGCGCAGGAGGTCGAGCTCGCGAAGCGGATCGAGCGTGGCGACCATGGCGCGAAGCAGGAGATGGTCGAGGCGAACCTGCGTCTTGTCGTTTCGATCGCGAAGAAGTATCGGAACCAAGGGTTGCCCTTCCTCGATCTGATTCAGGAGGGCACGATCGGACTCGTTCGCGCGGCGGAGAAGTTCGACTATCGCAAGGGCTTCAAGTTCTCGACGTATGCGACGTGGTGGATCCGCCAGGCGGTTGCACGTGCCCTCATGGACAAGGCGCGGACGATTCGCATGCCAGTCAACGTGGTCGAGAAGCTGAACAAGATCGTGGGCTCGGAGCGTAGGCTGGGTGCTGAGCTGGGCCGCAAGCCGACGTCCGCCGAGATCGGCAGCGACCTCGAGTTCACGACGGGCGAGGTCGAGCAGATCCGCCGCAGCGCCCAGACCCCGGTCTCGCTGGAGAAGCCCGTGGGCGACGAGGACGAGGCAGAGTTCGGTCAGTTCCTGGCCGACGAAAACCAGCAGCAGCCGGACGAGGCCGCCGAGATCACGCTGCGCAACGAGGCTCTGCAGAAGAGCCTGCACACGCTCTCACGCCGCCAACGCCAGGTGCTGGAGCTCCGCTTCGGGCTTGACGGCCAGGAGCCGCGGACGCTCGAGCAGGTGGGTCGGACGTTCAACGTCACGCGTGAGCGGATCCGCCAGATCGAGAACCAAAGCCTGAAGAAGCTCAGGATTGAGGCCGTCATGCTCCGCGACGCCCCAGCCTGAAGGACGGCCATCGCAGCGTTAGACTAGTTCGGCACGGTCTCAGCGGTCTGTCCTCACTCCGCGGGAACCGTGCCGTGAGCCGGTACGCGTCTGGGAAGGTTGGCCGCAGCCTTCTCGAACGTGGCCCGGCTCACCTCTAACGGTGGGCCGAAGTGCACCGGCTAGATGAGCCGTTCGGCCCATTGCCCCCGGTCACTACGGCATGCAGACTCTCAATTCGAAGACGGCTTTGGCAGCAGGACGACCGGGGAGAAATCTCCATGCGGCCGGTTGAACTGTTGTCAAGGTCGTTCTTCCAAATCCTCGCCAAAAGTTCAGCCGTGACTAGGGGCCGGGAGGCGGGGACCTGCGGCCAGGCCACGCACAGCCCGACCCCCTCTCACCGTACCTCCTCCTCCCGACCTGGGAGGAGCGCAGGTTTCGCGTGCAAGCCGAGTCATTCCTACTAGGGGGCGGAGGGCGGTGCCCAATTGCGGCCTGGGCAATACGTCGTTCGCTCCCGCCACTCGCATGCGAACGCGCGTCGCCCACCTCGGGCCCAAAGTAGACTCGCGGCCTCGATGCTGCGACGGGGAGCGGGGGTGGTGTTCGTCCTACTGGCTTTCGCCGCGCCCGCGCATGCCGGGACGCTCGGGCTCGCGGAGGTCAGGTCGCCGGACGGCACCTTGATCGGGAAGGCCGGAACCGGCGCCTACTTCTATCCGGCCGACGGCTCGGTGCTCCGCGTCGGCTCGGCCCGGTCCACCGCGGCGTCGGTCGAGCTTCGCGACGTGAGCATGTTCAACGGCCGCGTCACGGTTCGGCGACTCGTCGTGCCGGCCCGCGGGCTCGGCGGTGCCAGGGTCGAAGGGCTCGTCGTGGACGGGACGGGCTTCGTCGTCGGCCCGAACTCGCTGATTCCACTCAATGGCGGAAGCTATCTGGTCGCGCTACAAGAGGCGGTGTCGCCCGGTCGTACGGGCTCCGGGCTCGTCGCGTTGCGTGCCTACGTCGCAGATCCGTCGCTTGGCCTCGCGCCCGGGACACAGCTGCTCGTCGGACTCGCTCGCGCCGCACATCCAGCCGTCGCGACGAGCACCGCCGCAGCAATCCTGGGCCTGCCGCAGCTTGCGGCCGCCCAGGCTTCGATGGCAGGAGTGCCGAGCTTCGTCGCCGCCCCGTCTCCGGACGTCCCGACGAACACGCTCGGGGGGCAGGCCGTGGCGCTCGCCTACCAGTTCCTCGGCGTCCCATATGTCTGGGCCGGCGCAGCACCGTCGGGCTTCGACTGCTCTGGCCTTACCATGTACGTCTACGGCCGGCTTGGGATCAAGCTCGGCCACTACACCGGCTTCCAGTACTACGAGGGACGCCGCGTGCCCCGGGACCAGCTCGAGGCGGGCGATCTCGTCTTCTTCCACGCGAACTCCGCCGGCGTTCCGCAGCACGAGGGGATGTACGTCGGGAACGGATCGTTCATCCATGCGCCGCGCAGGGGTGATGTCGTCAAGATCTCCAGTCTGTTCGAGACGAGCTATGCGCTCTCGTACCTCGGCGCCGTGCGGCCTTACGCGGCGGGCAACTCGTCCTCGCCGTTCTCGACCTGGACCTCCGTTTCCGGGTAGAGGACCTTCCAGACCCGGAGATAGATCCCGAGCTCGACGGTAGCGTCCGGAGCGGGCGGCAGAACGACCTCCAGCTGTCCCGGCGCGGCCACGATCGCCGTCTGGCCCAGACTCCGCAGGAAGCTTGCCAGACGGTCCGTGTAGCTCGGGTCGGAGAGGCGAAGCTGCATCGGGCCGCCACACCGAGCGTCCCACTGCGACCGGCCCCGAGGAACACCCGAACGAGGGACACTGTGTCCCTCTGCCGGGGGGTTCTGCGCGAGCTTAGCTCGGCAGCGAGTCGAGCACCTGGGCTGCGTGTCCGGTCGGCTTGATGCCCATCATCGCCCGTGCGACGTTCCCGTCCGGGTCGATGACGAAGGTCGAGCGTTTGATCCCCATGTACTTCTTGCCGGCGAAGTTTCGCTCGGCCCAGACCCCATAGTCCTCGGCGACGGCATGATCAGGATCGGCGAGCAGAGTGAAGGGGAGCTCGTACTTCGACTTGAACTTGCCGTGCGACGTTACGTCGTCGGGACTGACTCCCAGCACTTCGGCTCCGCGATCGCGAAACACGTCGTACGCGTCACGGAACTCGCACGCTTCCGTCGTGCAGCCCGGCGTGTCGTCCTTGGGATAGAAGTAGAGCACGACCGGACGGCCCCGAAAATCCGACAGCTTGACGGTCTCTCCGGCGTCGCTCTGAAGCTCGAAGTCGGGAGCGGGCTTGCCTTCCTCGATCACCTCAAAATCCTCTCTGTAGGGTGCGCTCGCGATGCTAACCGTGCACCACGTCCTTGCGTTCGGAGTGCTGGGCGCCTGCACTGTCGCCGCAGGATTCTCGATCGTCGCCTACCGGTGGCCGGGAAGCGGCGGAGCCCTCGTCTCGCACGCACTGGCGCTGGCGCAGACACTGATCGTCGCGGAGGTGGCCTTCGGGCTCCTCCTGCTCGCCGACGACCGCCACGCCGGGGAGAGAGTCCACTACATGTACGGAAGCCTGGCCGTTCTCGCCGTGGCCTGGCCGTTTTTCTACGCGCCCCCGGATCCAAGGCGGCGATTGCTCTGGTTCGGCGGAGCTACGCTACTAGCTGCCGTGCTCGCCATTCGCGCCTACATGACTGCCTGATGCCGAGGCGCCGACTTGGCGGCGCCGCATAGAGGCCGTGCGAGCTTTGCTCGTGCGGCCGTTTCAACCACGCTGGCGGAGTCGGAACCCGTGGCACTAAGCTCAAGCTAGTGGTGAAGTGGCTCTCCGACCGACCGACCCTGCGCGGGTTCCTCATCATCGCGCTGATCGCGCTCGTGGTAGTGGTCCTCAATCTCTACACCGCGCTGTCCGCGATCGGGATGTTGATGAGAATCGCGTTCTTCCTCGCGGTCGCGTTCTTCATCTATCTCGTCTGGCGTGAGCGGCGCGGCGAGATCGGCGGCTGGTCGACGCGCGAGCAGGTTGTCTTCTACGGATCTGCGCTCCTGATCGTCGCCGCCCTCGGGAACTACTTCTGGCGTGGCCTGCCCGGCTATGAGCCGCTGGCCTTCATTGGCGTTCTCGCCGGAGCAGGGTACGCCATGTTCCGCGTCTGGCGCGGCCGCCACTCCTACGGCTAGAGCATGCGGCCGCCACAGCCGATGTCAGGCGGGTGAAGCTCAGACAACTCCTCCGGCCGGCGCCGCATCTCGATCGAGACAGGGGGCAGCATGCGCTGCTCGTCGCGTTCGCCGGGATGCTCGCGCTCGGAGCCGCGGTCGGCATCTCCTGGGCGGCCGGCTTCGAGGTCGTCCTCTCCGAGCTACGGCACGTCGATCCGATCTGGCTCCCTGTTGCCTTCGGGATGGAGGTTGCCGCGTACTTCGGGTATGTCGTCGCCTACCGCGAGCTCGCGCGGGCGGAAGGCGGGCCCCGCCTCGGGCTTCGCCGTGCCGGCGCGATCGTGGCTGCCGGCTTCGGCGTGTTCGTAGTCCGCGGCGGTTTCGTCGTCGACCGGCAGGCTCTCGAGGCCGCAGGGCTCGAGCCTCGACAGGCCCGCGTCCGGGTGCTCGATTTAGGCGCGCTCGAGTATGCGGTGCTCGCCCCGGCGGCTGCGCTTGCCGCCGTGATCCTCCTGGTGCGCGGCTCGACGCACCCGAGTCTCGGCTTCACGCTGCCCTGGCTGATCGCCGTCCCGCTCGGCTTCATTGCCGCCTTCGCTGCGCTCGCAATCCGGCATCGCATTCGCGACGACGGCGGCTGGCGGGCCGTGCTGAGAAACGCGCTCGACGCCGTGCACATCGTGCGGAAGCTGGCCACGCAGGAAGCAAAGCACGGGGGTGCGTTCCTCGGAACCACCCTTTACTGGGTCGGGGACGTCGGTTGCCTCTGGGCCAGCCTGCGCGCGTTCCACGACTCGCCAGACTTGGCCGCGCTCGTCATCGGGTACGCGACTGGTTATGCGTTGACGCGCCGGACGCTTCCGCTCGGGGGTGCCGGCACGGTCGAGGTGCTCGTCTCGTTCGCCCTGGCCTGGACTGGCATCCCGCTCGCGAAAGCCGTGCTGGCCGTCTGCGCATACCGCGTTTTCAACCTCTGGCTGCCGCTCCTTCCTGCGTCGATCGGCCTGCGCCACCTCAGGCGCTGGCGCGACGCGCCGGCGTCGGTGCGCTAGGCCCTCTAGACCTCGACGCGACTCGACGCCCCGTCGAGCGCAGCGAGCGCGGCACGGATATCGACGTGCTGTCCGACGAAGATCGGCGTGTCGCGTTCGGTGTATCTCGAGGCTTCACTCTCACGCAGGGTCAGCATCAAGTGCATGAAGTCGGCCGGCTCGTCGCATTCGAATGCCGTCATGAACTCCTGGTCATCGATCCCGAACGAGTACGTGGTGTGGTTGTGGATCGTTTCGAACTCTGCCCCGACACGCATGTGCTCCTCCATCGCGCGCTGCCGCTCCTCCGGCGAAAGCGCGTACCACGGCCGCACCTTCACGAACGGATACACCACCAGGTACGGCGAGCCTTTCGGGGTGACGCGCCGGGCGCGCCGCGCCTTCGTGTACTCGGAAGCCTTCGTCGTTGCGAGGTACGAGTACGGCGTGGCCAGCCAGCCGGCGAGCGGCGTTCCGTTCAGCGCTGCGCCGAGCTCGCCCAGGTCGTCGTAGCGTTGTGTGACCTTCCAGAGGAAGAAATCGGAGTCCGGCCGCACTCCGGTCACCGTGTAGGCCCGGAGCGAGTCCATCCTGGACGCCCAGTCCTCGACGACCTCGGCGAACGCGTCCTTCCCGGCAGCCCGCTCCTCGACCGGCAGACGCCGCCAGGCGGGATCGACCCGGAAGAAGCTGTACGCGACGTACTGGCCCTCCACAGGCCTGATGCTAGCCCGGGGAGGAGCTGATGAGCGACCAGCCATCGCCGGGTCCGACGAACGGCGGCTCGACCTCGACGCACTGGAACCTGCCCTCGCGAATCTCATTCATCGTCCGCCGGACGATCGTGCGGCTGGATTTAGCCGAGCCGTCCGGGAAATAGAGGCCGGACTGCCAGCGCCCGTAGTCGGTCTCGTCGGTGACGTGGAAGATGAGGAAGCCGCGGACCGTCGGCTGGCAGGCGGCCATCTGCAATGCCTGCCGGTAGAAGGACGCCTGCACGCCTTCAGAGACCGGTTGCGACAGCTCGCGTCCGTTGTAGAAGTGGCGCTTCGTGTCCGGGATCTGTGAGTCGACGCCGTACTCGTCGTAGAGGATCGGCAGCTCCGAGCCGAGCTGAGCGGTCCCATCGAACGCGTTGCCGAGCAGCGCGACGAGAGTCTGGTAGTCCGCCAGCCCGAGTGCCGTCGAGCGCGGGTGCTCGACCGTGGGCGGGGTGCTCGAGTTCTCGCCGTACGGATGGAAAGCGAAGCCGTCCATGATCGGCCTGAACCGGCCCATCGCGCGATATGCGATCCCCATGTCGGTGATGAACTTCGTCGGTGAATGCGTATCGCGGCCCGTGTTCGGCTTGTCTACCCCCCGGGGCGACACGGAGCCTCCGTTGAGGAAGATGCGCGGGTCGACCCTCTTCACTGCGTCGTAGGTCACGGCCAGGAGCCGGACATACGCCGGCGCGGCGACGTTCTCGCCGTTCGGGCCGAACTGCGGCAGCCAGTAGCGGTTGAGGTTCGGCTCGTTACCGATGATGTACTCGCGGATCGACGGGATGCGCCGAGCGATGTCCGCCGAGAATCGCGCGAACTGTGTGCGTGCGGCCGCCGTCAGCGGCGTCGTCCGGCTGCCGAACGGCATCACGGTCACGACGACGCGAACGTTGAGGAAGAGCCCGGCCGCAGCGATCGACTGCAGGGCCTGGAGCTGGTCGTGCGGGACGGCGGATTGCCCCGGCGCCCAGATAGCGGTGATGCGGATCGTGTCGAACCCGGCCGCCTTGGCGAGCTCCATCTTCGCCATGGCCACGACCGGGTCGGCATTCCGGCCCTCGTCCTCCGCTGCGCCCATATACATGCGCAGGGATGACCCGGCCGGGGCCGCCGGGAGGAGCACCCCGAGGGCGCAGGCGAGTGCGATGAGAGATCGAAGCCGCGGCAAGGACATGACGGTAACCCGGCGCCATGATGGAACGGTTAAGTTCGCGCCGGCCCCGAGCGGGGGAGTCTAGGAGGGGCGCCCGACCCCGTCAACCCGTGGAGGCGCCTGGCTCAGGTTCCCTCCAACGGGGGACGGGGCCGGCGATTTCCGACCGATATTTGACAGGAGTCAGGTTCGTGTTGCCAGGGCTCTCGCCGCAGGGGGTCCCGGGAAGCTCGCCACAAAGCCTTCCCATCGAAACCTGACTGTCTCCGCGGCGGCCCGGTCTCTCCACCCGGGCCGTTCGCTTTTCGGGCCGTGGCTACGCTGGACGCCGTGCCTTCCAGGCTCGAAGACACGCTTAAAGCGCTGCCCGCGAAGCCGGGTGTCTACCTCTTCCGCGACAAGGCCGGAGATGTTCTGTATGTCGGAAAGGCGAAGTCGCTTCGCCCTCGCGTCCGCTCGTACTTCCAGAAGACCCCGGACTCCCGGACGGCGATCCAGCAGCTCCCGGAGCGGGTGGACGACATCGAGGTGATCGTCACCCAGAACGAGGTCGAGGCGCTCCACCTCGAGCAGAACCTGGTCAAGCGGCACCGGCCGCCGTTCAACGTGCGGCTGCGGGACGACAAGTCGTTCCCGTACATCGCGGTCACCGTCGAGGACGACTATCCGCGCGTGATGTTCACGCGAGAGCGCCACCGGCGAGGGGTCGTCTACTTTGGCCCGTACGCGAACGCCAAGAAGGTCCGGGAAACGCTGGACGTGCTGAACCGCGTCTTTCCCTACCGGCCCTGCGAAGGCCCGAAGCCGGGACGCCGCTCGGGCATCCCCTGCCTCGACTACCACATCGACCGCTGCCTCGCGCCGTGTGTGGGCTACGTCTCGAAGGAGGACTACCGCGCGATCATCGACCAGGTGATCGAGTTCCTCTCCGGAAACACGGAGCCGATCCAGCGGCGGCTCGAGCAGACGATGCAGGAGGCCGCAGCCGAGGAGCGCTTCGAGGAGGCGGCCCGGTATCGCAACCGCTTGCGCAGCGTGCAGCACCTGGCGGAACGGCAGGCGGCCGATCGCCGCTCGGTCGGCACGATCGACGTGATCGGGCTCGCTGCCGAAGGCAATCGCGCCGTGGTGCAGATCTTCCCGCTCCGCGACGGCAAGATGATCGACCGCTACTCGTTCCACCTCGAGAACGCCGGCGGACAGGACGTAACGACACTGCTCGAGTCCTTCGCGCTCGAGTACTACGGCTCAGCGCCGAGTGTCCCCCCACAGATCGTCGTGCCACGCGATGCGGGGGACACGGCCGCGCTTGCGGAGTTCCTGTCCACCCGGCGCGGTGCGCGCGTCGAGGTCCGCGCGGCCGAACGGGGGGAGAAGAGAAGGTTGCAGGAGCTGGCGACGGAGAACGCCCGCCACGCGCTCGTCTCCGACGTGCACCAGACGGAGCTCAGGCGGCTGCGCAGGGTCGAGGCGCTCGAAGAGCTCCGTGAGGTGCTGAACCTCGAGGCCCTCCCGATCCGGATCGAGGCCTTCGACATCTCGACCGTCATGGGTCAGGACAACGTCGGTTCGATGGTCGTTGTCCAGGACGGGGTTGCGAAGAAGGCGCATTACCGGAAGTTCGCAATCAAGGGCCAGGAAGGGATGGACGACTTCGCGGCGATGGCGGAGATCGTGTCGCGCCGCTTCGCCCGGCTGTCGGATGCGACCGCCGAGGAGTACGACGAGTCCTTCGCCGCCACGCCGAATCTCGTCGTGATCGACGGCGGCAAGGGGCAGCTGTCGGCTGCGTTGGAGGCCATGAAGGCGTTCGACCTACCGCGCGTGGCCGTGGTGGCCCTGGCCAAGAAGGTCGAGGAGGTCTTCGTGCCCGGGCTGTCCGACCCGATCCGGCTCGCTCCGCACTCGCCGGGGCTTCAGCTCCTGCAGCGGATCCGGGACGAGGCGCACCGCTTTGCGGTCGGCTTCCATCGTCAGCGCCGCGACACGCGGTCATTCTCATCCATCTTCGACACGCTCGAGGGAGTCGGTCCGGCGCGACGCCGGGCTTTGTTGCAGCACTTCGGCTCGGCCGAGCGGTTCCTGACGGCGAGCCAGGAGGAGCTCGAAGGGGTTCCGGGGGTCCCTGCCAAGACCGCGCGCTCGATCTACGCCCAGTTGCACAAGGCGGGCCGGGCTTAACCTTTGTCCCCCGTTGGGGGTGCCTCGGGCTAGCGATCCCCCCGGCCGGGCGAAAGGCCGATACCTGAAGGGCCGCAGTCATGGACGGCCGCACCCTCACACCCCTCGGCACGCCGCAACGTGCCACCTCGGGCCTCGGCGCCCGCCTACGCGAACTGCGCGTGGGCGCAGGCCTGACGCAGTCCGAGCTGGCCGGCAACCGCTTTTCGAAGGAGTACCTGAGCCAGATCGAGCGCGGCAAGACGCGCCCGACTCAGGAGACGCTCGACTGGATCGCGGAGCGGCTCAGCGTCGACGTTTCGTACCTCGAGACGGGCCAGTCGTGGGACGAGTACGCCGTGGTCGAAGCGGCCGTGACGCGTGCCGAGGCTGCGATCGAAGGCCAGCAGTACGAGGAGGCGCTCGAAGCGCTCGAGGGCATCGAGTATTCGCCCGAGGCGCGCGAGCTCGAGTTTCGCGCCTTGATGGCTGAGAGCTGGGCCCGCATGGCGCAAGGCGAGCTTCGCCCCGCGCTCGAGTTGCTCGTGCGCGCGCGTGAGCTTTCAGAGTTCCCGGGTTTCTCGGATGTCGAGCGCGCCGATGCGCTCTATCGCATGGGCGTCTGCCGTTACAAGCTCACGTCGATCAACACTGCACAGACGCTCCTGAGCGAGGCGCTCGAGCTCGCCGACCGATCCGGCATGCCGTGCGACCGGCTTCGCTCTCACATTCTCGAGTGGCGCTCGCGCTGCTCGCGCCGTCAGCGTGACTTCGAGGCGGCGCGCGAAGACATCGAGCGCGCGCTCGAGCTCGCTGAGCGCCTCGACGACTCGCTCACCGTGGCGCACGTGACGTTCCAGGCGTCGATCGTCGCGGAGCGGAACGGCCAGTGGCTCCACGCTCGGACGCTCGCCGAGCGGGCGAAGGAGCTTTACGAGTCCCACGGCGACCGCCTCAACCTTGGCCGCATGCTCAACAACCTCGGCGGCCTGAACTACCTTCTCGGCAAGCCCGAGGATGCAATCGAGTACCTGAAGCGTGCCTTCTCGGTCGCGCTCGAGGCCGGGAGCGACGCGGACGCCGCGCAGGCCGTCTCCTCGCTTGCCCAGGTCCATCTCGGTGCAGGCGACTGGAGTCTCGCCGAAGAGCAGTCGCGCCACGCGCTCGAGCTGCTCGAAGGGCGCCCCGACTTTCTGGACGAGATCGGCAACGCGCAGATCGTTCTCGGTCGCTCACTCCTCGAGCAGGGCCGGTTCGACGAAGCGGAGCACGCTCTCGCCGAGGGCGAGCTCAGCCTCGCACAGCTTTCCTCCGCCAGTCATCGCGCGGTTGCCTGGACGGCCCAGGGCGATCTCGCCTCACGCCGCGGTGACGACAGGGCCGCCGCCGCGCTCTACCGGCGTGCTGCAGAGGCCCTGCAGGACGTGAGGTTCTAGGAAAGGAGGTGGTCAAGATGCTGCGGAAGATGTTCTCGCTCGGGGCTCTCGTCGTGGTCGCCGTAACGTTCGGCGTCAGCAACGCAATGGCGAAGCCCGACAAGCCGGGGAAGCCCGGAAACGCTCCCGCCTGGGTGCAGGACGGCTTCTCGGATGGACGAGGCGCCAGCTGGTTCTCGGACGGTTTCTCGGACGGCCGAAACTAGCTCCTAACGTTCGCGACGGCCGCTCGCCGTTTTCGCTGAGCGGCCGTCCGAGACTTCGACCTCACCCTCGCCTGCGGCTGCACGGTCTGCTTTGGCCGCGCGCCGAACACTGAGCGTTCCGGTCATCAGCAGGATGGCGGTGAACCCGACAACCGCGTTCACGACGATCAGCGTCACACGCATGCCGACGCTGAAGCTGAGCGCAACGCTCCTCGAGACGACGTTGCGGAACGCGTAGACGAGCAGCGCCTGCTCGGTGCCGATGCCGGCCGGGCTGAAGGGGAAGACCGTTGCGAGGCTCTGGCTCACCTGAACGAGCAGAGCGTTGTGCAGTGTGGCCGGGATCCCGAACGCCTTGAGGAAGAAGAACACGGTCGTGAGGCGCAGGCTCCAGTCGAGGATCTGCCACGTCACGACGTGGCGCAGGTAGTACGACCGGTCACCGAAGGCGGCGAACCCCTGTGACACCTTCGCCCTGAACTGCTCGACGCGCTCGGCGATCCACGCGACGAGCGCCGTCCCGAAGAGGAGCAGCAGACCGAACAGGATCAGCCCGGCGGTCGGATGCCGGAACGCCCAGCCGTAGTCGAGCGAGGGGAGGCTGGGGCTTCGCAGCACGTCGATGCCGGGCAGCACGTTCTGCGTGATCGCCCACAGGATCAGGCACCCCGCGATGAGCATGTCGAACAGCGTCTGGAGGAGTGAGCACGACACGAGCGTGGTGTAGGTCGAGCCCTCGACCCGGTGCTTCGCCAGGTAGAGGCGCACGACGTCTCCGCCGCGCGCCGGGACGATTGCGTTGACGCCCGTGCCTGCGACATAGGCGCCGAAGATCTTCGGCCAGGACACTTTGCGGTCCGGGTAGGCCGCCTTGATGATGCTCCGCCACGCGCGAGAAACGGCGAGAAGCTTGCATAAATGGCAACCGATCCCGATCGCCAGCCACTGCCAGTGGACCGACGCGAGGTGATCGAAGAAGACCTCGAGGGCGTCGAGGATCGAGTGGATCATTGATTCCAGTGTGGCTTACGGAAGGCTAGAAATCTCCGCCGCCCCCGCCGCCGCCGAAGTCCCCGCCGCCGAAGTCCATACCGCCGCCGAAGTCGCTCCCGCCGCCGCCGGCGTCGTCCCAGCCGCCGAAGCCGCCGGACTCGCCCGACCCGCCCCAGCTGCCATAGCCCAGGCCGCCGAAGGCGCCGCCGAGCAACTCGCCGACGAAGAGCCCCGACAGGAACCCCATCCCGCCGAAGGGCATGAAGTACCCGCCTGCCCATGGTCCGAAATAGGGCGGCGCATTCCAGTACGGGACCGATCGGCCCCCGGTCTGGACCTGCCGGGATGCCGGCTCAGCTCCTCGTTCGACAGTCTGTGCGTCCGCCTCGCACGCCGGCACCGCTCTCGGCGTACCGCCGGGCGGCGCCCATTCGACGTCCCGCGTGGACGGGCCGTGCCGTGGATCGAAGAAGCAGGGTGGACGGCGCTCGGGCACCGCGCGCCCGTCGATCAGAGCTTGCGCCGCTCCCATGTGGTAGCGGCCGTCCTCGAGTGCAGTCGCCACGGCTTCGAGCTCCTTGGGACGCCTCGCCCGGTCGAAAGACCGCGTCGCCTTGTCGTACGAGTCGAGCGCCTGGGTGTACTCGTGCTTTGCCTGCGGGTTCGACTCCGCCGGCACCTCGAGCTCCTGCACCTCGTCTGCGAGGGCGATCAGGTCTTCGTGCGCAGCCGACTTGACCTCGGCGAGCTCAATCTGGTTCCGCTTTCGCTTGCGGTAGGCGCGCAGCACGAGAAAGCCGACCCCTCCGGCGATCAGAACGGCGATGAGCACCGAGCCGCTGCCCGAAGGGTCGCCGCCGTCACCGCCTCCGCCTCCGTCGCCGCCGGACCGCTGGGCCGCGCCCACGCGGTCGACGAAATCGAGGAGAGTCGCGGTGACGCCTTCCCCGCGGTGTGCGTCCAGTGCTTCCGTCGCGAGCCGCCCAGCGAGTCCCGGTGCCAGCACGCCCTCGCTGCCCGCCCGGAAGTGGCGTGCCACGACGACCGCATAAGTGCCTGGCCGGTCGAGCCCGTCGTGGATCGCCTGCAGCACGCCGTCCGGGTCTCCGCCGGCCTCGTTCTCGGCGGCCTGTGGCAGGATCGCGATGTAGACCGGACCGGCCCCGGCGGCGTCGATCTTCTCACGCAGGCGTCGTTCGTCGTCCGCACTGATTCGAAGCTCTGCATCCGGCGCGACGTACACCGGGTTGCCGCGCAGGGCTTCGATCGCCGCGTCGATGCGGGGGCCCGCAACGGCGGTGGGCACGATGACGAGCGCCGCCGCGACGGACGCAACGAGCAGTGCCCTTCGCACGGACGTTAGAGCGCGCCGCGCCCGTCGTCGGGCGCCATGAACGGGTAGCGGTAGTCGGTCGGCGGCACGAACGTCTCCTTGATCGTCCGCGGGCTGACCCAACGGATCAGGTTCCACATCGAGCCCGCCTTGTCGTTCGTGCCGGAGGCACGTGCGCCGCCGAAGGGCTGCTGGCCCACGATCGCGCCCGTCGGCTTGTCGTTGACGTAGAAGTTCCCTGCCGCGTAGCGCAGCTTCTCGTCGGCGAGTTCCAGGGCGTCGAGGTCGCGCGCGAAGACGGCCCCCGTGAGGCCGTACGGCGCGCCCTGGTCGACGAGGTCGAGGGTCTCGCCATACTTGCTCTCCGGGTACACGTACGTCGTGACGACCGGACCGAACAGCTCCTCTCGCATCGTCCTGAAGTTCGGGTCCTCGGTCTCGAGGACGGTCGGCTCCACGAAGTAGCCCTCGGAGTCGTCGTAGCCGCCGCCGACGAGAACGTTGACCTTCGAGTTGGCCTTGGCCTCGTCGATTGCGTCCTTCTGCGTCTTGAACGAGCCGGCGTCGATCACGGCCCCCATGAAGTTCTGGAAGTCGCTGATGTCGCCCATGCGAATGCTGCGCACCTCTTCGACGAGGCGCTCGCGAATCTCGGGCCACAGGTTGGAGGGTGCATAGATGCGTGAGGCGGCGGAGCACTTCTGCCCCTGGTACTCGAAGCTGCCGCGGACGATCGCCGCGGCGACGGCTGCTGCATCTGCAGAGGGGTGGGCGACGATGAAGTCCTTGCCGCCCGTCTCGCCGACGATGCGGGGATAGTTGCGGTAGTTCTCGATGTTGTTGCCGATCGTCTTCCACATCGACTGGAAGACGGGAGTCGACCCGGTGAAGTGCACTCCTGCGAGGTCCGGGCTTGCGAGTGCGGGATCGCCGATCTCGGCGCCGGACCCGTAGACGAGATTGATGACGCCTGGCGGCAGGCCGGCTGCTTCGAACAGCTTCATCAGGTAGTGCGCCGAGTACGCCGCGGTTGAGGCAGGCTTCCACACGACCGTGTTGCCCATGAGCGCTGCGCTCCCGGGCAGGTTGCCGCCGATCGCGGTGAAGTTGAACGGCGTCACCGCGAAGACGAAGCCTTCGAGCGGCCGGTACTCCATTCGGTTCCAGGTGCCGGGTGAGGAGCCAGGTTGCTCCTCGTAGACCCGCAGCATGAACTGGACGTTGAAGCGGAAGAAGTCCGTCAGCTCGCAGGCCGCGTCGATCTCGGCCTGATGGGCGGTCTTCGACTGGCCGAGCATCGTGGCAGCGTTCAGAGTCGAGCGCAGAGGGCCCGCGAGCAGTTCGGCGGCGCGGAGGAAGATTGCGGCGCGATCCTCCCAGGGAGTGCGGTGCCAGTCCTCCCAGGCCTCGGCCGCCGCCTTGATCGCCTGATCGACGTGCTGCGCATTGCCCTTGTGCACCGTGGCGAGCACGTGATCCTTGTCGTGGGGCATCACCGCCTCGAACGTCTCACTCGTTCGCACCTCCTCGCCGCCGATGACGAGCGGAGCCTCGATCTGCTCCGACTGCATCGCCTGGAGGCGAAGGCGAAGCTCCTCGCGCTCGGGCGAGCCCGGCGCGTAGGACTTCACGGGCTCGTTCTCGGGCGTCGGCGGGCGGAAGAGGCCGGGTGCTGCGGACATCCGGCGCGATTGTAGGCTTGGGGACGGTGTCTGTGACGCGCGTCTCGTACCCGGTGGAAACGTGGGGCACGGGCGAGGTCTGGTTCGAAGGGGAGCGGCTGGTGTGGCACGAGCTTCCCCGCCCGCCTATAGGTACACGCGCGCGTGCGCGGCAAACCCCCACCCAGGGTGGGGCCGATCGCCCACCACCCCTGCGGTCGACGATAGCCGGAAAACGCCGGCGTGGGGGCAACGGCTCTGTGCCGAGAGCGGAGAAGTTGATACACAGGTTGCAGGCGTACTTCGAGGGGGAGCGCCTGTCGTTCGACGACGTCGAGCTCGAGCTCGACGGGTGGACGCAGTTCCAGTTGGCGGTCGTCCGCGTACTGCGCCGTGTCCCGTACGGAGAGGTCGTCTCCTACGGCGATCTCGCGCGACTCGCCGGGCATCCGCGTGCGCAGCGCGCAGCCGGAACCTTCTGCGCGGGCAACCGCTTCGGGATCGTCGTGCCGTGCCACCGCGTGGTCGCCTCCGACGGTCTCGGCTTATACGGTTCGCTCGGGCTCGAATACAAGAAGCGACTGCTGGCACTCGAAGGTGTCGCTGTCTGAGGACCTTAGGCACGAGCTCGCGGCAATCACGCCGCGGCGCGAGTGCGATCGACTGGCCGAGCTGTCCGGGCTCTTTCACTCCGCGGGTAGTGAGCACTTCAAAGGCCGCGGAGAGGTGTCCGTCCACCTCGACGTTGCGGACCCTGCCGTCGCGCGCCGGGCTTTCAGCCTGCTGCGGGCGCTCGGCGTCGCGTCCGAGATCCGGACCTACCGGCGACGGTCCTTTGAGGGCGGAACGCGGTACCAGCTCCATGTCGCGGGGGACGAGCAGGCGCTACGTGTCTTGCGCGAGGCCGGCGTCTTGAGCGCGCGGCTCACGCCGCTAGAACACCCGCCCCGTCGCGTCGTCTCTCGCGCGTGCTGTCGAGGCGCCTATGTCCGAGGTGCGCTCCTCGGCGGTGGGTCCCTCAGCGGGCCCCGCTCCCCGCATCTCGAGATCAGGAGCGCGGGGCCGGATGGAGCTCGGTTTCTCGCCCGCATCGCCGAGCAGGAAGGAGCTCGGCTCGGAGTTCTGGACCGCGGCCGGCACGCGCTGGCGTACGCGAAGGGGCTCGACACGATCGCCGACGTCCTTGCGCTTGCCGGAGCAAATGAGACGGTGCTCCTCTTCGAGGAACGAGCGGTGGTGGCCGCGACGCGATCGCGCGCCAACCGTCTCGCAAACGCCGACCACGCGAATCTCGTTCGGACGAGCCGTGCGGCACACGATCAGCTGCGCGCCGTAGAGCGGTTGCGTCGCAACGGCGAGCTCGAGAGGCTGCCGGCACGGCTGCAGGAAATTGCCGAGCTCCGCGAGCGCCATCCGACGCTTTCTCTTCGTGAATTGGCGCTGAAATGTCGCCCACCGGTAACGAAGGCGGCTGCTCACAGGCGTTTATGGAAGTTACAAGACTTAGCTGCAACCTGATTTTCGCGCGTGGTTGTCGTCTCGAGGGGCCTTTCGTCATACTCAGACAGTCGGCGGGTCTGCGCTCGTCCGGCGTCGGATTCAGACCCCGTCCGACGCCACGGTCCTGAGCGTGGTTCAACCGGAGGGGGAGGTCGTCCTCGGAGCTTCCCCTCCGGCCCGCCGCGTTTCGCGGCGGGCCGGTCGGGCTGTATCCGGCCCGGCGGCAAAGCCGCCGCGCCTTTTAGGAGGCGTCGCAAGCGACGCCTCTGCGGCCCGCCGCGTTTCGCGAAGCGAAAACGTGACGGGCCGGTCGGGCGGTATCCGGCCCGGCGGCGAAGCCTCTGCGGCCCGCACTAAACGGCCGGACTTGCGTCCGGCCTAGAGGGTCGACATCGCAGGCGACGTCGTCCCCGCCGCATCGGCGCGAGGCCCTCATTTAGACTCGGGCCATGGCTAAGACGCGCGTTGGGATCAACGGATTTGGACGGATCGGGCGGAACTTCTTCCGGGCTCAGCTCGAGCGGGGTGGGGGCTTCGAGATCGTTGCGATCAACGATCTCGGGGACGCCAAGACAATGGGGCACCTGTTGAAGTACGACTCGGTCCTCGGGCAGCTGAACGAGGACGTCGAGGTGGGGGAAGGAGTGATCAGGGCCGGCAGCGCCGAGCTGAAGGTTCTGTCGGAAAAAGATCCGGCCGCGCTTCCCTGGGGTGAGCTCGACGTCGACCTCGTGATCGAGTCGACGGGGTTCTTCGCCGATCGCGAGGGCGCCCAGAAGCACCTCGATGCCGGTGCAAAGAAGGTGGTGATCTCCGCGCCCGCGACGGATCCGGACGTGACCATCGTGCTCGGCGTCAACGACGAGACATACGACCCGGAACGGCACCACATCATCTCCAACGCGTCCTGCACGACGAACTGCGTCGCGCCTCTGGCGAAGGTGTTGCACGACAACTTCACGATCGAGCGCGGCTTCATGACGACGATCCACGCGTATACGAACGACCAGCAGATCCTCGACCTCCCGCACAAGGATCTCCGTCGGGCCCGCGCGGCCGCCATCAACCTCATCCCGACTTCGACGGGCGCCGCCCGGGCGATCGGGATTGTCATGCCTGACCTCAAGGGAAAGGTGGACGGCATCTCCGTTCGCGCGCCCGTGCCGACCGGCTCGATTACCGATCTAGTCGTCCAGGTCGCGCAGGAAGTCACCGCCGACGAGGTGAACGAGAAGTACCGCGCGGCAGCCGACAAGGGTCGGTTCGAGGGCATTCTCCGCTTTGCGGACGACCCGCTCGTGTCGACCGACATCGTGCATTCGTCGTACTCGTGCATCCTCGACAGCGAGCTGACGATGGCCAATGGCAATCTCGTCAAGGTCTTCGGCTGGTACGACAACGAGTGGGGCTACAGCTGCCGCCTGGTCGACGTCGTCACGAAGATCGCAGCGGACATCCCCGCGACCGTTTCGGCGTAGGGCACTGGATGCACAAACCGCGTTCGGTGCGCGACGCCGACGTCGCCGGCAAGCGCGTGCTCGTGCGGTCCGACCTGAACGTGCCATTGGAGGAAGGGCGCATCGCGGACGAGACGCGCATCCAGGCCTCGCTGCCGACATTGCAGCTGGTGCTCGAACGCGGCGCGGCCGAGGTCACGGTCTGCTCGCACCTTGGGCGGCCGAACGGAGAAGACCCGAAGTTCTCACTCAAACCGGTCGAGCGGCGACTGCGCGAGTTGCTGTCCAACGGCCGGCTGCGCCT
>Ga0184609_10000117_pt1 | contig 20792 bp, 18 predicted proteins | sample PLM1_60_coex_FD_133165 | JGI IMG/M metagenome (GOLD analysis project Ga0184609, IMG submission 133165) | Groundwater sediment microbial communities from an aquifer in East River, Colorado, USA - PLM1_60_coex | ecosystem: Environmental > Terrestrial > Soil > Riparian zone | place: USA: East... | reverse complement strand
CGCCACGAACTGCGGTGTCGTGACGTTGCCGTAGCGGTTTTCGACGGCCCACCGGCGCAGGATCTGGAAGAAGGCGCCGTCGCCGATCTTCTCCCGAAGCGCCTGCAAGGTCATCGCGCCGCGGTAGTAGATGGTGCCGTTGAACAGGTACGGCGGGCTTCCCGGGTCACCGGGCGGTGGCGTCCAGAAGGCGGTGTTCTGGGCCGGGGTGTTGTAGAGCGTGTTGAACCACTGGTGCGCCGACTTGTGGCCGAGGTGCTCGCTCCAGATCCATTCCGACCAGGTGGCGAAGCCCTCGTGCAGCCACATCTGCGGCCACTCGGTCAGCGTCACCGAGTCGCCGTACCACTGGTGCGAGAGCTCGTGGGCCAGCGTCGCTTCGTCCGGCATCCGGTAGAACACCGGCTTGGTCTGCGTCTCCAGCGAGTAGCCGACGTCGGGGGCGTCGTCGACGACCGCGCCGACCGCCTCGAACGGATAGGGCCCGTAGATCGAGCTGTAGAACTCGACGATGTCCGGCAGCTTCCGCAGCACGTTGCCGGTCGGCAGCGTCGGGTCCACCGCCACGTAGGCCGGGATCCCGCTGGGCAGGGTGTACTGGGTGAGGTCGAAACGGCCTAGCGTCGCGGTCGCCAGGTACGGCGCCATCGGCGAACTCGCCCGCCACACGAAGGTGGTCCGGCCACCGGCCGTCGTCTGCGACTCGAGCACGCCGTTGGCCATCACAGTGATCCCCACCGGAACGGTCGCGGTGAAGTCGAAGGTGGCCTTGTCCCGAGGATTGTCGTTGGCCGGGAACCAGGCCGGGGACCCCTGTGGCTCGCCGACCACGAACGCGCCGTCGTCGGTGGGCACCCAGCCCTCGATCGACTCGTCGGGGTCGATGACCACCGACGGGATGCCGGAGTAGCCGAGCACGACGGTGAACACCGCGCCGGCCGGCAGCCCCGCCGACGGCGTGATCACCAGCTCCTGCCCGTCCCGGGTGAACGCGGCGGCCGCGCCGTTCACGGTGAGCCGATCGATGTCGAAGCCGCGCAGGTCAAGATCGAAGCGGGACAGGTTCTGGGTCGCGGTGGCTGTCACCGTCGCGGTGCCGTCGAACAGGCGCGTCGCGGGGTCGTAGGAGAAGACCAGCGAGTAGTGCCCGACGTCGTAGCCGCCGTTGCCAGCCAGCGGGAAGAACGGGTCGCCCAGCCCGGCCGAGCCGGGACTGAACTCCGCAGCCGCGGCCGCCTGCGCCGGGACCGCAAGCACCGCGAGCAGCAGCACGCCCAGCGTGCCCGCGACACCACAACGCAACCGGTACATCCGGACCTCCTCGATCACCAGTCCTGACCGGCACGATCGTGCCAAAACCGTACCCCGCCTTCGAGGTCGGCACAGCGCCGGAGCCCGGGTCCGCCTGATGCTCCACCGTCGGCGTGGCAGAGCGGGAGGTGTCGGTGGTCACCCCTAGGCTTGGATGGCGATCGCACGAGGGCACCGATTCGCCGGCAGCGGACACAAGGAGGGCGCATGACGGTCTCGGTCTCAGCCGTTGAGTCCGAAGTCGACATCTCGGCCTACCTAGACCTGCTGTCGAACATGCGTACGGCCGACGTGCCCGACGCCGACCGGTCCGTACTCGTCGATGCCGCGGTGGAGGTGTGGAGCAGGCCGGGGTTCGACACGTTCCTCGCCACGTCCCGGCTGCGATTCGAGCCGTTCGACTATCAGCTCAGCGCCGCGCAGACTGTGCTCAGACGCATGCGGGGCAGGGCAATTCTCGCTGACGAGGTTGGGCTCGGAAAGACGATCGAGGCTGGTCTCGTGCTCTCGGAGCTGAGGATGCGCGGGATGGCCGACCGGGCGCTGGTGCTGGCCCCGGCGGGACTGGTCGACCAGTGGCGGGAGGAGCTGGAACGCAAGTTCGCCCTGCCGACATCGGTCGTCAGGGCGGGCGGTACCGATACCGGCGGACGGGAGGCGATCGACCGACCGGTGGCCGTCGCGTCGATAGCCGCCGCCCGTCGCGAGCCGCTGCGGAGCAGTCTGACCGAGCACGCCTGGGACCTGGTGATCGTGGACGAGGCGCACCGGCTTCGCAATCCTCGAAGTGCATCGGGCAAAGTGGCACGCCAGCTTCGAGCCCGGTACCTGCTGCTGCTCACCGCCACGCCGGTGGAGAACAAGCTGGCCGATCTGTACGAGCTGGTCAGCCTGGTGGCTCCCGGACTGCTCGGCACGCCGGCGCAGTTCCGCGCCAAGCACGCTGCGAGCTCGGGTGACGGTGCGGCGGCCCCGCGTAATGTCGCCGAGCTGCGGGCGAGGACTCGGAAAGTGATGGTGCGGCATCGGCGCAGCGAGGTCGCTCTCATGCTCCCGCACCGTCTTGCCGAGACAGTGCTGGTCACGCCCGGCCAGGATGAGGCAGCGCTCTACGCCGAGATCATTCGCAGGGTCCGGCTGGAGGGCAGGACGGCGGGCCCGTCGACGGTACTGGCGCTGCGGGGGCTCACGCGCATGGCCGGCTCGAGCCCCGCGGCGGTGGCGCCCACTCTGGCCAAGCTGGGCTGGACCGAGCTTGCCGGGCAGGCCCGGGCCGTCCGGACCCATCAGAAGGCGCAGGTGCTGATCGAGACACTGCGCCGGCACGTCGAGCGCGACGAGAAGGTTCTGGTGTTCACCGGGTTCCGGCAGACGCTGGAGACCATCGCCGCCGAGGTTGACCGCGCTGGCCTGCCGGCGGCTACCTACCACGGCAGTTTGTCAAGGAGCGCCAAGGAGGCGGCGATAGCCCAGTTCCGCGACCAGGTGCCTGTGCTGCTGTCGACCGAGTCGGCCGGGGAGGGTCGTAACCTGCAGTTCTGCCATGTCATGATCAACGTGGACCTGCCGTGGAACCCGATGCAGATCGAGCAACGCGTCGGCAGGCTGCACCGTGTCGGGCAGGAACACGACGTTCTGCTGACCAACCTGGTTGCGCGGGGCAGCATCGAGCAGCAGATCCTGCACGTGCTGGAAGCAAAGATCAACTTGTTCGAGCTGGTCGTTGGCGAGCTCGATATGATCCTCGGCCGGGTGGATGACGACCTTGACTTCGAGTCGGAGATCTTCGACGCGTTCCTCGCCGCAGACGATGACATCGAGTTCGATCAGCGGCTCGCGGCGCTCGGCGATGCTCTCGCCGCGGCCCGATCGGATTACCTGCGCAGTCGTGAGGCCGTCGACGGGCTCGTCGGAGACGAGTCGTGACCGGCGCGGACGCCGGGCTACGGTTCTGGCTGCGCTATGTCGAGACGCAGGGCGGGTTGACCGAGGACCGTGGCGACAGCGCGCTGGTCGTGCTACCGCCCAGGCTGCAGACCCTGCTGGATCTGCCGGACGAACTCCTGGTCACCGGTGACCCGGACGTGGCGAGGGAGGACGGTGCGACGTTCCTTGCCGCCGGCCACCCGGTCCTTGGTCAGGCCGCCGACGACGTGCTGGCCAAAGGCGATGTCGGGCAGGTGGCCATCCCGGTGCCGGCCGCACTGCCACCGGCGATCTCGGGGCTGCTCGCGCGGGCGAGGGAGCAGTTCCCCGTGCACCACGGCAGGATCGATGCGACCGGCGCCCTGACGAAGACGGTCCGGCCGGTGCTGCGGGTCGGCGCCCTTGTCAGCTACACGGTGTCGACCGAGGACCACTATCAGGAGCGGGTGGAGTGCTTCCTCGATGCGTACTCGCGCCTCGAGCTGCCCGAGTCCATGAGCACCAGGCTGGTGACGCTGCCAAGGGCAGTGGCCGACTGGCGGGTCGACCTCGGCAAGGTCGCTGCGGCGATCGGCCAGGCACACCGCATCATCGACGCTCGCGCCGAGAAGCGCCGAACGAGCCTGTCCGGTCAGGCCGTCAAGGCCTTTGAAATGGAGCTGGAGCGGGCAGAGGCCTACTACCGTGACATGCTCGCCACCATCGAACGCCGGCGAGCGAACGCGCCAGCCGAGCGCAAGGAGTTGCTGGCCGCCCGAGCGCAGGCAGTCCGCGAGGAGCGGGCGCGCCGGCTCGCCGAGGTCCGGGAAAAGTTCCAACCGGCACACCAGATCAGGCCATACCGGCTGCAGGTCTTCGAACTGGCCGCGTGGCGGCTTCCCGTCGATGTGCGGCGCGGGGACCGGCGATACCCGCTCACCCTGGACTGGCTGGTATCGCTGTCCCGGTTCGGCGACATCCGGTGCCCGCACTGCCACGCCGTCGAGCCGCTGGTGGCGGGCAAGACCAGGCTCGGCTGCACCGGCTGCCTGGCCACGCCATCAATACAGGCCGTTCCCGACACTCCCGCCCCCGCTCGCGAGCCCGCACGGCCGGCCGAACCGATGCCCAAACACCGCGCCGTGCCGCCCATCACCGTCCCCGAGCTGCTGCCCCGCCCGGTGGTCCCCCGCCTGTCGCCCGACAAGATCGCCAAAATGGGCGACAAGCTCAGCGGAAAGTTGTGGGACGCGGTGGCCACCGGTGACCGCCGCTCGTCACGGACCTGCTCTCCCGACTCGCCCGCTGCCGCCGCGGCACGGTTGTACGGTTGCGCCTGGGCGGCCGTAGCGATCGGCATTTCCCCCGCCGAGACCCCGACCGCCCACGCCTCGCGCACGGCGCCGACGGACCCTCAGGCGCCGCAGTCGACCCGCGGCCTCGTGGAAACAACGCCCGGCCGGCGGTTCCCGTTCCTGCTGTGGTGGCGCCCGGCCGATGGAACACCGCTTATCGACGAGGTGCTGCCCTTCGACGGTGCCACCGACCAGGCACAGCTGCCGCACTGGGTACTGGGCCCAGGCAGAGCCGGGATGTTCACGCCGCCGCAACCCCGGATTCCGCTCGGACCGGTGGGCGGGCAGCTGTGGCGGCGGGCCCTTCCCAACCACGGCCTGCCCATCGTGCTGCGTTGCCTGGCCGCATGGTGGCGGCTGCCCGATCAGGCAGCCCTCACCGCATCGCACAGTCCCACTGCGCTTGCCGCCGGCCTCGAGCGGTTGATCTGCTACCGGGCCGCCCGACCGGGAGCGCGCTACGCCGAAGCGGCGTCCGCCTACCGCATCGACGAGCACTCGGTTCGCAGGGCCGGCACCGACCTGCAACTCCAACTGCAACTTTCTCGAACCAGGCTCTGGTAGACCGCTGCCTGCTGTCGAGCGGCTGCCCGAGCGCAACTGATCAGCACGATCAGGCCGGCGGCGGAAGGTGAATGCCGCGCCGCAGCGCCTCCAACGCCTCAGGGTCGCGTTCGGCGAGCTGTTGCTCGGTGTGCCGGCGCCACCGCAGCGTCTGCACGATGCCGACCGCCCACCACAGGTACTGGGTGGCGAACGCCCACTTGAAGGCGGTCAGCGAGTAGTCGGTCGACCCGGCCGGCGCGACCAGCTGCAGCACCAACCCGATGGCCAGGATCGAGATCAACGTGCCGGCGAAACCACCGACGTTGACCAGGCCGATGGCGCTGCCCAACCGCTGCGGCGGGTTGAACGCCCTGGCGAAGTCGAAGGACATGATCGCGGCGATCCCGGTGGGCGGCACGGCCAGCACCAGGACCACGAGCAACCACAGCGGCGCCGGGCCCGGCCAGAGCAGCACGGCCGCCCAGACCGCGCCGGCCAGGCACACCAGGCCGATGCCGATCCGGCTGCGGTAGTAGGGATAACGCTCCATCACCTCGCCGATCGTCACGCCGTACCCCAGCCCGGACAGCGCGAGCACCGTCATCAACACCGCCGCCTGCCCACGGGACAGGCCCTGCCCGGACACCAGGAACGGGTATCCCCACATCACCCCGAACATCATCGGGGCGAACAGGGCGAGGAAGCCCAGCCAGAACGCCAGCCGGGTGCCGGGCTGCGCCCATGCCTCGCGGAGGTCGCGAGCCGCCACCGCCAGCGCGTGGCCGAGCGCGACCCGGGGCGCTCGGCCGTGCGGTGCGTCCCGCAGCAGGGCCAGCACCACGCCGGCGGCGAGCACGCTGATCGCGGCGGCGAGCAGGAACGACGGCGTCCATCCCGCCGCTGCCAGGGCCGCTGCCAGCACGGTCGCGGACAGGATGAACCCGAGCTGGTTGAGCGGGCCGACCGCCATGGTGATCTTCCCGCTGCGCTGCGCCGGGAACCACGCCGGCACCAGGCGCATCACGCTGATGAAGGTCAACGCGTCGCCGATGCCCAGCAGTATCCGCGCCGTGAACGCGATCGGCAGCGACTGCGCCACCGCGAACATCGCCTGCGCGCCGGCCATCACCAGGGATCCGGCGATGATCAGCCGCTTGGAGCCGTACCGGTCGATCAACACGCCGACCGGTACCTGCATCGCGGCGTAGACCACCAGCTGCACCACGGTGAACGTGGCGAGGGTGGCCGCGGCGATCCCGAACCGGGCGTACGCATCGGTGGCGGCCACTCCCAGCGAGGAACGCTGCAGGACCGCGATGACGGCGGCGAACTGCCCCACGGCCAGCACGAGCCAGGCCATGCGGCCGCCGCCGAGCACCGGCCGTGCACCGCCCGTCGCCTCCCGCCCAGCGCCGTGATCGGGTGCGGCCACCATCACGTTCTCCCCCGAGGAGTATCCGGATGGACGCCGTGGGCGCCCGCCCTCTTCTCGAACGCGAGGCGAGCGCGGCCGGCCGGCCGGTCGCCGGCGAACCCCGCGCCCTGGCAGCGCGCCGTAAGGCAGTGCCGGCCGCCGGCCGGTGCGCTCACTTCGATCACCGCGGCCATCGGGCGCGTCGAGGTCCGCGCCCATAACGTTCCGTCATACGTGCCGGGTGCGGGAATGGCCCGGGCCGGCGCGACCGTCACCGTGGCCGTCGACGGGTCGAGAACGCGCAGTGTCCCGGTGACCTCATAGGGCCTGCCGAGAAGCTCCCCGACCAGTTCCACGGTCCCGTGCGCGAGGCTGGCGCGAATCCGGGTGGCTGACACCGCGCCGCCGGCCACCTCCACGGTGCCGACCTCGACGCCGTCGAGTCCCCGATGCCCGAGGTGCACGCCGTCGAACTTGCCGAAGGCCACGACGTTGGGGCCCACCACGGACGCCACCCCCTCGGCTCCCCGGAAGACCCGAAAGCCGGTCGGACGCCTGCCGGTCGCGTTCACCGGGCCCGTCGAGCTACGCCTCCCCCTCCCCCTCCCCCTCCTTGTCCTCGAGCCGGAAGCCGACCTTCATCGTGACCTGGTAATGCGCGACCTCGCCGTCCACGATGGCCCCCCGGACCTCGACCACCTCGAACCAGTCAAGATTTCGCAGCGTCCGGGACGCCCGCCTGACGCCGTTGCGGATGGCGGTGTTGACGTCCTCGTTGGACGTGCCGACGATCTCGTTCAACACATAGGTTCGGTTTGCCATGTCACTCCTAGGCTCTATTCGACCACGGGGCCGCGGTAAACCGTCAAGATCATACTCGCTCATGCACTGATCGACGAAGGCGTTGAACCGGTCGAAGTCGCCGCGATTGCGAGAGAAGCGCAGCGCGTCGAGCCGGATCTGGTCCTGGTTGCCCGAGTAGTTGCGCTCGTAGAGCTCGTGGCGGGCCCCGAACTCGGTTCCGATCGCGTCCCACACCAGCTTGAACAGCTTGACCCGGTGCTCGGCATCGGTGCCGTCCGAGCCACGGTAGAAGGCGTCGGTCAGCGGCCGCGGTGGTGAGGACCGTGACCCCACTGGCGAAATGGCCGATGACGTGCCGGAACGTCTCCTTGCTTGTCTGTGCCATGGTGACCCTTTTCGGCCGGTTCGCGGGTCTCCCCACCGACCGGGCCTCAGCGCGCTCGTTGCGGTGGCCGCGCCAGCAGGATCGAGTACGGCGGATGCTGGTGGATCACGTGCTCGGCAACGCTGGACCGGAACCCCCGCCCAGGTCCGCGATGGTGTTCGTGACCGAGCACGATGAGGTCGATGTCCAGCTCCTTGGCGCGCTGCAGGATGACCTCGGCGACGTCGTGCTCGGTCGCGCTCACGAGCTCGCCGTGAGCCTCGATTCCGGCGGCCGCCAGGTGGTCGATGGCCTGTTGCACGACCTGCCGATCCACGTCCTCGGCGTCGTCCTCGGCGGACACCACGGCGCGCGCGGATCCGCCAAGGATGTCCATCGGGACGATGTGCCCGCGCGCCACATGCAGCAGGTACACGGTCGCCCCGCTCATCTTGGCGAACTGCTCGGTCCGCTGCAGCGCGGTGTTGCTCTCGTCGGGCGTCGTATCGACGGCCACCAGAATCCGGTCATACATCGTCGCGTCCACCCTTCTCAGCTCGTCGGCACCGGTATGCGCTGCGCCGGCGTCGGTTCCAGCCGGATCGTCGTCACCTCATGCGGGCGACGGGCGACCGGCACCAGCAGGGTCAGCACCACGCCGACCAGCGCCAGCCCGGACAGCACGTAGAAGATCGAGTCCAGGGCCAGGCCCGCGCCGATCAGCAAGCCACCGAGGATCGGGCCGCCGACGCCGCCCAGCCGACCGAACCCGGCGCACCAGGACACCCCCGCACCACGGACGTTGGTCCGGTAGTAGTTGGCCACGAAGCCGTAGATGAGCGTCTGGGTGCCGCTGGTACCCAGGCCGACAACCGCGACGAAGGCCAGCAGCAGGCCGAGCGGCAGGCTCAGGGTGAGGGTTCCGATGGACAACGCCCCGATCAGGAAGCAGGCGGCGACAACCCGTTTCGGTCCGAACCGGTCGGCCACCCTGGAGCCGATCAGCGCGCCGACGACCGCGCCCCCGTTGAGCACCAGCAGGAAGGCCAGCGAACCCTTCGTGTTGAATCCCGCACGGCGCATGAGCTCGGGCAACCAGGTGTTCAGCGAGTAGACCAGCAGCAAGCCGGTCACGCTCATCAGTCCCAGCACCAGCGTGGGGAACCAGTAGTCGCGCCCGAAGAGACCCGCGAACCCAGCGCGCTCGCGTGCGGCGCGCGCGGTGGCCCGCTGGGCGGCGGTCGGCGCCTCCGGCACCGGCACGCCGGTCCGTTCGGAGATCGCGCGGGCCTCCTCCATCCGATTGCGCGAGACGAGCCACGCCGGCGACTCCGGCATCTTGAAGAAGGCCAGCGGCAACAGCGTGACCAGCGGCAGCGCCCCGATCCAGAACATGCCGCGCCAGCCGATGGTCCCCAGCAGGATGATAGCGATCAGGGCGGACAGCAGGCTCCCCATCGGCACGCCGCAGTAGGTGATGGCGTTGCAGAGGTTCTTCCGTCCCGGCGGGGCGAACTCGGAGACCAGGGCGCCGGTGGTGGCCACCAGCGCGCCGACGCCGAGGCCGGTGAGGAACCGCATCAGCCCGAACGTCGTCGTGCTGCTCGTCAGGGCGGTAATGGCCATCCCGATGGAGAACCACGCGTAGGCGAACAGCATGACCCTGCGCCGGCCGATGATGTCGCCGACGCTGCCGGCGAGCAGGGCGCCGACCAGCACCCCGAACAGCGCGTAGCTGCCCAGCGCCCCGGCCACCCCCGGCGTCACCGTCCCGATCTCCCCGGGGTTGCGCAGGAAGACCGATACCACGGTGCCGTAGACGACAAGATCATAACCATCGAAGATCAAACCTGCGGTGGCGAGTGCGACGACCCACACGACGGTGCGGCGGCGCAGCTCCTCCCGCCTTGGATCGTGCAGGGCTTCCGTGACCATCGACATTCCGAGTCTCCTTTGACGTGCGCCGAGTCCTGGGAGTGCATCGCGCCCGGCCGACGGACCGAGCGCTTCGGAGTGGGCCCCCTGCGCCTAGTCGGGATCGTCCGGCGGAGCGAAGATGACCAATATGTGCAGGTCCTCGGCGATGTCGACGAAGCTGTGCTCCTCGCCGTGGTCGACGGAGATGACGCTGCCCTGCCGTACTTCCTGATCATGATCCCGAACTCTCAGGGTGCCGCTGCCGCGCAGCACGACGTAGACCTCGTCGGAGGCGTGCGGGTGCTGCCCGTCCGTCCCACCGACAGGCAGCACGTAGATGCCAAGCGACATGCCGCGGCGCCGCAGGAACTCGTGGTACGGCTGGGCCTGCTCGGCCAGCTTGTCCAGCTCGTCCAAGTCGAAGGCTTGCAAGCCGTTCATCGCTTCCTCCATCTGCCACTCAGTCGATAGATCATGAGATCACCGCTGCGCCGGCCTCGGCTATCTGCACGTCCTGCTCCGAAGATCCTCCCGACACCCCGATACCGCCCACGGTGCGCCCTTCGGCCACGAGCGGAACGCCGCCGCCGAAGACGATCAGGCGGTCGGTCTTGGTGATGCCGTGCATCAGCGCGGGTTCGGACTCGAGCAGCCGCCACCATTCACTCGTCGGCAGGCCGCCGAACGCGGCGACCGAGTACGCCTTGTCCTGAGCGATCTGGCTGCACAGGACCGGAGCACGATCCATTCGAGCGAAGGCAAGGAGGTGCCCGGCATTGTCGGCCGCGGCAATACAGACGTCCACCGCGAGCTGCTCGGCTTCCTCGATCGCCGCGGCGACGGCCCGCTGAGCCGCGGCCAGTGTCACCGACGGGGCCATGACGTAGTCGGCCATCTTCCTCACCCCAGATCCCCGCCGGCCACCGGCACGGTTACTCCGGTTACGTAGGAGGCTTCGTCGGAGGCGAGAAACAGGATTACCGCGGCCTGCTCGTCCAATGTCCCGTACCGCTTCAACAGCGAGGATTCGACGGTCTGGTCGACGATCTGCTGATACCAGGCCTTTTCTTGGATGGTTCCCGCCCCCGGGCCGCGCGCCACCCGCCGCTCGGGCGCCTCGGTGCCGCCGGGGGCGGTGCCGACAACGCGAATGCCGTGGCCGGCGCACTCCCAGGCAAGGCAGGCCGTGATCGCATTGACGCCGCCCTTGGCCGCCCCGTAGGGCACCCGGTTGACGCCGCGGGTGGCCACCGAGGACACGTTGACGATCGTCCCGCGCTGCCGCTCGATCATGAACGGCAGCACCGCCCGGCAGCACCACAACGTGGGGAACAGCGAGCGCCTGATCTCCGCTTCGATCTGTGCCACTCCGTAGTTCACATATGGCTTGGTCCAGATCGTGCCGCCGACGTTGTTGACCAGGATGTCGATCCGGCCGAACTCCTGCTGCGCCTTCGCCATCACGGCTGCGCAGTCGGCGTACTGCTCGAGGTTGCCGACCAGCGCCAACGTCCCGGTGCCACCAGTGGCGAGCTTCTCGGCCACCTCGTGCACCGTTTCCGACCGGTCGACCAGCGCGACCTTCGCACCTTCCCTTGCCATGCCGGTCGCGACGGTCAGCCCGATGCCCTGCGCCGCTCCGGTCACGACCGCGACCTTGTCGTCGAACCGACCCGGATGGATCACATCAGCTCCCTCATGACCTGCCCACCTTTTCTATGCCGGCGCGCATCGTGGCCTTGGCGTGCTCGGTATGGGCCACCACGACGTCCCTGGCGGCGTTGAGATCTCCCCGCTCGAAGGCGGCAACGAGATCGTGGTGGTCCTGGACGATGTCACCGATGACCTCGACGTCCGGAGTGAGCGCCTGTGCCATGTACTCCAGGACGCTGAGCTGCTTGTACGCCTCGATGAGGGTCGCGTTGCCGGTCCTCTCGACGAGGAAGTCGTGGAACGAGGCGTTCGTCTCCCGGTAGGCCACGGCGTCGGTGAAGTGGCCATCGGCCACCGCCGGTGCGGTGGCCTCGGCGAGCCGGCGGAACTCGGCAAGCTGTTCCTCGGTCAGCCGCCCCATCGTCAGCTGTACCGCGCCCAGTTCGAGCGCCATCCTGGCGTCGAATGCCTCGTCGGACTCGACCGGCTTCAGCCGCTCCTCGCCGGTCTCCACGACCAGCCCGGTGCCGGAGAACTTCTCGTAGTAGAAGTTGGCCGGCGCGGCGCTCTGCGCGGTCAGGAAGCTGCGGACGGCGTCCACCATGGGCGGCGGGCCGCACAGGTAGACGTCGACGTCGCCGCCGTTGAGATGCTTGGGCTCGACGTAGCGGGTGACGTAACCCTTGTTCGGATAGGAGCTGCTCTCGTCGGCGACCGTGCAGGTGAACGTGAAGTTCGGCAGCCGCTTGCGGTATCCCTCCAGCTCGTCGATCTTCACGAGGTCCGGGTCGTTGGTCACCCCGAAGATCAGGTGAACGGGGTGCTCGCTGCCGCCGTCGTGGCCGACCTTCTCCAGCATCGACAGGAACGGCGCCAGGCCGGTTCCGCCGGCCAGCAGGAGCACCGGCCGCTGGATCGGGCGCAGGTAGAAACTGCCGAGCGGGCCGTTGAACTCGATCCGATCCCCCTCCTTCGCCCGCTCCCGCAGGTACGTGGGCAGGGCGCCGGTGGGGGTGTCCCGAAGCACGAAGGAGACCTCCGCCACCTGCGGCCCCGAACTGAACGAGTACGAGCGGGTCTGATCCGAGCCCGGCACCAGGATGTTCACGTACTGGCCCGGCAGGAATCCCAGGGCCGACCGGTTGTCCAGCGTTATCGAGAAACCCGTCGTCGTATCCGACATCCGATCGATCGCGGTGACCCGCCCCGGGTGCGAGGACACCCCGGTCTTGGCCACGTCGGAGGTGGTCGGAATGCGAAGGACACAGTCCGACTGCGGGGTCATCTGGCAGGTCAGGACGTATCCCTCCTGCTCCTCGTCCTCGGTCATCGCCTCGTCGATGACGTACTCCCCGAGCTCATACCTGCCCGACTCGCAGAAGCTCTTGCAGGTCCCGCAGACACCGTCTCGGCAGTCAAGGGGAATGTTGATGCGAGCGCGGTAGGAGGCGTCGGAAACCAGTTCCCCCTCGCCGCACTCGATAAACCGCGTCACCCCGTCTTCGAAGTTCAACGCAATCTGATAGCTCATGTCTCAACCTCCGCCCTCGGCCGGCGGATCCGTGTGCCTAGACATGGTAGATATCGACGACGTGGTGGATGTAGTCGTTCTTGAGAACAACCTTCTTCCGCTTGATGAGCGGTTGCGCGCCCGAGGTGTCGAGCGTATAGAACGACGTTCCGAAGTACGTGTCGACGGACTGGTAGCGGTAGTACAGCGTGAACCAGTTGAACCGGACCTCACACCCGTCGTCCCGCTGTTCGAGGATCTCGACGTTCGTGATGTTGTGACCGGTCCTCGGCTCGGGAAGGCTGGTCGCACTCGACCTGTCGGTTCTGATCCGGAACACCCGGTCCTCCAACCCGCCACGGTTGGGATACCAGATCAGCGATACCTCCCGCTGCGGGTCGGTGACCAGCGTGTCGTCGTCGTCCCACGCCGGCATCCAGAACTCCGCATCGGGCGCATAGCATTCCAGCCACTTTTCGAACTCCCGGTCGTCCAGGTAACGCGCCTCGCGGTAGAGGAACTGCTCGACCTCTTCGAGGGAAATGCTCATCGACTCACCCCTATGGATCCGCAACTGCGCTCGACTATTATTGGGTCTGCGCCTTCGATTCGGCGTCGACCCCGTGCTGCATCGCCTTCAGCCAGTAACCGTGCTGGACCGGGAACAGGCCCTCGTCCTCGACGCGGACACCGCTGAGGACCGGGTTGATGCCGAGCGCCTTCGCATCGTCGTCCGGGCCCTTGATCCAGTGTGTCGCGCCCCTGCTCATGTCGTTCCACGGAGCGTTGCGCGCCAGGAAGCCCTTCTGCGAGGACCGGAACTCCTCCAGGTCGTCCGGGGTGGCCATGCCGGTGGCGTTGAAAAAGTCCTCGTACCGGCGGATGCGGGCGGCGCGGGCCGCGTCGCTCTCACCCTTCGGCGCGATGCAATAGATGGTGACCTCGGTCTGGTCCACAGCGACCGGGCGATACTGCCTGATCTGCGAGCTGAACTGATCCATCAGGTAGACATTCGGGTACAGGCACAGGTTGCGCGCGATGCTGATCATCCAGGCGGCCTTGGCCTGCCCGAACTGCTCGACCAGTTCGTCACGGCGTTCGTACAGCGGCTCGTCCTCCGGGTTGGATCGCGTCGTCCAGAGCAGCACATGGCCGTGCTCGAAGGCGTAGAAGCCACCCTTCGTCTTGCCGTAGCTGCCCGCGTCCATCGCCCTTGTCTCGGTGGCCGACTCCCCCGACGAGCGGCGGGCTGTCGTCGCCGCATAGTTCCAGTGCACCGAGGCGACGTGGTAGCCGTCCGCGCCGTTCTCCGCCTGCACCTTCCAGTTCCCGTCGTAGGTGTAGTTGGACGATCCCTTGAGGACCTCCAGACCCTCCGGCGACGCGTCGACCATCATGTCGATGATCTTGGTCGTCTCGCCGAGGTGCTGCTCGAGGGGCAGCACGTCCGGGTTGAGGCTGCCGAAGAGGAACCCGCGGTAGGACTCGAAGCGCGGCACCTTCGGCATGTCGTGCGAGCCGTTGGTGTTGAACCCCTCCGGGTAGCCGGCTCCCTTCGCCTCCTTCACCTTGAGCAGCCGGCCGTCGTTGCTGTAGGTCCAGCCGTGGAACGGGCAGGTCCAGGTGGACCGGTTGTCCTTCTTGCGGCGGCAGACCATCGCGCCGCGGTGGGCACAGGCGTTGAGGACCGCGTGCAGCTGGCCCTTGCGGTCGCGCGAGATGATGACCGGCTGCCGGCCCATCCACATGGTCAGGTAGTCGTTGGTGTTCGACAGCTGGCTCTCGTGCGCGAGGTAGATCCAGTTGCCCTCGAAGATGTATTTCATCTCCAGCTCGAACAGGTCCGGATCGGTGAACACATCTCGCCTGGCCCGGTAGATCCCGCGTTCGGCGTCCTCCACCACGGCGCCGTCCAGCTTGTGCCTGACCTCATCCAGCGATGTCGACATCCGTGCTCCTCCGTGTGTGCAGCGCGCGTTCGCCGAGGACGGCGGCCGGCCCGGCCCGGACCTCAGCACGGGCAGCGCAGGCTGACGCGGAAAGATCCGAAGGCGGGGCGACCGCGCCCGCGTCAACCGGCACGTCCCGAGCATTCCGCCGGCGTGCGGGCTTCGCGCTGGGCGAACGCCTAGCTTCGGGCCGGGAGGGTCGCGCGTCCGCAACCCACTGGGCGGGGAGTGGCCGGGGAACAGTGGCCGACTTCGTCGTTCTCACCGACGATCTGTTCGCAGTGCGGCCAACCCCTGCGGGAGGTCCGATGTCCGAGACGGGACAGCAGTCGTTCGAGCCGGCCAAGGAGTCCACCTGGGCACCGTTGCGGCTCAAGGTGTTCCGCGCGCTGTGGCTGGCGCAACTGGGCAGCCTGATCGGCACCTGGATGCAGACCGTGGGCGCGCAGTGGCTGCTGGTCGACGAGCCGGGCGCGGAAGCGCTGGTGGCGATGGTGCAGGTGGCGGCGTTGCTGCCGGCACTGGTGCTGGCGCTGCCGGCCGGCGCGCTCGCCGACATCCTGGACCGCCGCCGGATGCTGATCGGGGTGCAGCTGTTCCTGGCGTCGGTCGGGGCGGCGCTGGCCGCCCTCACGCTGGCCGACCGGATGACCCCGGCGTTGCTGCTGACGTTCACCTTCCTGATCGGCTGCGGCATCGCGCTGACCATGCCCGCCTACCAGGCGTTCATCCAGGAGCTCGTGCCGGTGGCGCAGGTCCGCTCGGCGGCGGCGATGGGTGGGGTGGCGGTCAACGGGGCACGCGCCGTCGGTCCGGCGCTGGCCGGGCTGATCATCGCGGAGGTCGGCGCCGGCGCGGTGTTCGCGCTCAACGCCGCCAGCTACCTCGGGCTGATCCTGGTGCTGCTGCGACTGCGCCGGCCGAGGGCGGCCGAGGGGGAGGCCCCCGAGCACTTCGCCAGCGCGATCCGCGCCGGTCAACGCTACGTGCGTCACTCGCTGGTGGTCCGGCGGATGCTGCTGCGGGTCGCGCTGTTCGTGCTGCCCGGCGCGGCGCTCTGGGCGCTGCTGCCGCTGGTCGCGAGCCGGCTGCTGGGAGCGGGGCCGACGGGGTACGGCGTGCTGCTTGCCGCGCTGGGCGGCGGGGCGATCCTCGGGGCCGACCTGCTGCCCAGGGTGGGCCGCCTGGTCTCGGCCAACCGCCTGCTGCTGATCGCCGGGGCGGCCTTCACCGCGTCACTGGTGGCCTGCGTGCTGGTCCGCCAGCTCGTCGGTGTCGCGGTCCTGCTGGTGCCGGCCGGGATCGCCTGGCTGTGGACGCTGATGACCGTGACCGGGGCGCTGCAGGTGTTCCTGCCGGCGTGGGTGCGGGCCCGCGGGCTGTCCACGTTCAACATCGTCTACGCCGGTGGCCAGGCGATCGGGGCGTTCCTGTGGGGCCTGCTGGCGCAGTGGTGGGGGCTGGTGCCCACGTTCCTGGCCGCGGCGGCCGTGATGGCGCTCGGTACGGCAACCGTGGTGCTGTGGCCGCTGCACAACGTCGCCGGGCTGAACCGCGAGCTGGCCGTGCTGCCCGATCCGGTGCTGGCCGACGAGCCCGACCCGGAGCAGGGCCCGGTGCTGGTCACGCTGACCTACACCGTCGAGGACAGCCGGATGCCCGCATTCCTGGACGCCATGGCGAAGGTCCGCCGCTCCCGGTTGCGCACCGGCGCGCGCAGCTGCGAGCTGTACCAGGACGGCGCCGATCCCTCCCAGTTCGTCCAGGTGTCGGAGTACGACACCTGGGGCGAACACCTTCGCCAGCACACCGGCCGGCTGACCGTGGCCGACCACGAGCTGTACGGCGCGGCCGCCGGGCTGGCGACCGGGCCGCCCCGGGTGCGGCACCTGTTCCTGCCCCGAGCCCGGTCCTGACCCGGCCCGGAGCCACGAGGAGGGCGAACGGCTAGCGCTAGCCATGCTCCTGGTGCCCGACGGGAACTATCCCCAGAGCACGCAGATGGGTAGCGCGAAGATTCGATCGTCGAGCACGTACGGTCGCGGGCCGGTATGCAGTAGTGCCCCGGCAAGGAACCGGTCGCCGAGCTCGTCGCGCAGCCAGGCCAGATGTCGTGTGTCGGTAGTCGACGGTGCTGCAGCGGCCTTCACCTCGATGGCGACGACCTGCTCGGCGGACAGCTCGGCAAGCAGGTCGATCTCGTGCCGTCCAGCGGCATCGCGCAGGTGGTACAGCCGCGGTTGCCTGCGGTCCACCGCCAGCTCGGGCCGGATTTGGGCAACCACGAAAGTATCGATGAGCCGGCCCAGCAAGTTGCCGTCTCGCAACACTGCCGGCAGGTCCAGCCGAAGGGCCGAGCCTATCAATGACGGATCGACCACGTACCGCTTGGCACGTTTGACCAGCCGCGACAACCGATTGGTGGCCCAGGCCGGGCAGTTGTCGACGACAAGCAGATTTGTCAGCAACCGATCGTAGTCAAGGGCTGTCTTTCGATCGATTCCGGCCGACTCGTAGAGCGTCTTGTCTTCGACGGTTCCGGCAGAATTCAGGGCTACCGCCTCAAAATAGCGGCGCAGCCTGACGGGATCGCGGTCACGGGCGATCAACGTGGCGTCCCGGGTAAGAAGCTGGTCGAGATAGCTGTCGAGCCAGGCCCGCCGAGCCGTGCCATCGAGCCGGAGTGCTGCGTCGGGAAAGCCGCCACGAAGTGCCAGTTCCAGATAGCCGATGAGATCCGGAACTGACGGCGGAAGGCCAAAGGCTCCAATATCTGCGGTCGAGAGCTTCTCCAGGAATGTCGGTCCGGGCGCCGAGCCGTCGATCTCACGCACGGTGAGACCAAACATTCCGAGCCGGACAAGCCGGCCAGTGCCCGGCCAGGTTTGCGCATCCAAGTCGGCTCGCACGCTGCCGGTGAGCAGGAACCTGCCTGGTCGCCAGTCATCGTCGACGGCCCGTTTCAAAGCCCCTAACACCTCGGGAACAGCCTGCCACTCGTCGAGCAGTAGGGGCTCGTCGAAACCGGTCAGGGCGGCGTCGGGATCGGCGTGGAAGGCGGCCGCCTCGGCCGGCCGGTCCAACCGCACGACACTGGCCGCCAGACGGCGCGCTGTCGTGGTCTTGCCCGCGGCGCGTGGGCCTACCACGAGCACCGCGGGCAGCGCTCCCACCAGCTCCGTCAGGGTCCGATCGACTAGGCGCGGCCGGTACTCGTCGTCCACGCGGTCAGCGTACGGCCTAGGCAGCTTGTTCCCGTTCTAACGCACGGCTTACTCCCGTTTTCACGCGGCCGGTAATCCCGGTCCGGCACGTCGTCTACCCCTCTTTCATGCCCGCAAGCCGACGGACCACTGTCGGGGACCGAGGGATATTCCAGCCGGAAGCCATCAGTCGAGGATGATCACCCTGCCGGTGTCGCCGTCGACCCGGATCCGTTGTCCGGTGCTGATCCGCTTGGTACCCACCGCGGTTCCGGTGACCGCCGGTAGTCCGTACTCCCGGCACCCGATGGCCGCGGGGCCGAAGATGAACCCGCGCCGGGCCTTCCGCGACGCCGGGCGAGGCGGCCATCCCGGTGAGCACGTTCGCATCGTCGCCGCGGCCCATGGACAGCCACTGGGAGATGCTCTCCTCGGTGATGCCCCACAGCATGATGGTGAACGCAAGGCAGGTTCCGTTGGGCGGACCGCGATCTGCCGCTCACCCGACGGGTGCACGTACGCTTCGGCCGAGGCCTCGGGCGCGGGTATCCCCTGGCCCGGGGCTAGGCGTTCGTCCAGCGCGAAACCCGGCCCCGGTCAAGAACGCTGAGAACGTGACGCCGAACCGCGATGCATCGGCCGGGGCAGGCGTGCGCGGGCAGCCGGAGCAGGCCGCGGACGGCAGGAGGACCGGTTGGCAGACCTTCCCGTCCCACCGGCGATGACCGGCGACGGCTCCGTCGGCCAGCTTGCCGATCGGTTGTGGCAGGCGGAGGTCGATCGGCAGCCGATAGAACCGATCACGGACTCCCATCCGGGGCTGACCGTCGAGGACGCCTACGCGATCCAGACCGTCAACGTCGAGCGGCGGGTCGCCGCCGGGCGGGTCATCCGGGGTCGCAAGGTCGGGTTGACCTCGCAGGCGATGCAGCAACTGCTCGGGGTGACCGAGCCGGACTTCGGGGTGCTGCTGGACGACATGTTCGTCGAGGACGGCTCCGCCGTCGGGTTGCCGGCGCTGCTGCAACCGCGGGTCGAGGCTGAGATCGCGTTCGTGCTGGCCAGGGACCTGGCCGGTCCGGGGGTGACGACCACCGACGTGCTCACCGCGACCGCCGGGGTGCTGCCGGCGATCGAGATCGTCGACAGCCGGATCGCGGAGTGGCGGATCCGGCTGGCCGACACGGTGGCGGACAACGCCTCGTGCGGCCGCCTGGTGATCGGTGGGCGGCTGACCCCGGTCACCGCCGTGGACCTGCGCCTGATCGGGATGCTGTTCTACCGCAACGGAGTCCCGATCGACAGCGGCGCCGGCGCCGCGGCGTTGGGTAACCCGGCCTACTGCGTGGCCTGGCTGGCGAACAAGCTGGGCGAGCTGGGCTCGGGTCTGCGAGCCGGAGACATCGTGCTGCCCGGCGCCCTGCACCGGATGGTGCCGGTTCGCCCGCTCGACGTGTTCCGGGCCGAGTTCGCGCACCTCGGCGACGTCACGGTCCGGTTCACCGGTGGCGGTGACGGGTCATGATCGATGCCAGGGTGATGGCCGACCGGCTGATCGAGGCCGAGAGCACCCGCACGCCGCTTACGCCGTTCACCCACGCGTATCCGTTCCTCGATGCGGAGACCGCATATAAGGCGCAATGGCACGTGGTGGAGCACCGGCTGGCCGGTGGTGAGGAGCTGGCCGGAGCCAAGCTCGGGCTGACCAGCCGGGTCAAGCGCGACGCGCTCGGGATCCACGAGCCGCTGTACGGGTGGCTGACCACCGGGATGGTGACGGCGCACGGCGAGCCGGTGCCGCTGGGCGAGCTGATCCATCCACGGGCCGAGCCGGAGATCGCCTTCCTGATCGGCGACGGGCTGGAACCCCCGGCGACGATCGCCAGCGTGCTCGCCGCGACCGAGGCGGTGCTGGCCGCGGTCGAGGTGGTGGACTCCCGCTACGCCGGCCGGTTCCGGTACGCCGACTCGGTCGCGGACAACGCCGGCGCGGCGCGGGTGGTGCTCGGCTCGACGCCTCGCAGGCCGGCCGACCTGGTGGACCTCAAGCTGATCGGGTGCGTGTTCCGCTGCGGCGGGGATGTGGTCGGCACGGCCGCGGCCGGCGCGGCGATGGGCCATCCGGCGGCCGCGGTCGCCTGGCTGGTGAACACGCTCGGGCAGCGCGGCCACTACCTGCGGGCCGGAACCGTCGTGCTGTCCGGCGGCCTGACCGCCTCGGTGGGTCTGCGGCCGGGATCGGTGGTGTCCGCTGAGTTCGACGGCCTTGGTTCGGTCCACGTCTTCGCCTGAGAGGAGCGCGCCCGGCATGCCGGAGGTGACCGTCCTGCCCGACGGGGTACGCATCCCCGCCGCCGATGGGGAGACGGTGCTCGCCGCGCTGGGACGGGCCGGCCTGCGCTACCGCATCGGCTGCCGGCGCGGCGGATGCGGCATCTGCAAGCTGCAGCTCGTGCTGGGCGAGGTGCGCTACGAGCGACCGATCGCCGACAGCGTGCTGAGCGACGACGAGAAGGTGGCGGGCATCTGCCTGAGCTGCCGGGCGGTGCCCATCACGAACGTGCTCATCGAACTGCAGGAAGGCGACAGGCTGCGCAGGGTCCTGCCCTACGGCTTTGCCTCCGGAAACACGAGAGAACTACCGAAAGGAATCGGGACATGAGCGTGATGCGGCTCGGGTTTGTGCACATTCGGGTGACGGATTTGGAGGACGCTCGTAATCACTACTCCAACACGTTGGGCATGAACATCGTGCATGAGGAGCCGGGCAGGCTGTGGTTGAAGTGCTGGGACGAGTGGGACCACCACTCGCTGGTGCTGGAGGAGGGTGGTGTCGGGCTGGTCAAGCTCGGCTACAAGGT